>Ga0315268_10001764_pt1 | contig 24826 bp, 18 predicted proteins | sample C1_top_MG_FD_204535 | JGI IMG/M metagenome (GOLD analysis project Ga0315268, IMG submission 204535) | Sediment microbial communities from Yellowstone Lake, YNP, Wyoming, USA - C1_top | ecosystem: Environmental > Aquatic > Freshwater > Lake > Sediment | place: USA: Wyoming | collected 2017-08-01
CGTGGCCAGCGTGGACAGCAGCCAGCTGCAGCAGGTGTTCACCAACCTGGTCGTCAACGGCGTGCAGTCGATGCAGCGCGGGGGCACGCTGACGATCGGCGTCCGCAGGCAGCACACGCAACCGCCCGTCGACCACGGCGGCCCGGAGGCCGACTACTACTGTATCGAAATCCGGGACCAGGGCTGCGGCATCGCGCCGGCGGACCGCCAGCACCTGTTCGAACCGTTCTTCACCACCAAACCCGTCGGCGAAGGGACCGGTCTCGGCCTGGCGGTGGCCTATGGCATCGTGCGCGAGCACGGCGGCTGGATCGAGGTCGCAAGCGAGGTTGGCAGCGGCAGTCTTTTTTCGGTCTTTTTGCCAATCGCTCAGGAGAACACCGATGACAACCCATCATGTGCGGCGTGACACCAAGGATGGTGCCCTGCTCTATCTGCGGCGGGCCGGACCAGGCGCCGAGCACGCGGCCAACGACCTGTTGGCGACGGACGCGCGGCCAACCAAGATCCTGCTGGCCGAGGACGATCTCGAGCTGCGGCAGCTGCTGGCGATGGTGCTGCGCCGGGCCGGTTACGACGTCGAGGAGGTGGCTGATGGCAGCACCCTGTTGCGCGAGCTGGCCGACGAGGTGGGCGGTCAGAAGCCGTTCGACACCGATCTCATCATCTCCGACATCCTGATGCCTGGCTGGACCGGACTCAACGTGCTGGCCGGCTTGCGCCGTTTTGACTGGGCGGTCCCGGTCATCCTGATCACTGCCTTTGGCGATGCCGAGACGCACGCCGAGGCGGCGCGGCTGGGCGCGGTCACCGTGCTCGACAAGCCCTTCGACGTCGACGACCTGCTGCGCGTGGTGCGCGACGTCATGCCGCCGAGCGTGCAATGAGCGGACGCGTGCTCCTGGCCGAGGATGACGGCGAGCTGCGTCGGCTGCTCGCCAGCGCGCTGTTCGCACGGGGTTATGACGTCGTCGAATGCGTCAACGGCCGCGAGCTAGCGCGCTGCATCGATCGGGTGCTCGCCGGCGAGGTCGGCTGGAGCGTCGACCTCATCGTCTCGGACATCCGGATGCCCGGGTTCAGTGGACTGGAGGTGGTCGAGGCGCTGCGCGGCAACGGCGAGCGGACGCGCGTCGTGTTGATGACTGCCTTTGCCGACGACGGGACCCAGCAAGCCGCCCGCTCACTCGGCGTCCTGCTCCTCGACAAGCCGTTCGAGCTGGAACAGCTGTTTGCGCTGCTCACGTCACCCGGCTGACGGCGGCGGTGCCGTGGCGCGACGCTCGCGCCACACGAACAGGCACAGCAACAGCCCGATCACACTGCACGCAATCCACAACGTGTAGGCGCCCGCCCACCGGTAGTGGTCGATGCACCAGCCGGTTCCCACTCCCGACAGCGTGGCGCCGGCGTAAGAGAGAATGCCGACCAAGCCGACCGCGGCCGCGGCCACCCGCGCCGAGCCGCCAGCGTCGACCGCGCCCACGCCACCCAGGATCGACTGCGGTCCCTCGACGAAGAAACCAATGCCCAGCAGGAACAGCAGGTCGAGCCACGGCTCGCCCTGGCCGACCGCGTAAAAGCCGTACATGCAGACGCCCAGCATGGCGAGGGAGACGATGTTGACCGCCCGATAGCGCGTGCCGAACAGCCGATCGGCCGCGACACCCAGCACGAGCACGCCGACGACACCGGCCACCGGCATCATGCCGGCGCGGAACATGGCGTCGGCCTTGGCGTAGCCCTTGTCCTCGATCATGAACTTGGTGGTCCAGTCGAGCGTTCCGAAGCGAACCACGTAAACGCACAGATCGATCAGACCGACGATCCAGACGTCGCGGTTGAGCAGCACGTGCTTGATCAGCTCGCGCCAGTGGTCGTCGCCGCCCGTGGCGACGTCCTCCCCCGGCGGGGACTTCGAAGCGTCGTCTTTCTCGATCGCCGACACTGGCGGCAGGCCGACCGAGACCGGCGTATCCGCCAGCAGGAACAGCAGGCCGACCCCGACCGCAATGCAGAGGCCAGCCGGGATGTAGAAGAAGTCGCGCCAGGTGCCCCAGGTCGCGATCCACGCCGTCATCGCCATCACCAGCGCCGTGCCTGCCTGGTGCGAGCAGGTCCAGAACGCCCAGCGGGTGGCGCGATTGTCGGGCGGGAACCAGACCGTCATGCCGCGCGCGATCGGCGGGATGCCCATCGACTGGAACCAGCCGTTGAGGCCCCACACCAGAGCGAGCAGGTACAGTGTGCCGACCGATGCGAACGCGATGTTGATCAGGCCCGATGCGATCAGCGCGGTGGCCAGATAGACGCGGATGTTGGCGCGGTCTGCGATGACGCCGTTGAGAAACTTGCCCAGCCCGTAGGTGACGTAGAGCGTGGAGCCGATGATGCCAAGCTGGGTGTTGCTGTAGCCGAGGTCGGTGCCGATCAGCGGCATCGCATTGCTGATGTTCTTGCGGCAGAAGTAGAGCACCGCGTAGCCGGCGAAGAAACCGATGAACATGCGCATGCGCCAGCGTCGGTAGCTGGCTGCGGCGGCCGCCGCGTCGGCGATGGGCGGAGCGGCTGGCGACATCCGATACAGCCGCTGCCAAGGCGAGAGCAGAGTCTTGATCACAGAGGGCTCGATCGACTCACTTGCCAAACAGACCCTTCATCTTCTTCTTGGCCTCTTCCTCGGCCTTCTTCTTGGCTGCATCGGCCTTCTTCTTGGCCTCGGCCTCGGCCTTCTTCTTGGCCTCCTCGGCCTTTTTCTTGGCCTCCTCGGCCTTTTTCTTGGCGTCGTCGGCCGCCTTCTTGGCGGCGTCCTCGGCCTGCTTCTTGGCACCGTCGGCCGCGGCCTTGGCGGCCGCCCCTTGCTTGGCCAGCTCGTCCTTGGCCTTGCGCTCGGTGTCCGCCTTGAGCTTGTTGGCTTCAGCCTCGGCCTTTTGCTTGGCGTCGTCGACGATGGCCTCGACCTTGCCGCCGACGATGGCCGCGACCATGGCGCCGATATCGATACCGGTGATCTTGGGCTTGTCCCAGCTGCCGCCGATCTTGAGCGGTACCGGCACCGGCTGCTTGAGCGCTTTCTGGCCGATGGCCTGGTTGATGATGTCGGCATCGATCATCGCGGTGCCGGTCAGGTCGACCGTGTTATCGAGGCCACCACCGCCGCTGAGTTCGAGCGCGCCAAACCCGGTCTTGCTCTTGACCGGCTGGTCGAGCGTGAACTTGCCGCCCTTGAATTTGAGCAGCGTGGCCAGATCCTTGAAGGTAGTGCCGCCCTTGTCGACCGAGAAGCCCTTGAACTTGCCGTAGCCTGCCTTGGTCAGCGCCGCCTTCAACGGGCTGCCGATCGGCCCCAGCACGTCCAGCGCCTTGAGCGTCAGCGCACTGGTGTTGAGGCCGACGTCGCCATCCACGCTCGACGCCAGGTCGGCCAGCGAAAGCCCCTTGCCCTTGAGGTCGATGTTCTTGCTGGCGCGGCCGCCGAAGAAGTTGCCGACCGAGGTCTGCGCCGTCAGCGCCTGGCCGAGGTCGATGTTCTTGACCGCCAGCTTGAGCCCGTAGCCGGTGTACTCGGCCGGCAGATCCATCGTCGTGCCGGCGGCCGAGATGTGGCCCTGGTAGATGTCGAAGTCGAGCGCGTCAAACGCGACCACGCCCTTGGTCATGCGCAGCTTGGCGTCGAAGTTGGCGCAGTCCATGCCTTTGAAGATGGCGTGGCCAACCTTGAGCTTGCCCTCGCCGCTGACCGTGGCCAGCATGGCGCGCACCGCCGTGGACAGACCGTGCGGGTTGTCGTCGGAACCTGCCTTCTTTTCTTCCTTCTTGCCGGGCTCGCCGCTGTCCTCGCCCAGCAGCTCGTCCAGGTTGAGGTACGGGCTCTGCAGGTCGAAGTTGAAAAGTGGCGCGTTGAGATCCTTGAACCCGAGCTTGCCGGTCACGTTTGCCTTGCCGTAGACCAGCTTCTGGATGCCGACGTCGGCAGCCAGCGTGCTCAGATCCTTGGGGCTGCCGATCAGCTTGAGCGAACCCTCGAACGACCCACCCGCCGGCAACGACGCCGCACCCGGCACCACGCGCCGCACGTCGTCGAACGCCACGCTGACGTGGCCCAGGTCGACGTTGAGGTTCGGCTTGTCGGTGTCCAGACCCGTGGCGCCACCGGTGGCCGCGAGCGTGGTCTTGTTGAGCACGATGTTGGCCTTCTTGATGTCCAGTTGCTTGGCAGTGCGCACCAGCTCGAGGTCGAGCTTGAGCGGCATGCCAGCGGTCTTGTCCAGCGACTTCGCGCCCTTCTCGTCCAGGTTGACCACGCTCAGACCGGTCAGGTCGCTGGCCACCACGACGGTCATCGCGTCGCCCGCCGGGACCACCGAGGCATCGATGGTGCCGCTGCCCTTGGCGGTCAGCTGGTCCAGGTTGACGTCGAGGTTGCTCAGCTTGACGCTGGCCTTGGCGTCCTGCTTGTCGCCGGCCACCTTGGCCTGGAGCGCCACCTCGAGCGTGCCGTCGACCTTGCGGCCCTTGGACAGCGCATCCGCGACCGCCGGCAACAGCTCCTTGAGCGACGCGATCTGTACGGCGCCGGTCTTGATGTCGGCAGCCAGCGGCGCACCCGACTTGGTCGGCAGGTCAAGCGTGCCGGTGACCTGCGCGGTGTCGACCACCAGCGTGAACGCCGGCACCACCAGCCGGTCGCCCTGGCGCCGGCCATCCAGCTTGAGGTTGAGCGGCCGCCCCTGCTTCTTGTCGAAGCTATCGGCCCACTTGACGTGGGCCGCATCGAGATTGGCGGTGAGGTTGACCGCCTGCGCGTTGCCGGTGACGCCGACTTGCAGCGGCCCCTCGAGCAGCAGCTCCTTGGGCAGCAGCGGGCTCTGTGCGGGCACCACCGCCACCACCCGCGCCAGGTCCTGGATCGCCAGCTTGACGTCGGCGTTGTCCAGCCCGGCCGGGGTCAGCGCGCGCGCGTCGAGCTTGCCCTGCAGGTCGACACCGGTGCCATTGATCGTCAGCTTGGCAATCTGGTAGCGCGGCGCCTGGGTGTCGACGCTTGCGTCGACCTCGATCTTGACCGTCAGCGGTTTGCCCTGTGCCCCGCCCTGGCGCAGTACCAGCTCGGCCACGTCGACCCGGCCCGTGGCCTTCAGGTCGGTCAGGTTTTTCCTGGCGTCGGCCTTGAGGTCGACGTCGATGGTGCCCTGGGCGGGCGCCATTGCGTCTTTGGGCAACAGCCCACCCCACGGACCAAGTGCCAGCTTGCCCACCTTGACCACGGCACTGACGTCGGGCAGCGGCGAAAAAGACAGGTCCTTGCGCAGCTCGGCCAGCGTCAAATTGAGGTCGATCGGGCTCTTGTTCTGGCCGTCCTCGAGCAGCGCGTGCAGCTTGAGCGCGATCGGCTTGCCGAGCCGGATGTCGGTCAGCTCGACCAGCAGGTCCGAGACCGCCAGCGACCGACCCAGTGTGGCGTCGTTGACCTCGACCCGGGCCTTTTCGAGCGCGACGCGTTCGATGTGCGCGCCCTCGAGAAACGACAGGTCCTTGGGCGCCTCGGGCGCCTTTTTCGGCTCCGCCGGTGCGCCGCTGGCCAGCCGGTCGAGCACGTCCTGAAAGTTCCAGCGCCCTTCCTTGTCGCGACTGACCTGCACCTTGAGGCCGCGCAGCGCCAGGGTCTTCACCTCGAGCTGCTTGCCCCAGGAGAACAGCGCCTTGACCAGGTCGACCTTGATCTCGATCGAATCGAGCGCGACCTGCGGCTGGCTGCTGCCGGCCGGACCGGCCAGCGCAATGGTCTGGATCTCGGCGCCAAAAGTCGGCCAGAAGAAGCTCTTGACCCGGCCCAGCTTCACCTCGCGGCCGAGCTTCTGCGACACGAACAGCGCGACCTCGTCCTTGTGCTGGTTGATGATGCGGTCGGGCTTGATGGTCAGCACGGCTGCCACCATCACCACGATCACCAGTGCCAGGACGATGCCGATGACGAGTGCGAACTTTTTCATGGTTCCCTCCTCAGCCAGCGCTGACTAGAAATCGCACAAAACGGCGGGGCGGACCAGTCGTCGCTACTTTTTCCAGGGCCTGTCCCCCGTCGGGGACTTCCAAGGGTCGTCGGCCAGGCCCTCTGCCGTCGAGGAGACCTCGACAGCATTCACCCAAGCAGCACTATGGCTGGCCCACGCCGAGGAAATTGCGGCGCAGGGCATCGACGTCGACGCTCTTCTCGATGCCATACTTCTTTCGCACGTGCTCGATCAGCTTGCGGTCCGGCTTGGAGGTGCCCGGCGTGGTCAGCGTGGTGACCGCATTGTCCGGCCGCCCGATGATCACCTCGACCAGCGGCTCGTCGTAGTTGATGACGATCTGACCGCGGTTGAACATCTTGAGCGTCTCGTCGCGAAACTCGATGAACTTGTCGTAGGGGTCCCAGAATCGAATGCGCAGCTCGTTGCCATTGAGCTCGACCCAGCGACCGCGCTTGGCTGCAAATCCGCGCAGCTTGGCGCGCTCGGCCGGGCTGTATTTTTCGAGCGCGTCGGCCGCGAGGTCAGCGTCGACGACGACATTGATCAGCGGGATCAACTTGGAGACGTTTTCGATCGTGATCTGCTGGTAGGCGCTCAGCTGCTTTGAGTCGTTGATAAAGAACTTGCCGTTGGTGATCTTGACCGAATCGATCAGCTGCCGGCAGGCCGCCGCGTTGGCGGCGCTGCTGCGTTGCTCGGCCGGCGACGGCTGGCTGGCCGGGGCCGAAGCCGGTTTCGATGCGCTGCTCTTGGCGAGCTCCTCGACGCAGGACTCGCGGTTGTACTCTGTGATCCAGTTGCCGAAGAAGAACGTGCGTTGTCCCCTGGCCACCGATTCGAGCTGGTCGATCTCTTTTTCGGTTGGGCTGGCGGCGGGTTTGACCGCCTTGCCCTTGGCCGGCTTGCTCGCACTGCCGTCGCCATCGCCGCTGGTATGGATGCCCTGGTAGAGCTGAAAGATCAGCAGCCGATCATTCTTGGCGTCGTGGCGAAAGCTCAACGTCTGACCGTCGAAGTCGATGCAACCCAGCAACGCCAGCGGCAAGGCGAGCCGTGCGATCCGAAATATGCGCCTCATCGTCGACTCCATCTGAATATGGAGCGCCCAGCATAGGGGCGCGCAGCGCTGCATTCAATCGGCGAGATGGCGCGGGTCGAACACCGCCAACACCGGCTTGTGGTCGCTGGCCTCGCTCTCGATGATCGCGACGTGCTCGACGCCCCAGGCGAGCGGATCGTCGACCAGGACATGGTCGAGCCGGCGCGCCCAGGCATCGGCCTGGTAAGTCGACCCCTCGGCCAGCCGCGCCACCACATCGTCCAGTCCGACGTCGACCAGCGCGCCGATCCCCTGCCAGTCGGGCAGGTTGTTCAGGTCGCCGAGCACGGCCGTGCCACGGCCGATCGTGGTCGCCGCGCGCGCCGCCAGGTGCCGGCATTGCGCATCCGAGGCGTACGGCATGACGTCGGTGTGGGCCGCGATCACGCGCAGCGGTCGGTCGCCAACGCACAGTTCGATATCCAGCGCGGCTCGGGCCGAGAGCTCACCGTCCACGTCGAGGCCAAAGCTGGCAGCGCTGGCGATCGGCAGTCTCGACAGCAAGGCAACTCCAAATTGGCCCGCCTCCTCGGGATGCGCCTCGCCGAACACGAACTGCATGCCAAGCCGGGCGGCCAGCACTGACGCCTGGTCGACGTCGCCGCTGCGGCCGACTCCGCGGTCGACCTCCTGTAGCGCCACGATGTCTGGCGCCAGCGACTGCAGCACATCACCGACCGCGTCCAGCGACGACCAGCTGCCGTAGTAGATGTTGTAGGTGACCAGCCGCAAGTGACGCGGCAAGGGATCAGCGACCGTCGCGCAGTCGACCAGCGCAGGCGCGTCAAGCGCGTGCTGATCCGGGTCACAGCCTGCTGCAACCAGCAGGCAGGCACACACGAGTACTGTTCTCAGGCCAACGGACATCCCGGTCCTGAACGCTAGCGTGTTTTGAACAACGCGGCAGCTACATCCCGCAACTGCACTTGACTCCGCAGCTCGACATCTGGAACTTGATCGCCGGTACGCTGAGCAGCTTTCTCACCGCTTCAACGTCTTCCATTGCGTGGCCGAGCAGCTCGAGCCAGAAATCGCACTTGTTCTTTGGCGACGAGGCGTCGGCTGGCATCAGCATCCCCTCGATGTACCCGAGGTCAGAGCCCACCTCGCAGCTCGAGAAGCAACCCGACGCGAGCTTGACGCGCGACATCTCCAGCTTCTGGTCGACCTCACGCGCGACGGCGACCTGGCGCTCGCGCAGCTCGCTGCTCCAGGCCGCCAGCACGGCCCAGCGCAGCGCATAGCGCTCCAGCATCGAGATCTCGTTCTTCTGGCGATCTTCTTTTGCACACTCGGACATCGCGTCCTCCGCACATTTGGCGAGCTTGACCAATATGTACCGAGAGTGCGCGTTGACGCAACTGGAGTGCGCGATTTCCTCGCTGCAGCGGCTCAGACAGCAGCCACGCTCAGCATGCCAGTCTGTGCTGGGTCCAGACCATTGCCGTCCGTAGCTGGCGCAGTGCCCGGGCCAAGAGTGTTGACTTCAAGCGCAGCGGCCAGTACCTGGCTCATGTCCTCGGCAAAGATGAATTCGAGCTTGGCGCGCGCCGCGGCCGGCACCTCGTCCAGATCGCGCTCGTTCTTGGCCGGCAGGATGATCCGCTTGATGCCAGCGCGGTGTGCGGCCAGCACCTTGCCCTTGATGCCGCCGACCGGGAGCACGCGGCCGCGCAGCGTGCACTCGCCAGTCATCGCGGTGTCGGACCGCACCAGGCGGCCCGAGAGCAGCGACGTCAGCGCGGTGAAGATGGTGACGCCCGCCGACGGACCGTCCTTGGGGATGGCGCCGGCGGGAACGTGGATGTGGATGTCCTGGCTCTCGAGAAAGCCCGGGTCGATCGCCAGTGCCGCGGCGTGGCTGCGGATGTAGCTGAGTGCTGCGCGCGCCGACTCCTTCATCACGTCGCCCAGCTGTCCGGTGATCTCGACGCCGCCCTTGCCCTGCATGCGTGAGGTCTCGATGAATAGGATGTCACCGCCGGTCGGGGTCCAGGCCAGGCCGACCGCCACGCCCGGCACCGCCGTCCGCTCGGCCAGCTCGTTGAAGAACTTGACCTTGCCCAGGTAGCGCTGCAGATCGGCCGGCTCGATCCGCACCGGATGCGGCTTGCCGTCGACCTGGCGCGCCACCTCGAGCGTGACCGCCCGGCAGATCTTGACGAGCTCGCGGTCCAGCTGGCGCACACCCGACTCGCGCGTGTAGTCGGCCGCGATCGAGGCCAGTGCCGGATCACTGATCACCAGCGCTTCGGCTGGTAGACCATGCTCGGCCAGCCGCTTGGGTATCAGGTGGTGCTGCGCGATCCGCGCCTTCTCGTCCACGGTGTAGCCCTGGATCTCGATCACCTCGAGCCGGTCGCGCAGCGGCGGCGAGATCGTGTCGAGGGTATTTGCGGTGCAGATGAAGAGCACCTCGGACAGGTCGAACGGCAGATCGAGGTAGGCGTCGGTGAAGGTCCCGTTCTGCTCGGGGTCGAGCACTTCGAGCAGGGCCGCCTCGGGCGATCCCATCCAGCCCGTGGTCAGCTTGTCGATCTCGTCCAGCAGCAGCACCGGATTCTTGCGACCGGCCTTGCGCAGTGCGGTCAGGATGCGGCCCGGCAGCGCCCCGACGTAGGTGCGGCGATGGCCCCGGATCTCGGCCTCGTCGCGGATGCCGCCAAGCGCGGCGCGGATGAACGGTCGACCGGTCGCGTCGGCGATCGATTGGCCAAGCGACGTCTTGCCGACGCCCGGTGGGCCGACCAGGCAAAGCAACGTGCCCTTGTTGCGGCCCGCCAGCTTGCGCACTGCGATGTGCTCGACAATGCGCTGCTTGACCTCGGTCAGCCCGAAGTGGTCCTGGTCCAGCTTGGCCGCCACCGCGTCGATATCGTCCTTGACCTCGGCGCGCGCGCTCCAGGGCAACTCGGCCATGAACTCGAGGTAGCGCCGGTTGACGTGGTACTCGGGCTGGTTGGGCCCCATGCTCTCCAGCCGCTTGAGCTCGCGGTCGGCGACCTTGCGCGCTTCTTCCGGAAGCTGCGCTGCGTCGAGCTTCTTGCGCAGCTCGGTCAGGTCGTTGCCATCCTCGCCCTCGCCCAGCTCTTTCTGGATCGCCTTGAGCTGTTGCCGCAACACTGCCTCGCGCTGCCCTTTTTGGAACTCGCTGCGCACTTCCTGATCGACTTTGGCCTTGATGTCCGCCATGGCCTCGGCCTCGCCAAGCAACTGGTGCACCAGCCGTAACCGCTGGTTGACGTCGAGCGTGAGCAGCACCTCGGCCTCGCGATCGCTCGCCAGGCCGAGCGCGGAGGCCACCAAGTCAGCGGCCCGGCCGCCGTCTTTGCGGGTCCGCGCCGTGGCCAGCGCCTCACGCAGCTCGCCGCTGACCGCGGCTTCCATCGCCGCCAATCGCTCGAACAGCGATTGAAGCAGCGCCTGCGTCTCGCGCGGATCGCGGTCGGCCTCCTGGATCGGGCTGACTTCGACCTGGCACCAGGGATCGACCCGCACGATCCGCTCGAGCTTGAACCGCTCGAGGCCGACCACCAGGATCCGAAATTGCTGTGGGCCGGCCTGCACGATCCGCTCGATCCGCGCCAGCACACCGATCGGGTGCAGATCGGTCAACGCGGGCACGTCGACGTCGCGCTCGCGCTGCACGGCGATGCCGATCAGCGCGCCCTCCTGCATGTCCTGGATCAAAGCGACCGAGCGCTCGCGGCCGACCGGCAACATGGTGCGAACGCCTGGGAACAACACGCCATTGCGCAAAGCCAGCAGCGGCAGCGGGCCGTCAGGCAGCGCCGAAGTGATATCAGGTGAGTTCATCGCAATCGCTCCACCCCCCCGTGTTCCATGCAACGTAGACACGGCGGGTTCAGCGACAGCACGACCGAGAGTTTTGTTTTCGAACGAGAGATCTACGCGCAGTGCGCTAGCGCGCGCAGCGCATGCCGGCGACGTAGCTACCGGTGTCCGGGCTGGTCTTCAGACGGGCGGAGACGCGCAGGTCGTCGGCGCCCCCGAGAAACGATCCGCCGCGCTGCAGGCGAAACCCACAGTCTTCGTTCGCTCCGTCTGACCACACGTTTCCGGTCGTCGGTGCTTCGGTGTAGTCGGCGTGCCAGCAATCCGCGCACCACTCGGCGACGTTACCCAGCATGTCGAACAGCCCAAAGGCGGTTGCTGCCTTGACCCCAGCCGGGTGTGTCTGCGCTCCGCTGCCGGTATCGGAGTTGGTGACGTCCCAGGCGATGCCGGCCAGGCAGGCGCTGTCGCTGCCGCAGGAGTACCTCGCCGGCTCGCCGGCCCTTGCCGCATACTCCCACTCGGCCTCGCTCGGAAGCCGGCCGCCCACTGCCAGACAAAAGTCTTTGGCCTGCTGCCAGGTGACCTGTTCGACCGGACAGGCCGGACAGTCCGATCGAGCGCTCGGATTGCTGTCGGTCGCAGCCCGGTACTGCGCCTGCGTGACCTCGGTCGCAGTCAACTCGAATGGCGTGATCGTCACGGCGTGGCGCGGGCTCTCCCCGCTGCCACATTGTGTGTCGTTCGGCGAACACCCCATCTGGTAGGTGCCGCCAGGGATCGGCACCCAGGTCAACCCGACGTCGATGCCGCCATCCCCGCCGCCGCCATCCCCGCCGCCGCTGTCCACGCTGCCAGCGCGCTCGCATTTTTGCTTGCTGCCGCAGCGCATGCCAGTCGGACAATCCTCGGCGGTCTGACAGGCGATTCCTTCGCCGCCGGCGAGCACGACGATCATGTTGCAGGCCGGGCCGATCGCCAGCACCGCAGCCGGGATGAGTGCGGCGCGAAGTTTCATCGGTCGACCGGATGTGCAGTTTGGGATTGCAGACCAAGCACGGCCATCACCGAGCCGGCCACCAGCGCCGCAACGCCGACCGCGAGCCCACCGAGCATGGCTGCGCTCAGCCAGGCGGATTGCTGCTTGCGGTCCCAGTTGGCGTCTGCCTGACCAGCCTGACCGTCGAAAAAAAACGCAGCCGCACCAAACCCGGCGGTTGCGAGAACGCCCCCTGAGGCTGTGACCACTCCCGCGACCAGGAAGCGGCTCGAGCTGGAGTCCTCAGCGGTGCCCGCGCCCGCGACCGGGTTGGCCGCCTCGACTGGGCCGCTCCAACCCTGCGCCGCGGCCAGCGAGCTCGCGAGCGCACCCACCGCTTTCAGCAACTCCGACTCCTTGCCGTCGACAGCGAGAGATTTGCGAACCGGCACCCTGGCATTCTCGACGTCAACGAGCTTGGCGGTGACGAGAAACTTGTCGCCGAGCTTGCCCAGCGACGTGACGATCAAGTGACGTGCGCCGAGTGCCTGTCCGATCTCGACCAGGCACGAGGCGTCGTCGCACCCTGCGAGTTGCCGCTGTTGAGCCTGTCCGAGCATCGTCACCACGTCGGAAGCGCCCAGCAGCGTCACGTCCGCGGGCGCGAGTTGCGCCAGTTCGGTCAGAAATTGCTCATCCAGCAAGGTACCAGTTTTGGACTCGATTCCGCCGGTCACGGTGAATGGCATCACGACGATGCGATCGATCGCTCGAAATGAGTCCGGTCGTGACGACGTCGAGGCGGTTGCCGTCGCCGGTACTGCGCCAAGCAGAACAAGCAGGGCCGTCGCTGGCGAAACCCGGCGGTTGGATAGACTCATGCAGTGACCAGTTCGCCTAGACCTTCTTGGCGTAGATGACGCGGTCATCGCCAGTCGCGTAGAAGTCGGGCACCCGCGCCACCTCGGTGTAGCCGGCGCGCAGGTAGAAATTGCGGGTGTTGACGTACGAGTCCTTGGACGCGGTCTCGATCAGGACCATGCGACCGTGCGCCGCCTTGACCGCCTCCTCGACCGCGCGCGTTAGCGCCTGCCCAGCGCCCTTGCCATGTAGCGTCGGATCGGTCGCGATCCAGTACAGGTCATAGGTCCCATCGGTGCACGGAGTGTGACCGTAGCAGACATACCCAGCCACCTTGCCCAGCTCGGTTTCGGCCACAAAGAAGTGGTAGCCGTCCGGCGTCTGCTGCTCGCCGATGTCGACCAGTTCGAGCGCGACCGCGATCTCGTGATCGGCAAACGCCTTGGTATCGCGCAGGATACCCTCGATCGGTGCCCGGTCGCCGGACCTAAGCGGCCGAAGCTTGATCGGAACGCGCGCGGGCGCTGTAGATGATGCTTGCGATGAGCTTGTCATAACTGATGCCACTCCGTGCCGCGGCGCGGGCCAGGCCGGCGTCCGGCGAAATATCGGGGTTGGGATTGACCTCGAGTACCAGCGGTGTGTCGTCGCTGGCCAGGCGCATGTCGATCCGGCCGTAGTCGCGCACGCCGAGTGCGCCGTAGGCGGCGCGCGCAGTGGCCCGGATCCGATCGGCCAGGGCGGGCGCCACCTCGCGCGCCGCGATCGAGGGCGAACCCTTGTACTCGGGGCTATCGGGCTGCCACTTGGCGGCGTAGGTCACCAGCTGCGGCTTGCCCGCCGGAAACCCTGAAAAATCGATCTCGGCCAGCGACAGCACCTGGGTCGATCGGCCGTCGCCCAGCAGCGCCACGTTGAACTCGCGCCCCTCGACGAACTCCTCGATCAGCGCCGGTTGCTCGTACTTCTCGATCACGTAGCGGGCGCGGGCGCGCGCGGCCTCGGGCGTGCGCACGACGCTATCGAGCGTGATGCCGTGGCTGGCGTCCTCGCGCGCCGGCTTGACGATGCAGACCGGTGCTAGCCCGGCGAGCGGCTCGTCGCCGCGCTCGAGCACCCACGAACGCGGGGTCGGCACGCCGCGCTGCTGGAGCAGCGCCTTGGCCAGCGGCTTGTCGAGCGCGGTCGCCAGCGTCAGCGGCGGCGACCCGGTGTAGACCAGGCCGAGCAATTCGAGCAAGAAGGCGACCCCGGCCTCGAGCTGCGTCTCGCCGCCCAGCGCTTCGGCCAGGTTAAAGACCACGTCGGCCCGCGCCTTCTCGATCGCAGCCACCAGCTTGCCGACGTCGCGCGTGGCCGGGACCTGCACCGTCTCGAAGCCGCTCGAACGGCACGCCAGCTCGACCGCGCGCACCTCGTCCAGCACCGCCGTCACCGCCAGCGCATCGCTGGCATCACCGCGGGCGTGGCTGCTGTCGTCGTTGAACAGGATGCCGATGCGCAGCGCCATGACGTCAGATCCCGTAGCGCGCGCGCGCGCTGTCGACGATGCCTGCGATCAGCTGCTGGTATTTGAGATCCACCTTGCCCGCCAGGATGACGAGGTCGCTGGTCACCGGATTGACGCCGGGCAGCGGATTGATCTCGATGAACTTGGGCTCGCCGTCGGCGCCCACCCGCAGGTCGACCCGCGCGACGTCGCGGCAGTCCAGCGCCGCAAACGCATTGAGCGCCACCCGCTCGGTGCGCTGCACCAGCTCGCGCGACTGCGCCGGCGGGACGCGGTACTCGACCTCTTGCAGGTAGTTGCGCTTGACCTCCAGCGAGTAGACAAACGTGCTCAGGTCGCCCTGGCGTGGCGCGATCTCCATCACCCCGATCACGGTCGGCACGCCCTGCTTGACCAGGATGCCGACGGTGAACTCGGCCCCCGGGCAGAACTCCTCGACCAGCACCGGTTGTTTGTAGGCGCCCAGCAATTGCGCCACCTGCCCGCGCAACTCCTTGGCATCGGTCGCCCGCGAATTGCGGCGGATGCCCATGCTCGAGCCCTCGAACAGCGGCTTGCTCATCACCGGAAAGGTCAGCTGCAGGTCGAGCAGCTGGTCCAGGGTCGCAACCACCGCGTAATGCGGGGTGGGCACGCCAGCGGCTGCGACCATGCGCTTGGCCATCGCCTTGTCGAGCGACACGGACAGCGTCAGCGGATCGCTGTGGGTGTAGCGGACGCCCAGCATCTCGCACACCGCCGGCACGTGCGCCTCGCGCGAGCGCGTGCCAAAGCCTTCGGCGATATTGAAGACCAAATCCGGTGGCCGCTTGAGCACGTCCTCGACGAAGCTGCGGCCGCCGCCCATGCGCCGCGGCTTGTGTCCAGCCGATTCGAGCGCCGCGGCGATCGCGTTGATCGTCTCCTCGCTGTCGTACTCCTCGAACTGGTCGCTCGGCGTACCAGCAGTGGCAGCGAAGCTCGACTTCAGATCGTAGGCGATGCCGATTTCCATGCCTGGTCCCTCGCTCCGACGCGCATGGTCGGCGCGGCTGGTTGGCTTGTCAACTCGCGTCTGAACGGGCTGCGGGCTACTTTTCCCGAGCAGCACTAATCTTTGGGTTCTGGATTTTGCACGAGTTGCAGCGGTTGCTGGCGCCGCACCCAGCCGCTCGAGTCGAGCAGCGACAGCTGGTCGCTCGACTTGACCATGTGCTTGAGGTGCTCGGGCAGTGCCTGCACGTTGAGGTTGCCGTCGCCGTCGATGGCGTTGGCCACCACGTCCTGCGGTAGCGGGTCGTAATACTCGAAGATCTTGCCCGCGTAGTTGCGCAGGATGGCGCGGCCACCCTTTTCCTCGTAGTGCAACAGGTACTGCGGCCCGATCGGGACCTTGCCGCCACCGCCAGGCGAGTCGATCACGTAGGTCGGCACGGCCAGACCGCTGGTCCAACCACGCAGTTGATCGATGATCTCGATGCCCTTGGCGACCGGCGTCCTGAAGTGCTCGGATCCGCGAACCGGATCGCACTGGAACAGGTAGTACGGCCGCACCCGCATCCGGCTCAAGCCGTGCAGCAGCTCGCGCATGGTGTCGACGTTGTCGTTGACGCCCTTGAGCAGCACACTCTGGTTGTTGAGGGGAATGCCGGCGCGCAACAGCTTGTCGCAGGCCTTGGCCGCTTCGGGCGTGCACTCGCGCGGGTGCTCGAACTGCACGTTCATCCAGATCGGGTGGTACTTCTGCAACATGTTGCAGAGCTCGTCGTCGACGCGCATCGGCATCACGCACGGCACCCGGCTACCGATCCGGATCACCTCGACGTGCGGGATGGCGCGCAGCTTCTTCAGGATCGACTCGAGCTTGGCCGTCGACAGCGTCAGCGGGTCACCGCCCGACACGATCACATCGCGCACCGTGGGCGTGCGCGCGATGTAGTCGACCATGCGGTCGATGCCGACGTGCGGCACGGCGCCTTCGAACATGATGCGCTTGCGCGTGCAGTGACGGCAGTACATCGCGCAGTTGTTCGAGACGACCATCAGCACGCGGTCGGGATAGCGGTGAGTCAGACCCGGCACCGGGGAGTCCTTCTCCTCGTGCAACGGGTCTTCCTCGCCCACGCTCCGGTACAGGAACTCGTCGACGCCGGGAACGCACTGCCGCAGGATCGGATCGTGCGGGTCGTCCGGGTCGATCAGCGAGAGGTAGTAGGGCGTGATGCCCATGCGGAAAGTCCGCAGCACCTCGCGCCTGATCTCGAGCTCCGACTCGGGGATGTGGGTGTATTTCGCGAGATCCTCGAGCTTGGTGATTCGGTTTCGCATCTGCCAACGCCAGTTGTTCCAATCAGCGTTGGAGACCTGCGGGAACAGGGCATAGCGTCCCCTATGTAAGGGGACAACGTCCTGTTCTGCTGTATCCTGAATCATTTTCTCCCTTCTCCTGTGCGCCGAGAGCGATCGGGCGAGATTTCGCCGCCCGCGCCTGCTCGGTGCTCGTTCAAACCCTTAAAAAACGGGCAATATTTTCGCTTTGTATTACTTCGTCCAGCGAGGTTGGGGCTGCTGGGGGCTCTGTTGGAGGTTTCATGATCTCTTTTCTACTCTTCATGCCTTCTGTTTAGAAGATCTTTTTTTCGTTTTATTCACTTTTTTCGAATTCCGAACTCTTTGGAACCCTTGGCCCTCTCCGCTGGCATTGAGCTTTTTGAATCGGCTAAGTGATTTTTCGAAGGGTGATCTCCCCTGCCGCTACATGGCGTGACATTATAGTTTCGATCATTTTGAGGTCAACCCTCATTTTGACCGATGCTGCATTTTTTTCCGACCTCACGATCAACGCGATATTGTCAGCTTAACATTATGGTTTTAATGGTTTTCTAGATCTACATTCGTTTGTTTCGAACGGCTTGGGCTGACAGGCCACGGAAATTTTCGTGCGGGTGATCGAAGTTGTATCCGTGCTCGCTGTTTTTTGGCTCGTTTTTCTTCGATTGACAGACCATCGACCATTCATTAAATAACAATTCGGTTTTTGAACGCGCGTTCACATTGCGCCGGAAGAGCGGAGATCATGTCGAGCAGATACCTGACGTGGGGGGTCCTGGTGACCGGGCTGTCGTTGTGCGCTACCAGTTGCCCAGGCAGGACGTCGAATCAGGCGGCCAGCACACCGGCCGTGGATCCGCCGCAGCCGGTAACGGTGGCCGACGTCGTGGAACAGGAAGTCGATCGCCGGGTGGAGATCACGGGCACCCTCGCCGCCTGGGAGGAGGCGACCATCTCGCTCGAGGCCGAGGGTCCGCTGGCCGAGGTCAACGCCGACCTCGGTGATCGCGTGACCAAGGGCGCCCAGCTGGCCAAGGTGGCGGCGACCGAATACGAGTTTCGCAAGACCCAGGCCGAGGCCGATCTGGCAGCGGCCGAGTCGGACTACAAGCGCAACACGGACCTGGCGTCGAAGAACCTGATCACCCAGGCGCAGCTCGACGTGTCGCGGCGCTCCGTCGAGGTGGCGCGCGCCGCGGCCGAGCTGGCGCGCAAGAAGCTCAATGACACCGTGTTGCGCGCGCCGTTCGACGGCGCGGTGGCGCGGCGCATGGTCAACAAGGGAGAGTACGTGCGCACCGGCGCACCAGCCTTCGTCGTGGTGCGCACCACGCCGCTCAAGTTCAAGGGCGACGTGCCCGAGCGCTTTGCCGCCGACGTGGGCCGCGGCGATCCGATCAGCGCCGTGGTCGACTCGATGGGCGGCAAGTCGCTGGCTGGCAGGATCGCGCGCATCGGCGCCTCGGTCGCTGCCGACAGCCGTTCGTTCCCGATCGAGGCCGAGGTCGAAAACCCGGGCAACCTGGTCAAGCCGGGCACCTTTGCGCGGGTCACCATCACGACCAAGGGCAACCTCAAGTCGCTGACCGTGCCCGAGACGGCCGTCTTCGAGTTTGCCGGGACCCCGCGCGTCTACGTGGTCACGGGCGACAAGGCCGCCGAACGCGTGGTCGAGGTCGGCGGAAAATCAAAGGACCGGGTGCTGGTGACCAAGGGCCTCGCACTCGGTGACAGGGTGGTGACGACCGGCGTCGAATTGCTCGCCGACGGACACCCCATCGTCGTCCGCCAATAGGGTGCAACCATGAATGCACTGACGATATTCATCCGCCGGCCAGTGCTGGCGACGATGCTGACCGTGCTGCTGCTGGTGCTCGGTCTGTTTTCTTATCGGACCATCGGCGTCGACCTGAACCCCAAGGTCGACTTCCCGATCGTCGCCATCACCACCGTGCTGCGCGGTGCCTCGCCCGAGGAGATCGAGTCGCAGGTGACCAAGCCGATCGAGGAGGCGGTCAACACGGTCGCCGGTATCGACGAGCTCAACTCGTACAACAACGAGGGGCTGTCGCGCATCGTGGTTCGCTTCAAGCTCGAGCGCAACATCGAGGAGGCGGCGCAGGACGTGCGCGACAAGGTCGCGACCGTGGCGCGGCTGCTGCCGGTCGGCACCGATCCGCCGGTCATTCTCAAGTACGACTTCGGCGTCCTGCCGGTGGTCAACCTGGTGGTCTCGGGCCCGCGCGACATGAAGGAGATCTCGGAGATCGCCCGGGTCAGGGTCAAGGAGGCTATCGAGAACGTCAGCGGCGTGGGAGCCGTGACCGCGGTCGGCGCGCGCCGACGCGCCATCAACGTGGTCCTCGATCTCGACCGGCTGCAGTCCTACGGCATCCCGATCGCGCGGGTCAAGGCCGCGCTGCTGACGCAGAACGTCGAGATTCCATCCGGCCGCGTCGACCGCGACAGCAGCGAACAGGTGCTGCGCACGCTGGCCCGGGTCGAACGGGTGCAGGACTTCGCCGACCTGGTCGTCGCCAACGTCAACGGCCGCCAGATCACCATCGGCGACATCGGCCGGGTGGAGGACTCGACCGAGGAGCCGCGCTCGCTGGCGCGGCTGTGGAATAAAGACGTCGGCGGCGCCGGCGTCAGCGCGGTCTCGCTGACCGTGCAGAAGCAGTCGGGCACCAACACGCTGCAGGTGGTGAGCGCGGTCCGCCAGCGGCTGGACCAGATCGCCCCGCTGCTTCCGGCCGGCATCAAGGTCGACGTGGTGGGCGACCAGTCGACGTTCATCAAGAACTCGATCGACGAGTTGCAGCTGCACCTGTTGCTGGGCGGCCTGCTGGCCGCGCTGGCCGTGTTTCTGTTCCTGGGCAACCTGCGCTCGACGCTGATCGCGGCGCTTGCCATCCCGACCTCGCTGGTCGCCACCTTCACCTTCATCCGGCTGTTCAACTTCACGCTCAACAACATGACGCTGCTCGGCCTGACGCTGGCGGTCGGCATCGTGATCGACGACGCCATCGTGGTGCTCGAGAACATCTTCCGGCACCTGGAGGAGCTGAAGAAGACGCCGCTGCAGGCGGCGGCAGACGGCCTGAAGGAGATCGGCCTGGCGGTGCTGGCGACGACCACGTCGCTGATCGTCATCTTCCTGCCGATGGCCTTCATGGAGGGCATGGCTGGCCGGTTCTTCTTCGAGTTTGGCATCACGGTCGCGTTTGCAATCGGCATCTCGCTGATCATCTCGTTCACGTTGACGCCAATGCTGTCGTCGCGCTTTCTCAAGGCCAAGCATGGTGGCACGTCCAAGCAGAACTTCGTCTGGCGCGGTATCCAGGGCGGCTACACCTGGCTGCTCAACTTGGCGTTGAACTGGCGGCTGGCCACGGTTGCCATCGCCATTGCCTGCGTGGCAGCGACGCCGATGCTGGTCAAGAGGCTGGGCATGGACTTCTTGCCCATGGATGACACCGCCGAGTTCGCGCTCAATCTCAAGGCGCCGGCCGGGCTGAGCCTGAGCTCGGTCGACCAGCTGTTGCACCGGATCGAGGGCGACCTGCACCAGGTCCGCGGCGTGGCCCGCACGCTGACCCAGATCGGCGGCAGCGGCGGCAGCGAGGACGTCACGGCCGGCAGCATCTACGTCGGCCTGGTGCCGCTCGACCAGCGCACCTACTCGCAGAAGGACGTCATGCGCGACGTCCGCGAGCTGCTCAAGAAATATCCCGAGGTGCGCTCGGCGGTCGCTGACACTCACGGCGCGGGCGGCGGCCGCAGCGGCTATCAGTTCAGCTACAACATCAACGGGCCCGACATCGACACGCTGATCCGGCTGTCCAATCAGCTGGCGCAGAAGCTGCGCGCGACCCCGGGCTTTGTCGACGTGGACACCTCGCTGGCAGCGCGCCAGCCCGAGCTGCGCGTCAGCCTCGACCGGCCCAAGGCCGCCGACCTCAACATCTCGGCCTCGGACGTGGCGATGACCCTGCGCACCATGGTGGCCGGCGAGACCGTGGGCAAGTACCGCGAGGGCGTCGAGCAGTACGACGTCTGGCTGCGGCTCGACCGCAAGGACCGAAATGACGCCGAGGTGATCGCGCGGTTGCCGATCGCTTCTCCCCGCGCCGGGCTGGTGCCGCTGTCGCACGTGGCCACGCTGTCCGAGGGCAAGGGGCCAGCCGAGATCGATCGCTACAACCGGCAGCGCTTGGTCAACGTGTACGCCAATCTCGACGGTATCGACCTGGGCGGCGCCGGCAAGCTGGTGGACAAGCTGGTCAAGGACGAGATCAAGTTGCCGACCGGCTACCAGGCATCGGGGTCCGGCAGCGCCAAGTTCCTGGCCGAGACCCTGCTCAACTTCTTGCTCGCGTTTCTGCTGGCCTTCGTCTTCATGTACATCGTGCTGGCCGCGCAGTTCGAGAGCTTCTTGCACCCGGTCACCATCCTGCTCTCACTGCCGCTCACCCTGCCCTTCGCCTTTGCCTCGCTGGCCATGCTGGGCGAGACGCTCAACCTGTACTCGCTGCTCGGCGTGTTCATGCTGTTCGGCATCGTGAAGAAGAACGGCATCCTGCAGATCGACTACACCAACACGCTGCGCGTCCGCGGCAAGCCGCTGCGCGAGGCCATCATCGAGGCCAACAACGCCCGCTTGCGGCCGATCCTGATGACGACGTTCACGCTGATCGCCGGTATGACGCCGATCGCGCTCGGCCAGGGACCTGGCGCCGCCGCGCGCGCGTCAATGGCCAAGGTGATCATCGGCGGCCAGGCGCTGTCGCTGCTGATCACGCTGCTGATCGTGCCGGTGGCCTATTCGCTGTTCGAATCGCTCAAGCGCCAGATCGGCATCGGCCGCGAGGAGAAGCCGGTACCGGTCGGTACCAAGGCCGAACTGCCGGCGACCCCGGTCGTCGAAGGCGCCGCCGCGGCCAGTGACGTCCAGTAGCCGGCTCTTCCCCGCCGCCAAGGGCCACCCGCACCGCTTGCCTCCGCCCCGTCGGGGAGCGACGATGAGCCGCTCCTGGCGAGGTGACCATGCGACGCGCTGCCCTCCGAAGAATGTGTGCTCTCGCCGCCGCCGTTGGCGCGCTGGCCGCAGCCCCGGCGATACCGAGCCGTGCCGCCGCCGCCTCAGGCGACGCTGCAGCTTGCGGCAAGCTGATCGAGCGGTTGCGGTCGGGCGACGCGGTCTGGGTGCCAGGCGCGGTGCTCGGCCGTCAGTTGCCAGACCTCAAGACGGCATGCCCGGGCGCGGTCCGCGAGACACCCCAGTGGTACGACTGCCGCTGGCAGAAGATTGGCCTGCCCGCACTGGAGCGGATGTCGAGCTGCCTGCAACAGGCCGCCACCAGGCGCGACGCCAACGCCCGCCGCATTCTCGGCCACGCCATCGGCAAGCTGCTGGCCGAGGACAGCCCGAGCGAGTTGCCCGAGCGGCAGCAGCAACTGGCCACGCTGGCAGGCGACGACGTGGCGCGCTTCTGGCGAGCCCACCGGCGGCTCCATGGCGGACCCGGCGCGGCTGGCAGGGATGCATCGAGCGAGGCCGGCGCGCCCGCCGCTGAAATAGCGCTCGCCGAGCTGCGGGCGGCGATCAAGGCCAATCCGACCTTCGAGCCCGCCCGCTGGATGTTGCTGGCCGCGCTGAAGTGCGAGGAGCAGCCGGACGAGGTGCTCGAGCAGCTGGCCAAGGTCGACCCCGCGATCGATCCCGTCTGGCAAGCTACCTGTGCTGGCCGCGCCACGCTCGCGGCCGGCAAGGCCGAGGCAGCGATCGAACAGCTCGAGCGGGCGATCGCGCTCGAAGCGCGCGACCAAGTGGCGAGGCGCGAGGCGCGCAAGCAGCGGCGCCTCGAAGAAAACAGCAAGCAGCCGAACGCGCCAGCGGCAACCGACGCCGATGCGCTTGCCATGATCGAAGCGAGACGGGCAGTGGACGATCTGCGGTTGAAACCGCACTGCGTCCTCGGCCTGGCACTGCTGGCGAACAAGGATCCGGCCACTGCCACAAAGGCGCTCGAGACCGGCCACTGCCGCGCCGAGCAAGCGCGGCTGGCCGAGGCACTGGGTGACGACTTCGATCTGCTGGTCGCGCTGATCGCCGAGCAAAGCCGCAACTGGCGGCAGCTGGCCAGCCTGTACCAGAAGCTCGGCTACCCGGACCAGGCGCTCGCGCTGCTGCAAAAGAAATGGGTCCGGCGCGAGTGCACCGCGCAAAACAAGTGCGCTGAGGTCGACGCGGCAACGGCTCGAATGTCCGCGCTGGCCGCGCGGTCGCAGCCTGCAGCGTCGGCTTGGCCTGGTGTACTGGAGCGACTCCAGCGACCGCGGCTGCAGCTGTACCAGGAGCGCGCGGTTCCGGCCAACGCAGCGGCCAGCGGGTCGCAGCCGCTCGACCTCAAGTCGGTCGGCGGGCAGCGCGTGGTCTACGCTGCCCAGCAGGGCAAGCGCGCGCTGGCGATCACCATCTCGCGTGCGCTCGACCCGCGCGGCGAGGTCTCGGCCGGCGGCTACTTCGCCTTTCTCAAGCTCAAGGCTGACCAGACCGAATGGAGTGGGCCCTTCTACCTCGGGCTTGCCGAGCGGTTCCCCTACGTGGTGCAGCCCAAGTCGCGCGTGCCGCTCTTCGACGGCGTACGGGTGCAGTTCGAGGTCGAGGCGCGCGAGATCGATCCCGAGTCGATCACCTTCCCGCCGGTCCGGTTGCGCACCAAGCGACTGGCGCGTGACCTCTTTCTGAGCTTTGCCATCGCGGACCTGACCCGCGACAGCGATGGCGACGGGCTGACCGATCTGTACGAAGAGAAGATCGTCACCGACCCGGCCAACCCCGACAGCGACGGCGATGGCAGCGCGGATGCGGTCGATCAACTGCCGCTGACGCCCAACACGACCCGCGCCAGCGACGAGGAACTGCTGTTGCTCGATGCACTGGGTCCGCTGGTGTTCGGTGGCGAACGCGCAGGCATGAGCAATGTGGTGTTCATCGTGTCGCCGCGCCCGTTATTCCAGGGCGCGCTGCTGCCGCTGCGCACCGTCGTGGTGACGCCCGAGATACTGCAGGCCTACGAGGCCAAATTCGGCCCCAGCTACATGCTGGAGATCGGCGCGGTCATCTTCGCACCCGAACGCGACCGTGCCTATTTCGACTACAACATGCGCTGGCGCGGCGGCTCGTTCAAGGCGACCCGCGCGCCCGCCGGCTGGCAGCTGACCAAGGTCAACGACTGGATCACCTGAGCGCGGGACACCCGCTATCGGAGCCGCCATGAACCCTGCCCTGCTGTCGCTGCTCGGAGCCATCGCCGCGGCCTCGCCACCGGCCGGCGCACCGGGCAAGCCGCCAGTGCCGGACGAGGCGCTCGGCACGCCGCCGATCCGGCTGCTGCGCGAGAAGGTCGACATCACCGATGGCCAGAGCGAGGCGGTCACGCCGGCGCAGTACGGCGGCGACGGCGCCGTGTTCAATATCGTGCGCATCAGCGCCAGCTATGTGCTCAAGAACCTGAGCAGCAAGTCGGTCAAGGTCCGCATGGACGTGCCGACGCTGACCGAGACGTCGTCGACCAACATCCACTACGGCGACTACCGTCGCTTCTCGATGGCGATCCAGGGCAAGCAGACGGTGACTCCGGACGCTCCACCCGGGGCTCTGGTGCGGCTCTACCCGCGCACGGACCTGTGGCAACAGGGCCTGCGCGACGAGTCGCTGTTCGCGCTCGAGCAGCGGCGCTGGCTGCGCTGGATCGACGATGAGCACGCGATGGTCGACCTGACGCGGCTGGGTGACAAGCCAAACGCGGTGCGCAGCGCGCTGGCCAAGCTGACCGAGCTGGACGACGGCCAGCGCGTGCGACTCGAACTGTTGGCCAAGGATCAGCGCAGCAACAAACGGCAGCACGGGATCGACGTCACCTACGCGACGCACCCGCTGCTGGTGACGTTTGGCCCGGGTGAGACGCTCACCGTCGAGATCGAGGCGACCACGGCGCGCGGCCTCGAGAGCACGCAGTACTACAGTTTTGCCTATCTACGGGCGCTCGGCGCGCGCTGGCACGGAACGGTTGGCCGCAGCGAGGTCGTGCTGCACACGGCGGCCGAGCGCGACGTCATGAACTATCACCTGTTCCCGCCCGACTACCGGCTGGGCGACGGCGCGGTCACCTGGGTCTTGCAGGATCAGGAGCCGACCGAGAACATCGTGGTCTTCGTCCGCGGCGAGCGCGAGTAGCAGTCGAAGG
>Ga0315268_10001765_pt1 | contig 24822 bp, 23 predicted proteins | sample C1_top_MG_FD_204535 | JGI IMG/M metagenome (GOLD analysis project Ga0315268, IMG submission 204535) | Sediment microbial communities from Yellowstone Lake, YNP, Wyoming, USA - C1_top | ecosystem: Environmental > Aquatic > Freshwater > Lake > Sediment | place: USA: Wyoming | collected 2017-08-01
GGCGTGCACCCAGTGGGTGAACGCAAGCAAGCACGGTGCCATCGCGCCCCGCGGCTCGGCAAGCCGCTCGAATGCATGATCCGCTGGTGCGATTAAAACCTTAGCCGGAGATTAGGGAATGTACTGCGGGACGCTGTTGACTGAGTGGAATAACTCTCGCTGCGTTCTCGCGCAGCACGTCGGGTAGGTGGGACCACATCAGCGCGGACGGATTGCGCCTGGGGTCGTCACGGCCAAGTCGCGGCCTGGCGCGCGTCACTCGGGCTCGTGCGCGGCTCGGGTTGTCCCTCGCCGAGGCGGCGCGCCAGCTCCAGCTCGGGGACTCCGCCACGGGGAGTGCGAAAGCGGCTGCCGGGCCGAGCGCGTAACAGCCCACTGAGTCAACAACGCATAACGTCCCGCATGTGGAGAACGTCCCAGGCCGCCTGGCTGGCGAACATCACCCCTTCCCGCTGATAGGGATAGAGCGGCACCTTGAGCAGCCTGTCCCAGGCCCGGCCGTCCCGCTTCCCGCTGAAGCGCTCGAGCAGGCGGGCCTGCCGCGCCAGTCGCATCAGACCAGAATCCTCTTCCCCCCGGGATTCGCCCGGGATAGAATCCGGCTAGCCCCATGGGCAAGCGATTCAGTTGAGGCGGGATTACTTCCTTGTCTCCGCCAAAAGGCCGTGTGGTGTCTCAAGCCATGCGAATGTTGCCGGTCTCCACCTGTCCGTCGTGCGGGGGGCGCGCGGCGTCTGCTGCAATTCACCAAATCCGGCAACGCGCCACTGGAGCGGGCATGGGCCGCGCACTACCTCGCACCGAAAAACCCGTAGGAACGCGCCCGCGACGTGGATAACGCGCCGGTGCACATCGTCGTCGATGATCGGGAGAAGGCGGGCGGGGTGCCGGCCGCGCTCAAGGCGCGCAGCGATGCGACGGTCGAAATCGCGCGCCTCGACGTGGGCGATTACCGCGTCGAGGGTCGCGTGGTCGTGGAACGAAAGACCGCCACCGATTTCGCGGCGTCGTTGATCGACGGGCGACTGTTCCACCAAGCCGCGGCGCTCGCCGCCGCCCCCGAGAGGACCGTGCTGCTGCTCGAGGGTAGCGGTGCGGAGTGGCGCGAGACCGGCGTGAGGCGCGAGGCGCTGCAAGGGGCGCTCATCACGATCGGGGTTTTCTACGGCGTGACCATCCTGCGATCTGCCGACCCGCAGGAGACAGCGCGGTTGCTCGTCTACGTCGGCCGGCAAGCGCAGCGGTGCGTTCACGGCGGATTACCGCGGCCGGGCTATCGCCCCAAGGGCAAACGGGCGCGCCAGCTCTTTCTCCTGCAAGGCTTGCCCGGCGTCGGCCCGGAACGGGCGGCCCGGTTGCTGGAACGCTTCGGCTCCGTGCAGTCGGTCATGACCGCTTCGGCCGACGATCTCGCCGCCGTCAACGGCATCGGGGAAAGGACCGCCGCGAAAATCCGCTGGGTGCTCGAGAGACCGGCGGCGGAACTCGGCGCCGCTCCGGGCGGGCGGTAGCTGCGGCCGTTGCCGACGAGATCCCAGTAGCGCACAAACCGCCGCAGCCGCTCCACGACCTCTCCCGTCACGCGCCGACCGGTCCCCGCCGGTCCGAAGGACTCCGGACTCCTGCGGAGAGGCGGCCAGGAAGCCTGCGGTCTGTGAGGTACCTCACTGGACCCCTGGGCCGGTGGAGGATGATCTTCCCCTCCCGGATCCCCTGACCGTCTGATGCGGCTGTAGGATCGTTGCCTGTTTACTCCGTTCTCGCGTCACTGCTCAGCCGCCGACTTCCGCGCCCGCAGACGCCATTGTCTCCGTCGCCTGACTGTGGTAGCCTAGCGGCGGTTTCGCGGTTCGAGGTTCAAGGTTCGAGGTTGGAGAACCGCCGCACCTCGAACCGCAGCACCGGTTAACCCCTCTGAAGGAGGCGCCTTCGGCGGTTCTCCCGTTCGAGGTTCAAGGTTCGAGGTTGGAGAACCGCCGCACCTCGAACCGCAGCACCGGTTAACCCCTCTGAAGGAGGCGCCATGATCCCGCGATACTCCCGAAAGGAGATGGCCCGCATCTGGGAGCCCGAGAACCGCTTCGCCATCTGGCTCAAGATCGAGATCCTGGCGTGTGAGGCGTGGGCCGAGCTGGGGAAGGTGCCCCGGGAGGCCGTCGAGGAGATCAAGGCCAAGGCCGGCTTCGACATCGCCCGCATCGACGCCATCGAGCGCGAGGTCAAGCACGACGTCATCGCCTTCCTCACCGCGGTGGCGGAGCGGGTGGGGCCGGTGTCCCGCCACATCCACCTCGGCCTCACCTCGTCCGACATCCTGGACACCGCGCTGGCCTGCCAGATGCGCGAGGCCGCCGACCTCCTGCTGGAAGACGTGGCCGGGGTGGAGCGGGTCCTGGCGGACTTGGCGGTGAAGCATCAAGGCACGGTCATGATCGGCCGCACCCACGGGATCCACGCCGAGCCCACGACCTTCGGCCTCAAGCTGGCCATGTGGCTGATGGAGGTACGTCGGGCCCGCGAACGCCTCGCCCGGGCGCGGGAGGTGGCGAGCTACGGCAAGCTGTCCGGGTCCGTGGGGACGTTCGCCAACGTCCCACCCCGGGTCGAGGAGTACGTCTGCCTGCGGCTGGGACTCAAGCCGGAGCCCATCTCCACCCAGATCATCCAGCGCGACCGCCACGCCGAGTACCTGGCGATGCTGGGCATCGTGGGCGCGTCCTTGGACAAGTTCGCCACCGAGATCCGGCACCTGCAGCGCACCGAGGTCCGCGAGGTGGAGGAGCCGTTCTCCGAGAGCCAGAAGGGGTCCTCGTCCATGCCGCACAAGCGCAACCCGGTGGCCTGCGAGCAGATCTCGGGATTGTCGCGCCTGCTCCGGTCCAACGTCCAGGCCGCCCTGGAGAACGTGGCGCTCTGGCACGAGCGGGACATCAGCCACTCCTCCGTGGAGCGGATCATTCTGCCCGACAGCACCATCCTGCTGGACTATCTTCTGGTCCGCTTCCGGGAGATCCTGGAGGGGATGCGGGTCTACCCGGAGAATATGCAGCGGAACCTGAAGGCCACCCGCGGCGTCGTCTTCTCCCAGCAGGTCCTCCTGGCGCTGGCCCAGGCCGGGGCCTCGCGCGAGGCGGCGTATCGGATGGTGCAGCGGAACGCCATGCGGGCGTGGGAGGAGGGCGAGGAGTTCAAAGCCCTTCTCCTCAATGATCCCGAGGTGCGGGCGGCCCTCAGCGAGGCGGAAATTGAAAGCTGCTTCGATCTGGGGTATCATCTGCGCCACGTCGAGGAGATCTTCCGTCGCGTCGGGCTCGGCCAGGGATAGAAGGACCGATAGCGATATCCGATAGCGATAGCGACAGGGACAGGGACAGGTAGGAGCGATGGAGCGGGGACGGAAGATTTACGAGGGGAAGTGGAAGATCCTGTACGAGACGGCCGATCCCGCCCTGCTCATCCTGCGATTCAAGGACGTGCCCACGCTCCCCCCGGCCGCGCGCCGGCTGAAGGTGCCCCGGCGCGGGGCCATGAAGAACCAGATCTCGGCCGCGCTTTTCGCCCTGCTCCAGAAGAACGGTATCCCCACCCACTTCGTGGAGGTGCTGGGCGAGCGGGACGTGCTGGTGCGCCGGCTCGAGATGATCCGGCTGGAAGTGGTCCTGCGGAACATCGCGGCCGGGACGCTCGCCAAGCGGCTGGGGATGGAGGTGGGAACCACGCTGCCCGCCCCGGTGCTGGAGTTTTACTACAAGAGCGACGCGCTGGGAGACCCGCTCCTCAACGAGTACCATGTGCGGGCCCTAGGCCTGGCCAGCTCCGAGGAAATCAAGGTCATCCGCGAGACGACGTTCCGCGCCAACGGGGTGCTGCTGCCGTTCTTCGTCGAGCGGGAGATCCTGCTGGCCGACTTCAAGCTGGAGTTCGGGCGGCACAAGGGCGCGCTCATGGTGGGGGATGAGCTGACGCCGGACGGGTGCCGCTTCTGGGATCGGACCACCCGGGAGAACCTGGGCAAGGATCGGGCGCAGCGCAGCGCCACCCGCGCGGCCGCGGCCTATCAGGAGATCTTCCGGCGGGTGTGCGCCTGACGGCGCCGGGTGCGGCGGTGCTGCGGTTCGCGGTGCTGCAGTTGGAACCTCGAACCTTGAACTGTGAACCGCTGATTAGCTGATAGCTGACCGCAGTGAGGTGCGCATGCTGGAAGCCCGGATTCACGTCACGCTGAAGAAGAGTGTCCTGGACCCCCAAGGCGACACGGTCCGGAGCGGCCTGGCATCCCTGGGATTCCAGGGTGTCAGCGATTGCCGGATCGGGAAGTTCATGGTCCTGCGCCTCGACGAGCGGGATATGGCCAGGGCCAAGACCCAGGTGGACGAGATGTGCCGGAAGCTCCTAGCCAATCCGGTCATCGAGGACTACGTCTTCCAGATCACCGAGGCGGCCGAATGAAGTGGGGCGTCCTCATCTTCCCCGGGACCTGGAGCCACCAGGATTTCGCCCACGTCTTCCAGGATGTCCTGAAGGTGGACTGGGACTACATCTGGCACAAGGAAACCTCCGTGGCGGGATACGACTGCCTGTTCCTGCCGGGGGGGTTCGCCCACGGGGACTACCTGCGCTGCGGGGCCATCGCCCGCTTCTCGCCGGTGATGGACGCGGTGATCCGGTTCGCGAGAGAGGGCGGGCCGGTCATGGGCAGTTGCAACGGCTTCCAGATCCTGTGCGAGGCGGGGCTGCTGCCGGGGGCGCTGCTCCGGAACACGTCGCTCCAGTACCGGTGCCGCTGGGTCCACATCCGCACCGAGCGCTGCGACACGCCCTTCACCCGCGCGGCGCGGCCGGGCCAGGTCCTGAAGATCCCGATCTCGCACGGCGAGGGCCGGTATTTCGCGCCGCCCGAGACGCTGGCCCGGCTCCGGCGAAACGGCCAGATCGTTTTCCGCTATAGCACGCCCGACGGGCAGATCACGGACGAGGCGAATCCCAACGGCGCGTTGGAGAACATCGCCGGGGTCTGCAACGAGGGCAGAAACGTCCTCGGCCTCATGCCCCATCCGGAGCGGGCCAGCGAGGCCCTGCTGGGCTCCGAGGACGGCCGATTGCTGTTCGAATCCGTGCTGACCGCGGCCCTCAGGCGCTGAGCCACTCCACCCCGGGGAATCCCCATGCGCGAGCCCAGCCTCATCACACCCGACCTCATCGCCCAGCACGACATCACGCCCGAGGAGTACCAGCGGATCCGGGCCATCCTGGGGCGCGATCCGAACTTCACCGAGCTGGGAATCTTCTCAGTGATGTGGTCGGAGCACTGCAGCTACAAGAGCTCGCGCGTCCACCTCAAGCGGTTCCCGACGCAGGGGGAATGCATCCTCCAGGGCCCGGGCGAGAACGCCGGCGTCGTGGACATCGGGGACGGGTTGGCCATCGTCTTCAAGATGGAGAGCCACAACCACCCCTCGTTCATCGAGCCGCACCAGGGCGCGGCCACCGGCGTGGGCGGCATCATCCGGGACATCTTCACCATGGGCGCGCGCCCCATCGCTCTCATGGATCCCCTCCGGTTCGGCACGCTCAACAGCGGCAAGTCGCGATACCTCGTGAGCGGCGTGGTGGGGGGGATCGGGGCCTACGGGAACGCGGTGGGGGTCCCGACCGTCGGAGGCGAACTGTGCGTCTCCGAGACGTATGCGGGGAACCCCCTGGTGAACGTCTTCTGCCTCGGCATCGCCCCGAAGGATCGGGTGTTCCTGGCCCGCGCCAGCGGCGAGGGAAACCCGGTCATCTACGTCGGGGCCAAGACGGGCCGGGACGGGATCCACGGGGTGACCATGGCCTCGGAGACGTTCGATGAGGGCTCGGAGGAGCGCCGGCCCACGGTCCAGGTGGGGGATCCCTTCAAGGAGAAGCTGCTCATCGAGGCGTGCCTGGAGTTGATGGCCGGGGACGCCGTCGTCGGGATCCAGGATATGGGGGGCGCGGGACTCACCTGCTCCACGTGCGAGATGGCCAGCCGCGGCGGGACGGGAATCGAGATCGACTTAGCCAAGGTGCCGCGCCGCGAGACGGGCATGATCCCGTACGAGGTGATGCTCTCGGAGTCCCAGGAGCGGATGCTCCTGATCGTGCGGCGTGGGACCGAGCAGCAGGTGATGGACATCTTCCACAAGTGGGACCTGGACGCAGTGATCATCGGGCGGGTGACCGGGGACGGGTTGATGCGGGTCAAGGACGGGGACCGGGTGGTGGCGGAGATCCCGGCCCGCTCCCTAGCGGAGGAGGGGCCGGTGTATCACCGCCCCATGCAGCGCCCTGCCTATCTCAGCGAGACGGAGGGCGCGGATCTCACCGGGCTGCCCCTTCCGGGGAAGCTGGATCAGGTCCTCCTCGACCTGCTCGGCTCGCCGAACATCGCGTCCAAGCAGCCGATCTGGCAGCAGTACGACCACATGCTGTTCTGCAACACGGTGGTCGAGCCGGGTTCGGATGCCGCCGTCCTGCGGGTGCAGGGCACGCGCAAGGGGCTGGCGCTTTCGGCCGACGGGAACGGGCGCTACACCTACCTGGATCCCTATGAGGGCGGGAAGCTGGCGGTGGCCGAGGCGGCGAGAAACGTCGTGTGCGCCGGCGCCCGGCCCCTGGCCATCACGAACTGTCTGAACTTCGGGAGCCCGGAGCGGCCGGAGATCATGTGGCAATTCGCCGAGGCGGTGCGGGGGATGGCCGACGCCTGCCGGGCCCTCGGCTCGCCCGTGACCGGGGGGAACGTCAGCTTCTACAACGAGACGCTGGGGACCGCGATCTTCCCCACGCCCATCGTCGGGATGGTCGGCCTGCTGGATGACATCTCGCATGCGACCACGCAGTGGTTCAAGGCCGAGGGGGACGTGGTCTTCCTGCTGGGGGAGACCTTCGAGGAATTGGGCGGAAGCGAGTACCTCAAGGTCATCCACAACATGGAGGTGGGGCGGGCGCCCCGGCTGGATCTCGAGCGTGAGCGCGGCGTGCAGGAGGCTTGCCTCGCGGCGATCCGGGCGGGTATCGTGTCCTCGGCCCACGACTGCTCCGACGGGGGCCTGGCGGTGACCCTGGCCGAATGCTGCCTGGTCCCGCGTGTCGCGGGACTGGGGGCCAGGCTGGAGGTGCCGGGCGACATGCGTCCGGATGCGTTGCTCTTCGGCGAGTCGGCCTCGCGCATCGTGGTGAGCGTGCGACCGGAGCACGCAGAAAAGTTGCGTGCCATCGCGAGGCGCCACGGCGTATCGTGCGCAAAGCTGGGCGTGGCGGGCGGGGATCACCTGGCGCTCCGGGGGGAAGGATTCACCCTTCGCGTCCCGGTGGAGGCGATCCACTGGGCCTGGAGCACGGGGCTCTCCCGCTCCCTGGAGTGAGCCGACCGTTCCGTTGCCTGGAAGAGAGGTGTGCATGAAGACGATCAGCATCGGCGTCCTGGGGATGGGAACGATCGGGTCGGGCGTGGTGAAACTCCTCCAAGACCACGCCGCCCTCCTGGACCGGAGGGTGGGGGCGCGGCTGCGCATCCGCAAGATCGCCGAGATCGGCACGCCACGGATCCCCGTGGATGGGAAGCTGCTCACCACCAACGCCATGGAGGTCATCAACGATCCCGAGGTGGACATCGTGGTAGAGCTGATCGGCGGGACCACCACGGCCCGCACCCTCTGCCTGGAAGCGGTGAACAAGGGGAAGCACCTGGTCACCGCGAACAAGGCCCTGCTGGCCGAGCACGGCCTGGAGATCTATCAGGCCGCGGCGGCGAAGCGCGTGGACCTGGGCTTCGAGGCCAGCGTCTGCGGCGCCATCCCCATCATCCGGTCGGTCCGCGAGGGCCTGGTGGCGAACCAGATCCAGTCCATCATGGGAATCGTCAACGGGACCACGAACTACATCCTGACCAAAATGTCCGAGACCGGGCAGCCCTTCGCCGACGTCCTGGCCGAGGCGCAGACCAGGGGGTACGCCGAGGCGGACCCGACGCTGGACGTGGGCGGGCTGGATGCGGCTCACAAGCTGCAGATCCTGGCCTCCCTGGCCTACAACGCCTACATCCGGTTCTCCGACATCTACATCGAGGGGATCCAGAGAATCGAGGCCACCGACATCGCCTTCGGGCGCGAGCTGGGCTACCGCATCAAGCTCCTGGCGATCGCCAAGGAGGAGTCCGGCGAGTTGGAGGTGCGGGTCCATCCCACCATGATCCCGGAGGGGCATCTTCTGGCTTCGGTCGGCGGCGTCTACAACGCCGTGCACATCCGCGGCGATTCCGCCGGGTCGCTGATGTTCTCGGGCCGGGGTGCCGGGCAGATGCCCACGGCCTCGTCGGTGGTGGCCGACATCGTGGAGATCGCCCACAACATCGTCTTCCACCGTCCCTCCCGCGTGTCGCTGCTCCCCACCGGGACGATGGGAGAAGGCATCGCCCTGAAGCCCATGGAGCGCATCCGAAGCCGGTACTACCTGCGGGTCATGGCGGTGGACAAGCCGGGCGTCCTGTCCATGGTCTCGGGCGTCCTGGGAGACCACCACATCAGCATCGCCTCGGTGATCCAGAAGGGCCGGGCCGAGCAGGCCGCCGTCCCCGTGGTGATGCTCACCCACGAGGCGACGGAAGGCGACATGCAGAAGGCCCTCAGACGCATCAACCACCTCGAGGTGGTCGCGCAGGAAACGGTGTGCATCCGAGTCGAGGGGGCGGAGGAGTGAATCCGCAATGCGTGAAACGTGAAACGTAGACCGGGGGACCGCAATTGGTGTTCACGTTTCACATCTTACGTTTCACGTTTTACGTAGCTCCTGTTCCCGGGGGGTTCTCATGGCCTGGAAGGGCCTGATCCATCAATACCGCGAATTTCTCCCGGTGAGCGGGACGACGCCGATCGTCACGCTCAATGAAGGGAACACGCCGCTCATCCGGGCGGACCGGCTGCGGCAGCGCTTCGGCGTACCGTGCGAGGTGTACCTGAAGTACGAGGGGGCGAATCCCACCGGATCGTTCAAGGACCGGGGGATGACGCTGGCCATGAGCAAGGCGGTGGAGCGGGGGGCCCAGGCCGTGATCTGCGCCTCGACCGGGAACACCTCGGCCTCGGCGGCCGCGTACGCGGCGCGCGCCGGCCTCAGGGCCTTCGTCCTGATCCCCGAGGGAAAGATCGCCCTGGGCAAGCTGTCCCAGGCCATGTTCCACGGGGCGGGCGTCCTCCAGATCCGGGGGAACTTCGACGACGCGCTGAAGCTCGTGCGGGAGATCTCGGAAAGGTACCCGATCGTCCTGGTGAACTCGCTGAACCCCGACCGTCTGGAGGGGCAGAAGACCGGGGCCTTCGAGGTCTGCGACCAACTGGGCGGATCGCCCAGTCACTTGTTCATTCCCGTGGGCAACGCCGGCAATATCACGGCCTACTGGCGCGGATTCCGCGAGTATCACAAAGCCGGCAAGGTCAGCCAACTCCCGCAGATGGTCGGGTGGCAGGCCGAGGGGGCGGCGCCCATCGTCCGGGGCCACGTGGTCGAGCGCCCGGAGACGATCGCCTCGGCCATCCGGATCGGCAACCCGGCGAGTTGGCGGGGGGCGCAGGAGGCGGCCCAGGAATCCCGGGGCGTGATCGACATGGTGTCGGACGAGGAGATCCTGGACGCCTACGGGTTGCTGGCCCAGGTGGAGGGGGTCTTCTGCGAGGCGGCCTCGGCTGCATCGGTGGCCGGACTGGCCCGGTGGGCGAAGGCCGGCAAGTTCGCGGCGTCCGACCGGGTCGTCTGCGTCCTCACCGGCCATGGGCTGAAGGATCCCGACACGGCGGTGAAGCGGTCGCCCCGGCCGCTGACCGTGGAAGCGGGGCTGGCGCCGGTGATAGAGGCGCTACAGATCTAGGATCACGGACCATCGACGACGGACCATCGAAGAACTGACCATCGACCACCGACCATCGACGACGGACCGTTGAAGAACTGACCATCGACCACCGACCATCGACGATTGTCCCTGGTCCATCGTCGTTCGTTCATGGTCAATCGTCGCCGAATTGTGGTCATAGTGGATGTACAAGTTCGAAAAGCTGGAGGTCTACAAGATCGCGCTCGATTACGTTGATTTGGTCTATGTGCTGGCGGGGAAGCTTCCCAGAATTGAGGAGTTCAACCTCAAGCCGCAAATGCTCCGCGCAGCGACCTCGGTTGTGCTCAACATTGCCGAGGGTTCGACGGGCCAAAGCGATGCTGAGCAGGCACGATTTCTGGGGATGGCGATTCGGTCCGTCTTTGAGACCGTGGCCTGCAGGCAGTTGATCTGCAGGCGAGGCTATGTTCTCGAGAGCGACGAGCTCGTGCAGCAGCTTGAGGAGGCAGCGGAAAAGCTATCACGAAAGCTGCAAGCGATGCGAAAGGGGCTCGCACGCTCAGGCAATTGACCCCGGGACATTGACCACCGACCATCGTCGATTGTCCCTGGTCCATCGTCGGTCGTCCATCGTCGTTCCTCGATGGTCTATAGTCCACCGTCATTCGTCTATGGTCCACCGTCGATCGTCTATGGTCAATGGTCCATCGTCGTTACCCCTGTTTCCGATTGACAGTGTCCGGCTTCTCCTGCTATTTTTCACCTTGGATGCGGGAATAGCTCAGTTGGTAGAGCACAACCTTGCCAAGGTTGGGGTCGCGGGTTCGAATCCCGTTTCCCGCTCCAGCGATTATCCAGAGGGGCTGTGGACATTCCGACCACAGCCCCCGTTCTTTTCCGCCCGCTCTCTCTCGCCATAGGCAGACAGTTCGGAATGCCACTGTACAGGAAGGAAACGCCTCGCCAACGAGGTCACCCATTATCTGAGAAGCCCACTACTTGGACAGGAGGAACCCATGGAATACCGCAGCCTGGGGAGGACCGGCGTCCTGGTCAGTCCGTTGTGCCTGGGAGCGATGAACTTCGGCGGTCCCGCCAACGAGGAAGACTCTCTCGCCATCCTCAACCGCGCCCTGGAGGCTGGCGTCAACTTCATCGACACTGCCAACGTGTACACCGGTGGCGAAAGTGAGCGCATTGTCGGCAAGTTCCTGACGGAGGGCGGCAAGCGTGCCCGGGTGGTACTGGCGACGAAGGTCCACGGCCGTGTAGGTACCTCGCCCAACGACGCTGGTGTGTCCCGCTATCACATTATCAAGGCCTGTGAGGACTCGCTCCGCCGCCTGCAGACCGACCACATCGACCTGTATCAGCAGCACCGCCCGTCGCTAACCATCCCCCAGGACGAGACGCTGCGAGCCTTCGACGACCTGGTGCGCTCGGGCAAAGTGCGCTACATCGGCAGCTCCACCTTCCCGGCCTGGATGGTGATGGAAGCGCTGGCCATCTCCGACCGGTACGGGCTGGCGCGCTTCATCAGCGAACAGTCGCCCTACAATGTCCTTGACCGGCGATTGGAGAACGAGATGATTCCGCTGTGCCTGAAGCACGGCCTGGCGCTGCTGCCCTGGTCACCGCTGGGGGGAGGCATCCTGGCCGGGCGCTATTCGGCCTCCGAGACGTTTCCCGAAGGCTCGCGCGCGACCCGCATGGGGGCGATGTTCACCGACCGGATCTCGCGCCGGGGCAAAGAGGTGGCGGTCGAGCTGGCAGCGATGGCCCAGGAGCGCGGGATGACCGCCAGCCAGCTTGGCCTGCTGTGGGTGAAAGACCAGCCAGGGGTGACTTCTCCCATCATTGGGCCGCGCACCCCGGCCCACCTGGAGGACGCTCTGGCCATTCTGGATAAGAAGCTGGACGACGCCGACCGTCCGTTGTTCGACGCTCTCGTGCATCCCGGCAACGCCGTGGCCGACTTCTTCAACAGCAACGAGTGGATGAAGGCGCGGATCATGAGGTAATCAGGAGGCAAGCCGGGCCAAGTCGACATACTTGGCGACGTCCCGGTTTAAAAGGTGATCGAGGCGCGAATGGTTGTGGACAGGCTCGTTCCGACCATGTACCGTAGCGGGGGTTTTATCCGCGTTGAGGGAGGGGGATCGGTGCATCCGGCGAGACCGGATGAGCTCTGGCCAAAGAAAGGAGACAGCAACCATGCAGGGTGCATTCGCCGGTAAGTATCTGCGCGTGAACCTGACCGAGGGGACAACCGCCGTTGACGAGTTTCCCGAACTGACCTACCGCATGTTCATGGGCGGGATCGCCATGGGGGCCTCGATCCTGATGCGAGAGCTCAAGCCCGGGGCGGATCCGCTCGGGCCCGACAATATCCTCGTGTTCGCGACCTGCCCCTTGAACGGCATCCCGCTCTCGGGAACGAGCCGCTTCGCCGTGGTCACGAAGTCACCCCTCACGGGCGGCTACGGCGAGGGAGAGGCCAGCGGCTGGTGGGGGCCGGAGCTGAAGTTCGCCGGCTTCGACGGGATCATCGTGACCGGACGGGCGCCCAAGCCCGTGTACCTCTGGATCACGGACGGCAAGGCGGAGATCCGAGATGGTTCCCACCTCTGGGGGAAGGTGTCGGGAGAGGTCCAGGACCTCCTGGTGGCCGAGACCGACACGCGGGCCCGCGTCCTGCAGTGCGGCATCGCCGGCGAGCGGGGCAACCTCATGGCGAACATCGTGAACGAGCTGAAGCACTTCAACGGCCGGAGCGGGATGGGCGCGGTGATGGGCAGTAAGAAGCTCCGGGCCATCGTTGTACGGGGTCACGACAAGCTCGAGCCCAAGGACCGCGACGGGCTGCAGGCGGTCCTGAAGTGGTTCCGGGAGCACTACAACCGGGAGGCCGACACGCTGCACAAGTTCGGCACTTCGCGGAACGTGATGGTCATGAACGCGGACGGGATCCTGCCCACGCGGAACTTCCGCGAGGGGCAGTTCGAGGATGCCAAGAAACTGAGCGGCCAGTACTTGGCCGAGACGATCCTGACCGACGAGGGGACCTGTTTCGCCTGCGCCGTGGCCTGCAAGCGCGAGGTGGATCTGCCCGACCTCGGCGTGAGCTCCAAGTACGGCGGGCCCGAGTACGAGACCATCGGCTCCAGCGGCTCCATCTGTGGGATCGGCGACCTCAAGGCCATCGCCAAGTTCCACCAGATCTGCGGCGAGTACGTGATGGATACCATCTCCGTCGGGATGACCATCGGCTTCGCCATGGAGTGCTTTGAGAACGGCATTCTCACCAGGGCCGACACGGACGGGATCGAGCTCCGCTTCGGCAACGCCGACGCGCTTCTGGCCATCACCGACAAGATCGGCAAGCGCGAAGGGCTGGGCGACCTCCTGGCCCTGGGGTCACACCGGGCGGCGGCGCGGATCGGCCGGGGGGCCGAGCAGTTCACCCTGACGGTCAAGAGGCAGGAACTCCCCATCCATGAGCCGCGCGGGAAGCAGGCGCTCTCGTTGGCGTACGCCACGTCTCCCACCGGGGCGGACCACATGCGCGCCCCGCACGATCCGGTCTACGAGGGCTTCCACCCCGGCGGGGCGCACGCCCTGGAGCCTCTCGGCCTGGCCGAGGCCCTCCCCCGGCTGGAGCTCAGCCCCCGCAAGGTCCGCGCCTTCACCTACGCCTACCACTGGTGGGCCATGTGCAACTGTGTGGGGATCTGTAACCTGGCCGCGGCGCCCATGAACGTACTGGGAATCACCCCCGTGGTGAACGCCATGCGCGCCGTCACGGGCTGGGACACCAGCCTGTGGGAGCTGATCAAGGTGGGTGAGCGCGCCAAGGCCCTGGCCCGCGCTTTCAACTGCCGCGAGGGCTTCACGCCGAAGGACGACCAGCTTCCCAAGCGGCTGCACGAGGCCTTCACCAGCGGCCCCCTGAAGGGCGTTCGGGTTGATCCGGACACGTTCGCTCGCGCGCTCCGGCTCTACCACCAGATGGAGGGCTGGGACCCGGAGACCGGCTGGCCGACCTTCGCCAAGCTCGCTGAGCTGGGGATCGAGTGGGCGGCGAAACCGGGAGATACCTGGTAACACAGTGTGGGGGCTGCTGGGCCTTCGTCTGGTCAGGCTGGGTGCGGTTCTTCTTTGTCGGATCCGATTTCCTGGACAGGGGGCGACCAGGTTACGCCGCGCATTCCCCGACGAAGGGGGCCACAAGAGCTTCGCCCTTAAATGAGGGGCACCAGCGGGTCCTGGAAATCGCCGTGCGTCACGTCTACCGCGCACTGACGATGGGCCCACCGTAGGCGTCTCTTGTCAGCGCGATCGAGCGCGGCGGCGCCACAGCGCGCGTTCCGACGGAGCCTGTCCATCTGAGGAAGCGGGCGCTGCTCGACCCGCCCGAGAAACGCGGCCAGCCACAGCTACTCGCCGCAAACGTTCCTTCCGTTCCCGTTTGTCTCCGCTAAGCTCCCGTGAGGATCACCGGATCGCCAGCAAGGGTCCATCAGGGAAGGGTCGATTTCCCGGATAGGCGCCGCGCCGCATCTTGAGCTATACTCTCAAGACACAGGGAGGCGACCATGGCCAAGCGATGGACGGTGGACGAGTTGATGGAGCTGGTTCGGGGGTTTCAACCGGCCTGCATCGTGATCGCGGCGGCGGAGCTGGACGTGTTCACGATCCTGCACGGCCAGCCAATGGACGCGGCGCGCCTGGCAGGTCGGCTCACGAGCGATCCGCGCGCCACGGCCGTCCTGCTGGACGGCCTGGCGGCGATGCGGCTGCTGCACAAACAGGATGGGGTGTATGGAGTGCCCGCCGACGTTTCGGCCATGCTCACCGAGACCGGCGCCCACTGCATGCTGGGCATGGTCCGCCATCAGGGCAACTGCCTGCGCCGCTGGGCTCAACTGGCCAAGGTGACCTTGAGCGGCCGGCCCGCCGAAGACGTGAGCGTCCGCGGCCCCCAGGAGGATTTGGCCTCGTTCATCCGGGCGATGCACGAAATCTCCGGCCCGGTCGCGTCCACGCTGATCGAGAGCCTGGGGGCGCTGAAGTTCAATCATCTGTTGGACCTCGGCGGCGGCTCGGGCACCTGGACGATTCCGTTCCTGCGGCTCTACCCGACCGTCAAAGCCACGATCTTCGACCTGCCGGACGTCATTCCGATGGCCGAGCGCCTGCTGAGGAACGTCGGCATGGCGGACCGCGTCCGGCTGGTGCCGGGGAGCTTCTACACCGACGAGCTTCCGGGCGGGGCCGACTTGGCCTGGGTGAGCGCCATCGTGCATCAGAACTCGCGGGAGCAGAACCGGGCCATGTTCGGCAAGGTGTTTGCGGCCCTGGTGCCTGGTGGGCGCATCCTGATCCGCGACGTCGTCATGGACGAGGACCGCACGAGCCCGCCGCTGGGGGCCTTCTTTGCGGTCAACATGCTGGTGGGCACGCCCGGCGGCGGGACCTTCACCTTCTCCCAACTGCGTGACGACCTGGCGGCCGCTGGATTCGTCGGCGCCACGCTCCTCCGTCGGGGTGAGGCGATGGATTCCGTCGTCTGCGCGACGAAGCCCGGGTGAAGCCGGCGGCGGGAGGAGGCACCGTCGCACATGCCTGCTCCCGGGGGGCTGCGGGGGAAAATCGAAGGCCCGGAGGGGCTCCCCCGGGCCTTCGACGTGCGGACACAGAAGCCAGATTCCTCCTGGTCCCGTCTCGATCCAGAACGGGCTCAGTCCCTGCTGTTGCCACCTGCTCCCGCGTCGGCCCAGAACGCGACCATATCGAGGGGAAGCCGGCAGATGCGTGCATCCAGGGGGGCGCTGAATTCAGCGATTGCCTCGACAGGCAGTCGCGAAAGCGCGTCCAGTTCGCACCGGGAGAGGTCGATCCCGGCGGAGAAGCTGGCCCCCGCCGGGTCCCGGAAGAACCGAACCCGGAAGGTCTCATCCGTGACCAGCTTTCCGAGGAGCCGCTCTACTGCCACCTGGCTCATGGACTCTCCTCCTTGCTGCGGCAGAAGGGGAATGCAGGGCCGGTGCCAGCTTCCGGTAGCGCCGCAACTCAGTGAAAAGCCGGCATCGAAGCCGACGCCCGCAGGGCGAGACCGGCCGGGGTGTGTATGGGTGCGCGGGTGGCTGAGCAGTGGTGGACGGATCGTGCAGGATTAGACGGCCGACTCTGAGGCAAGCCCGAATCGTTTCAAACGGGTGTGGAGTTGCGTCCGGGTGATCCCGAGGAGAGCCGCGGCCTGCGTCTTGTTGCTTCGAGTGTAGTCCAGGGCGGCGAGAATGGCGCGCTGTTCCAGGGTCGCCAGGGATTCAAGAGCGGTCTCTTTACCATTACCTACTGCCTGGCCGCTCGCGCCCTCCGACCGTTGCTCCCCCGCCCCGCCGACGCCCAAATGACCCGCCGTGAGGAGGCCTCCGTCGGCCAGGATGAGGGCGCGCTCGATGGCGTTCGCCAGCTCCCGAATGTTGCCGGGCCACCGATAGGCGCGCAGCACGTCCTGGGCGTCGCGGCTGAGCCCGGGCTCCCCCCCGCCAATCCGTGCACCCAGCTTCCGCACGAAGTGATTCGCCAGGAGCAGAATGTCGTCGCCGCGCTCGCGTAACGGGGGCAGGTGGACGCTGAAGACGTTGAGACGGTAGAAGAGATCTTCGCGAAATTTCCCTTCCTTAACCGCTCGCGCCGGATCCTGGTTGGTGGCGGTGATGAGGCGGACATCGGCCCGGAGCGTGGCGGTCCCCCCACGCGCTGGAACTCGTGCTCCTGGGAGAACCCGGAGGGGCTTGGCCTGCACACTCGGGGAAAGCTCGGCGACCTCATCCAGGAAGAGCGTCCCCCCGGCGGCCAGCTCGAACCGGCCGGGCTTCTGCTTGTCGGCGCCGGTGAACGCCCCGCGCTCGTGGCCGAACAGCTCCGACTCCACCAGCGTCTCGGGGAGGGCCGCGCAGTTGATGGCGACGTAGGGCTCCTCAGCCCGTGGGCTGCTGTGGTGGATGGCGCGGTGCTGCTGCTCCTCGGCGAGCCGCTGGTGCTGGAGCGCCACCACGACCTGCGCCGCAATGGCCGAGGCGACCTCCACATCCGATCCGTCATACCATGCGGGTTGCCGTTTGGCGAAGAAGAGGGACCCGCCGACCTCCTCGCAGAACCAGAGCGGCACCGCCAGGCAGGCGCGGTTCTCGCGTTCAATGAAGGCCCAATGCCTGGCGACTGACCGGCCGCCCGGCTTCCAAGGTGCCGTCCTCATCATTCATTGGCATTGGTGAGGAACAGGATCAACGACGAAGGCATGCGTTCAGCAGCGAGGGCGAAGCCAATTGGGGGATAAGAGGGCTATGTGGCTGAACATATCCGCCACATTCTGTGATTCATTAAGCGAGTATCTGCAAGCGCATTCTGGCGGAGGTTGACCCTCCTCCTTTATGGCGCCCGATGCATCCAGCTCCCTGAGGTCCATGCGAGAACCGGTGCAATTTGCGATGCCACGGTCCGGCGGGAACTGCGAGACCAGCATCCACTATTAAATTCCAGCGTGCGGTTTTACTTGACCACCCCTGCGCTCCAGCCGTCATAGATCCCGCCTTCCCTCGTGGCGAGTTCATCAAATCTCGAGCGGAGGGATTGCAGCTCGGACAGGAGGGGAACCATTGCGCGAGCGGCTCGGAGAATATATTGATTTCCTTGGGCAACTTCTTCAACCGATACCTGGAATCCGTCCGCCCTGAGCGTCCCGGTCACCCTTTCGGCAAGCTCGCGCGATGGAAAATAGAAGCGGAACTCGATGTTGTGGGGACGGGTCAGGTTGGAGCCTCCCTTCGTGAGTTGCTCAATAACCTGAGCATCCGAAGCCTTCCCTGGAGCGGCTCTTCTCGCAAGTAGGAAGAGGGCGACAGCGACGATGATCAATACGATTGCGTAGATTGCCCAACCACCCATGTGAGACCTCCTTTCACGTCACACTTGCAGTGTCGCGTCCGGTCGGGCAGACGCGAAGGCAGCGGCCCACGCAGGCCTCCGCGACCCGGCTCTTCCGGCACAGCGACCAGTCGGTCCGGGACACGGGGTCGAGCCAGATGCCCTTGGAGTTCGCCCCGGGCAGCAGCGTGAACGCTCCCGCCGGACACTCCTCCACGCAGATATTGCAGTTGGCACCGAGGCACGTCTTGGTCTGCAGGAGAGGAGACCCGACCAGGGAGGCGCTGGTGATCACCGAGTTGAAGCGGATGCGAGGGCCATAGCGGCCCGTCACGACGACGTTGTTGAGCCCGAATTCGCCCAGCCCGGCCCGCACCGCCGCATGCCGCTGGGAGAACATCCCCGGTAGTTGGGTCATCTTGTCGGACAAGCCACCATAGGTGGCGGGAAAAAACAGAGACGCGTATCCCAGGTCCTCCAGATGATTGGCAAGCCTGAGGGCGATGTGATTCAGCCGATCGTTGATGACGTCGTAGCCGGAGCGCCTGTAGAAGAGCGAGTGGAGGGCTTCCAGGCGCAGGTGTTCCGCAAAGAACGGTGAGCCCTGCAGAAGATCCGGCCACTCCAGGACCCGGTCCAGAATGCGGATGCCGAAGGTGAAGACCGCTCGTGCGCCCGGGAGCAACTCGCGCGGGTGGTGACTCTTGGGAGCGCCATCGAATCGCTCGACCGGAGCTACGCCCGCCAGGCTTGCTCCGTCCGCTTTTGCCATGTCAATCAATTCGTCTGTGAGATCCACGACGTCCTCCGTCGGCGCATACCCATTTCTATACCCGTTCCAGTTGGTCAACGCAAGCCATTTTGCTGAGATGCGCTGGTTTGCATCCCAGCACCGCGACGTTTCGAGACGCCTTGAAGAGATTCGAATAGGAGCGCGAAATCCGCAGCTGCTGTGGTAAACTTCCAGGGTGGTCTGGCGACCCTGGCGGTGAGCCGAGGGTTGGCAGGGCGTCGTGGGAGAACTGAACCGCGCGGTTCACCGAGGGGGCGGTAGGGGGAGGCCGTGCATATAGCCGTCACCGGCTCCAGCGGTCTGGTCGGCGCCGCTTTGGTTTCGTTCCTCACCGCGGGTGGGCATCGTGTGATTCGGCTTGTGCGCAAGCCCCCGAGCGGGGACGAGGTGCAATGGGATCCGACGGAGGGTGTCAGGGACCTCTCGCGGCTGGAAGGGGTTGACGCCGCAATCCATCTGGCCGGCGAGAACATCGCCGCGGGCCGTTGGACGCCCCGGCGGAAAGGCGAAATCCATCGCAGTCGCGTCGAGGGCACGCGGGAGCTTTGCGAGTCGCTGACACGACTCTCGCGCCTCCCCGAGGCCCTGGTGAGTGCCTCGGCCGTCGGATTCTACGGGGACCGGGGGGACGAGATTCTCACCGAGGACAGCCCGCCCGGGAGGGATTTCCTGGCCCGGATCTGCCAGGAGTGGGAGGCGGCCACGGAGCCCGCGTCGCGCGCGGGCATCCGCGTGGTGCATCTCCGCTTCGGCATGATCCTGAGCGCGGCAGGGGGGGCATTGAGAAGGATGCTCCTTCCCTTCAAGCTGGGGGCGGGGGGCCGGATGGGGCGAGGGACGCAGTACGTGAGCTGGATCGCCATAGACGATGCGATCGGGGCGATCCATCATGCGGTCTGCACCGAGTCACTGCACGGACCAGTCAATGCCGTCTCGCCCGCACCGGTAGCCAATGCCGAATTCGCGCGGGTCCTGGCGCGGGTGCTGTCCCGGCCGGCGATCTTGCCGACGCCGGCATTCGCCATGCGACTCGCATTCGGCGAGATGGCCGATGCCCTGCTCTTGGCGAGCCAACGAGTCGTGCCGAGCCGCCTGCAAGCCTCGGGCTACCGGTTTCGCTACCCAGAACTCGCAGGTGCCCTTCGACACCTCTTGGGTCGGTAGGGCGACGAGTGAGAAAGGAGGGACCCATGGCACGCGTTGACTGGAGTTATCATCGTCCCGGGTGAAAGACCTGCGCCAAGACGCAGGGGTTCCTTGCGAAGCATAAGGTGGAGACCGCAGCGCAGGTGGACGCGAGGAAGGCGACCCTGAAAGAGAAAGAGGCCTTGGCCCTGGCGCGCGGGGTGGACGAGATCTACGCCAGCAAGGGGAAGCAGGTGGTCCACCTGGACCTCAAGACAGACAAGCCCGACGCGGCAGCGCTCAAGGGCCTCCTCCTCGGGCCGACGGGCAATTTGCGGGCACCGACCCTTCGGAGGGGTCGCACGCTGATCGTCGGCTTTGACGAGACGACCTACGCGAAACTGCTGCGGTAGCGGAGGCAACCCATGACATCGCGCCCCGCGGCGCCCCGCGAACGCGCCACGCCCATCCGCGTCGGGATCAGCGCGTGCCTCCTGGGACAGGAGGTCCGGTTCGACGGAGGACACAAGCGGGACCGATACATCACGGACACCCTGGGCAAGTTCTTCGAATGGGTGCCGGTCTGCCCCGAGGTGGAGCTGGGCCTGGGGACGCCCCGGGAAACGCTGAGGCTGGTCGGAGATCCCGGGGGGCCGCGGTTGGTATTCCTCAAGACACACGGCGACATCACCGATGGTATGAAGGCCTGGGCCGGCTCCCGCCTCGCGGCGCTGGCTGCGGCAAACCTTTCCGGGTACATCCTCAAGAGCGACTCGCCGAGCTGCGGCATGGAGCGGGTTCGCGTGTACCGGGCAACCGGGGCCCCCAGCAAGGACGGGGTGGGCCTCTTCGCCCGCGGCCTGATGGACCGGTTTCCGCTCCTGCCCGTAGAGGAGGAAGGGCGGCTGCATGATCTGCCGGTGCGGGAGAATTTCGTCGAGCGCGTCTTCTCCTATCGCCGCTGGCGGGAGCTGGTTGCCGGCGGGCTCACCCGAGGGAAGCTGGTGGCCTTTCACACCGCCCATAAGCTGCTGCTGCTCGCCCACAGCCCCAAGCACTACACGGAGCTGGGCCGGCTGGTGGCCGGTGCCAAGGGCCTGTCCCCGAGGGGACTCGAGGCCCGCTACGGCGCGCTGTTCATGGCGGGCCTCGCGGTCAAGGCCACGGCCAGGAAGCACGCCAACGTCATGCAGCACATCCAGGGGTACCTCAAGCGCGACCTGGATGCCAGGGACAAGACGGAGCTGCTGAGCGTCATGGCCGATTACCATCGGGGACTCGTCCCGCTGGTGGTGCCCCTCACGCTGATGAAGCACCACTTGGCGCGGGTCAGCGTGCCCTATCTGCAGGACCAGGTTTACCTGAACCCGCATCCCAAAGAGCTGATGCTCCGCAATCATGTGTGAACAGGGGAGAGGGGAGACGACATGGTCACGCTGCTCGAGCTGACCCGAACGGTGGGAGTCAGGCCGGCGCCCCCAGAGACGCGGCGGCTCGGATTCCTGGACACCTTCGTCCTCTGGGCCGACTTGGGGGTCAGCTTCCTCGTGATGGTGGTGGGGATGTTCCTGGTCCCTGGGCTCAGCCTGGGGCAGGCGCTCTGCGCCATCGTGGTCGGCGCCGTCATCGGCAACGGGCTGCTGGGGCTGGTGGCGATCATCGGCGCGGACACGCGCGTCCCCACCATGGTCCTCTTCCGGCCGGTCCTCGGCCTCCGGGGGTCGTATGCGCCCACGGTCCTCAACGTCCTGCAGCTTCTGGGCTGGGCGACCTTCGAGGTGATCGTGATGGCCCAGGCGGCGAGCCTGCTGAGCCAGCGGCTCTTCGGCGTCCACGGCTACCTGGGCTGGGTCGTCTTCTTCACCGTCGTGACGGTGGTCATGGCCCTGGGCGGACCCATCCTGGTGGTGAAGCAGTGGATGGAGAAGTTCGCCCTGTGGGCCGTCCTGGCCACCGTTGTATGGCTGACCGCGGCCCTCCTCGCCACGTACGACCTCCGGGCGTTCCTGGCCCGGCCGGGAACGGGCGAGATGTCGTTCTGGCTGGCGGTGGACCTGGTGGCGGTGATGCCCATCTCGTGGGTGCCGCTGGTCGCCGATTACAGCCGCTTCGCCAGGGGCCGGCGGGCGGCGTTCTGGGGCACGGCCGTGGGGTACGGCATCGCCCACGTCTGGTTCTACGCCCTCGGCGCGCTGCTGGCCCTGTCGGCGGCCGTCAGCCTCGATCCCAACGCCCCCATCGCGCCCCTGCTCGCGGCTATCGCCGGGCTCACCGCGGGATGGGCGGCGCTCCTCGTCCTGCTCGTCGCCGAGACCGACGAGGGCTTCGCCAACGTCTACTCGGCGGCGGTCTCGACGCAGAACGTGCTGCTGCGGGCAGACCAGCGGACCCTCATCCTGATCGTCAGCGGCATCGTCTTCATCCTGGCGGCCACGGTCCCCCTGGTGCAGTACGAGAGCTTCCTCCTGCTCATCGGCTCGGTGTTCGTCCCCTTGCTCGGCGTCCAGACCGCAGACTACTTCCTCCTGCGCCGCCGTGGCTACGATTCCGAGGCCCTGTTTGACGCGGGCGGACGGTACTGGTACCGGGACGGCGTGAACTGGACGGCCGCGGCCGTCTGGGCCGCCGGGTTTCTCCTCTATCTGCTCATTGCGGGCCTGCCTCAACTGGGCTTCCCGGGGCTGGCGCCGTGGCTGGGTGCGACGCTGCCGACCTACGCCTTCGGTCTGGTGGTTTACGCCAGCGTGGGCCGACGGGTGGTCCGGCGTGGCGGGGCGTGAGGCATTCCACCAGGAGGGGATGCTATGGAGAGGGCACAAGATCTCGTGGCACGGATTCGACGGGAGTTGGCAGACGTCGAAAAGCGGCTGTTCACCCACCCGTGGGTCGCGGCGGCCGAGGCCGGGACGCTCAGGCGGGAGGACCTGGTGCGGTTCGCGGGCCAGCAGGCCCGGATCATCCAGAGCGACCTCAGGAGCGTGGCGCTCCTGATCCACCGGTACGGCGGCACGCCGAGCGGCCGGTTCTTCGCCGAGAGCCTGAAGACCGAGACGGCGGCACTGGAGGCGCTCCACGCCTTCGCCCGCGCCCTGGACGCCGATGCGGAGGCGCTGGCTGCTGTCCCGCCCCTTCCCGGTGCGCAGGCCTACACTCACTTCGTCGCCTGGCTCGCCGCCTACGGCACCGACGCAGAGTTTGCGGCGGCCTTCCTGGTGAATCTCCCCGCCTGGGGGAAGAATTGCGGGCGGCTGGCCCGGGCCTTCCGGGACCGATACGGCATGGCGGATGCGGCCGTGGCCTTCTTCGACCTGTTCGCGGGCGACGCCCCCGGATTTGCAGAGGCGGCCCTGGCGGTCATCCAGGCTGGTCTCGACCGCGGGGTTCCCGCCGCGGCCATCCGCGATGCGGCCGCGCTCCTCCAGCATTATGAGCTGATGTACTGGAATGCGCTCCAGGTGACCCCGGGTAGCCGATCCTGAGCCGCCCCTCCGGCGAGATGTGCGTCGTGGGGCGAAGTGGTTTCGGTTCGGGTTGACGGCCCTGGCGAGTTGACCTATTATGCACGTTATGCAGGAGTCGGCGCGGTACCCAAGAGGCTAAGGGAGAGGTCTGCAAAACCTCGATTCGGCGGTTCGAGTCCGCCCCGCGCCTCCATTCAAGAGCAGCCATCAGCCGTCAGCTTTCAGCGGTCAGCAGCCGACCTCAAATCCCTGGCTGAGAGCGTGGCGATTTTGGAGCCTCCTGGCCTTCCAGCCTCCCAGCTTTCCAGCCTTCTTGAGTGAAATCCTTGACTTGCATTGAACCGGATGTTACGAATCCTACAGAGAGCACATGCGGGAGTGGCGAAACCGGCAGACGCGCGAGACTTAAAATCTTGTGGGCCTCGGCCCGTGGGGGTTCGATTCCCCCCTCCCGCACCACGAAGCGAGATCGGAGACCGGTCCATGGCCGACTGGTTGGGCCGACGAAAGCACGCTCGATACCCGATTGTCATCCCGGCCCTCTATGGATTGAACGGTGCCGAACCCGCCATGGCAGGTTCGGGGTGGACGCGCGATTTGAGCGAAGGGGGACTTTGTCTGGAGTTGCCCGACCGACTGGAGGTTTCGGCCCTCATTCAGCTTTTCCTTCGCACGGATCAGGGAGGCATTTCGATCGAAGGGCAGGTCATCTGGGCGGAAGGACCGCTCCAGACGGGAGGGGTTCTCCACGGCGTCGCCTTCACCCAGATGGTCCCCGGCCAGCAACGGGCCGTGCGGGACTTACTCCTCCGCAAGAGAATGGTATGGCAAGCCGTTGTCCGGATTCCTCTGGAACTTCCCGTGACCTACCAGCTCAAGGGCCAGCCACGATCGCTGCACCAAGGCCAAACGGAGAACCTCAGCCGCCGCGGGCTCTTGCTCCGCCTCCCGCTGGCGTATTCCCCCGGCACATCGCTGGAGGTGACCCTGCGCACCCCTCATGGACATCTGACCGCTGAGGGGATGATCGTGCGCGCGGAGCCACTGGAGGCCCAGACGCCCGGCGAACTCATCCGCCATGGGTTTCATTTCACAGACATCAGCCATGCGGCCCAGATGACTCTTGGCCGTGTCCTGGCCGAGGCGCGCTAGTGTCTCCTCCCGGAAGTTCGGAGGAAGATTTCCCCGCCCCCGGAACCACCCCTCGGACGCTGGCCCGCGACGGCACCCAGCCACACCCATAGGGTACCCGGCTGGGTGGGGCCGTCTTGCTCCGCACCCGCTGTGCGGGTACCCGCGGCCCCCGCACGGTCCAGCGCCTCGGAGCGCCTCCGGGGGCACTGGCATGCGCCGCGACGTTCTGAGACGGGCGACCAACGCTTAGCGCGGAGGTAACGAGCGGATAATCGGCAGGGTCCGATGATCGAGTTAGTGCGGTCGCTCCGATGACCGGAGGAGGCGAGGTGGAACAGGTCCTTCAGCAATTCGTTCGGGACGTGCAGGAGCTCTACGGCGGGGAGCTGGTGGCCGTCTTCCTCTACGGGAGCGCGGCGGCGGGCGAGCACGTGCCCGGTCGGTCGGACATCAATGTCCTCGTGGTGCTGCGGCAACTGACGCCCGCGCTCCTCCGCAAGGCCGCGTCCCACCTCCGGAGATGGCAG
>Ga0315268_10001766_pt1 | contig 24818 bp, 27 predicted proteins | sample C1_top_MG_FD_204535 | JGI IMG/M metagenome (GOLD analysis project Ga0315268, IMG submission 204535) | Sediment microbial communities from Yellowstone Lake, YNP, Wyoming, USA - C1_top | ecosystem: Environmental > Aquatic > Freshwater > Lake > Sediment | place: USA: Wyoming | collected 2017-08-01
CCAAATAATTTTGCTACAAGCAATGAGCGATGTTCGAACCTATTATCTAACCCAACTCAAACCCACCATAATACTTATCGAATCCTGTTTCTGCTAGAATTATAATATGAAAAGATTAAAGAAAACTCTTTTGTTTATTCAGATAACTAGCCTCATAGCGTCCAACCTTCTTGTTCCTATTTATTCTATTTATGTAAAAGGAGTTGGTGGGAATTTATTAACAGCAGGTACTGCAATTGCAATTAACTATGCTGTCGTCGGTGCGCTTGTAATTTTATCGGGAAGATTTGCAAATAAATACCACACGGAAAAAGTTCAGTTAATTTTAGGGTATGTACTTTCCGGTTTTGCATCCTTCTGCTTTATGCTTACAAAAAATCCTACGCAGTTATTTTTGTCGATGGCGGTATCGGGGGTGGCAATAGCGATAATTTCCCCTTCATTCTCCGGTCTTTATTCAAAAAATATTGAAGAGGGAAAACACACGTCATCATGGGGAGATTATTGGGGATTAACGTACTGGGGTGCTGCTATTGCTTCTGTCATAGCTGGTGTTGTCTCACAACGATATGGATTTAATGCAATTTTTATCCTAATGATGGTACTTAATGGTCTTAGCGCTTTGGGAGCGACATATCTTTACTTTCTACCTGGAAAAAAATAAATATGGGTAAACTAAAATAATGAGGCTTAAATGCTGATGTTGTTATTGTTATATAGAGAGTCCTAACGCTCTAAACTACCGTTTGCTCCCCCGCGAGGATTCGAACCTCGAACCTTGATCTTAACAGGATCCTGCTCTACCATTGAGCTACAGGGGAATGTTAATGAACCTGAATATTATACTACAGCAACACCCAACCTATCCATCCCGCGATTATTTCCGATGTATTTGACAAGGGCTGCAAAGGGTGTACGATAAATATAGTATGACAAAAAGACGAGAACCGAAGCATGTCAAGGTCCCCCCGGTAGTTTTTCTTATCATCCTCGTTTTCGGAGCATTCGGCATGGTCCAGCTCGTTCGTGCGGCAACCGGAGGCATATCCGGATCACCCGGAACCAGATACGACAGTACCCAATCGACCAACTATGTCTCAACAGAGTCGTATACATACGCGTCCATACCGAACATGTCCATTCCGTTTACCACGTCAAACCAAGCGCCCGCAATCGTTACGGTAAGCTTTTCACCCAATGCCATACGGAATCTCAATTGTGCACACATCATGCGCGCAACGATAGATGGCGTTAGTATGTCCCCTGAAGTACCCGTAGTGTTAGCGGATATCGATTCAAAAAGCTTCACGTTTGTTACGGATTCCCTGGCTCCGGGATCCCATACGGCAATTGTCGAATGGAAAGTAGCTGCCGGATTCTCCGCCCTAGGTTGCACCGAAGTCCGATCGTTGGTTGTGCTCCATCAATAAATCCGTTTTCTTGCCCACACTGCTTCCGACACAAATAGCTATCCGTTGACACAATATCATACAATAAGGCGATGAACAGTTCACTTCTTATCATCTTCGGCAAACCGGGAGCCGGAAAATCATATGTCGCGGAAATCCTCCGTGAAACATTCGGATACACTATCCATGACGGGGACGATGACATTCCGGATGATATGAAAAAAGCATTATTTAATAAAGCGGAAATCACCGATGATATGCGTAACCGGTTTTTGGCAAACATGATTGCATCAATCAGGACTCTTTCCCGACAACATGATACATTGGCCGTCCATCAGACGTTCCTCAAGGAATATATGCGGAAATCCGTATTGGAAACGTTCCCTCATGCGAAATTTATCCTTGTGGAAACTGACGATGTTATCCGTGAGAAACGGTATATGGAACGGAAATCCTTCAATCTCGGTCTTCCCTATCTTCGGCGTATGACACACCTGTTCGACCCGGTACAAATTCCGCATACCGTAATACAGAATACACGCAACGGACAACAAACATGCCTCCTACAGCTGCAACAATCAGGACTCACTTGAATATAGAAGCATAACGTGAGTACTATACATATATGACAGATGTACGCTTTTTCGGATACGGATTGTTAAGCGACCGTTCTATCGTAAAACAAATCATCGGGCGGGACCCGGGAGAAGGAAAATCGGCGGTCGTCGAGGGGTTTCAGCTTGCATATCAGGTATTATCGCAAATTCCGGAGAATATCAGACCGGTATTGCAGAAAACATGGGGTGAGACATTTAAGGCATATACCCTTCGCACGGGCAGTGGTATCGTCGCCGGTGTCATCTGGGAACTTTCGGAAGAGGAATTGGGTAAACTTATGACATTTGAATTCGTCGGTGTTTGGCGTGAATCCGTCACCGGTACGGCAAAAACGGGCGACGGGACACCAATCCCTGTCAGACTCATTAAAGTATCTGATGCACAACCGATAGAGGAAACCGTAGAGGGAATCCGGTATGAAACGAATCTTAACCGGACAACGATGGTAAAGGATGGATCCAAAGAGCAAGATGAAGAACTCCTCTCGACGGTCCGACGTCAACTGGAAGAGCTTACGGCACAACAGGCGTACGGAAAACAATCGTTTGCGTAATAATTTATGCCCAAAAGACATACATCGCGTTTCCGCGGATTTACCCTGACCGAGATCCTCATCATCGTGGCACTTCTGGGGGCGCTGTTTGTCGGACTTCTGGTCACCGTCGATCCGTTTGAACAACTCAAAAAAGGCGCGGATGCATCGGTGTCCAATACCGCCAACAATTTCTATAACGCCATTGTCCGCACATACGCATCCGCAGGGAAATACCCGTGGGCTTCGGATGTCATCGGCATACCATTAAGCTCCACACAAGGGGAAACCATCATCCAAACTCTTGCCACAGCCGGAGAGCTGAAGAGCAATTTCTCGAAGTTTGCTTCCGCAGAACTGGACAACATCTACCTGACGGCATCGAAAGACGGGAAAAAATTATCCATCTGTTTCCAACCGGATTCGAAAAGCTACAAATCCGGCAATCTTGCAATCTACGACAGATTCGGAGATGTGGCTGACTGTTCAAATACCCCTTGCTACATCTGCACCGGACAGAATCTTACACCGATAACCCTCACCTCCGGCTCCGAAGTTGGCACCTGCAGGGCAAGCGAGGCGGAATGTGAGATCAACAATACCGAAAAGGCGTGTTGCAAAGGGTTGACGTGTGTGCGATACAATTGGTTCAGCAACAACGGGAAATGCCAGGTCGAACCGTCGTCTACCCCTACACCGACGTCCGAACAACGATATTGTCCGGCTCCCGTATCATATGTCGGGAAACCATGCACCGGACAATTACTGACAAACGGTTCGTTTGAAACTGATGTAAATAACGATCAGCTGCCGGACGGATGGGATCCGCAAATTTCATCATCCGTTATAGTCCGACCCGGCGAAGGCGTCCAATGTGATGATGCGTCATCAGGGGCATGTTCGTATTCTTTTTTGCCATGGATTTCCCCATGGTCACCTATAAAAATTCCGGAATTACGGCAAGCACTTTCTATTTCCGGAGACACCGGTACAATATTAACCCTTTCAGCCGATGCAAAATCAACCGTAGAAGCAGGCGGAAGCAATCAAATTGACGTCTCTCTAACGTTTTATTATACCGACAACACAATGAAAACATTCAGTATGAGGATGAATAAGTCCGTGAACTATGAGTGGACATACGGTACAAAATCAGTGATTGCCGAAAAACCATTCACCAAAGTCAGTCTCACTGCGTTTATAGGACCGGGTACATCATCGAATCAGATTGATAACATCTGTCTGACCAGAGCGCCCGTAACTACGCCGGCGCCCACGCCTGTTCTCTCAACCTCCGACTGTCCTGGTCAATTATTCCAAAACGGATCCTTTGAACAAGAATCCGCTATCGGTCAACAGTACCCGCTGTACTGGAATCAAATTTCACAGGATATTATTAATCACGTTTATCCGACCGAGGGAAGAAGTTGTCTGGACTCGACAGACGGATCCTGGTCATATCATATATACCCATTTTACTATCCAAAAACTACCGACCTCCACCAACAAACACTCCAGCAATCAGTCGCCACAGCCGGGCTGCCTGGAGACACCGTAACAGTGACGTTGGATGGTAGACTGGTAAATCCAGTTCTCATGGATTTCACTAAAATATACTCTAATGCAATTACGTTGGAATTGTTTCCTACTGATGGATTGATCGGATCGGATAAAACCACATATTCTCTGACAAATTGGCAAAAAAATATCTGGGAAAGAAAAATGCTTTCTCTTAAAGCAACAAGACCATTTAACCGTATCTATCTCACCGTTGGCCAGCCAATAAATCCACAAGAAATGTTTATCGACGGGTTATGTGTAACAAAATCTCCCTGAAGAAACGAATGCTTTACTCTAAATAATCCTTAAGTTTCTTGCTCCGGCTCGGATGCCGAAGCTTGCGCAACGCCTTCGCCTCTATCTGCCGTATGCGTTCGCGGGTGACGCCGAATTGTGCGCCGACTTCCTCAAGTGTGCGCGGACGTCCGTCTTCAAGTCCGAAACGAAGGATGAGCACTTTCTTTTCGCGGTCCGATAGGGTCGTCAGGACTTCTTCCATGTGCTCCTTCAAAAGTTGTCGGCTCGTCTGGTCATACGGTGTCGGGCCCGGATCGGAAATGAAATCACCCAAGTGGCTGTCCTCTTCGTCTCCGACAGGCGTCTCCAATGATGTCGGCTCCTGGCTTACCTTCATGATTTCACGGACTTTCGTCACATCCACTTCCATGACTTTTGCGATTTCCTCCGGTGTGGGTTCCCGGCCGAAATCCTGCATAAGACGGCGGCTTGCACGGACAAACCGGTTGATGGTCTCCACCATGTGTACGGGAATACGGATGGTCCTGGCCTGATCGGCTATGGCACGGGTGATAGCTTGCCGTATCCACCATGTGGCATATGTGGAAAACTTATACCCTTTGCGCCAATCATATTTCTCCACAGCCCGGATAAGTCCCTGATTCCCCTCCTGGATAAGGTCGAGAAGCGACATGCCGCGCCCGATATATTTCTTGGCTATAGAAACGACGAGACGGAGGTTCGATTCGATAAGTTTGCGTTTAGCTTTCCTGTCACCTTTTTCATACCGTTTGGCAAGCGAAATCTCGTCGGCAAAAGTCAAAAGGGGTATACGACCGATTTCTTTGAGGTACATACGGACAGGATCGGATACTCCTTCGCTCGTGGCTTTCGCCAGAGCTTCGATTTCCTTTTCCAGATCCAATATGCTTTTACTTGCTTCCTTGTCCGCATCCTGAGATGTAGTTTCAAACACATCGATACCGGCGTTGATCAGCTTTTCATACAACGCATCGATATCCTTGAGATGTTCTTCGGGTTTGGGGAATAAAAGGAGTATATCGTCCTGGGTGACAAAGCCGTTTTCTTTGCCTTCTGCAAGTAAATCACTGACGGTAGAGAGGGTTTTGTTTTTTGTCATAGATTCCGTAGATCCCTGTCCCGCATCATATGGCTTCGGCGTTAAACTACCCAAGCACATCGAATGATGAACAATGAATCACGCTTGCGGGCAGTATATCAGGTTTAGAGCTATTTTTCCAGCTCACGAAGTCGTACGACAAGCTCCTGCCATTGGCGTTTGAGGACCTCTTTTTCCGCGGGAAGCAATGCATCATTTTCCAGCGTTTGGGTGAGAGCGTGAAGTTTGCGCCTCGTGATGACGATATTGAACGCCTTGAGAGCGCTTATCCATTCGCGCATAAATGCGTCTTCATCATTGACGATATCCGACAAATCCCACAGAAATGCTTCATCAAGTGTACTGGTAAGCTCTTTGGGCAACTGATCCGCAAAATCCTTGATGAGAAAAATCCTGGCTTGTGCAGGGTCGTTCTGAACAGTGGATATATACGAAACCATATGATCGATAATCTTGTGTACAGTCTGGTGCAAGAACTCCGGGAGAAGACCATTGTCCTGTAGGTCCTCAAACAGGTCGATGGTTTTGCCCTGCAGAAGGAGTGCCAACAAGTACACTTCCAGCTTTTCCGGCCGCGTGATGAAGGAGACATCCTGCATTTTCTCAGTGGACACGGCTTCCTGTGGTATTCCGCGAGCGTGTTTCGTCAGATTGCTTTGTAACAATTCCTCCGGCGTGTTGAGTTGTTTGGAAAGCAATTTGATGTAATGGTTCTGGACGATCGTATTATCTATCTTAGCAAAGACCGGAAGAAGTTCGTCTGTAATCTTTTTTTTACCATAGGCTGTTTTCCCGTCATACCGCTTCATGGCTGACGTAACAAAATAGTCATAGACCGATACCGCATCATGGATGGCTTTCTTGAAAGCCACCGGATTTTCCCGTACCGCATCATCAGGGTCTTTACCCGACGGTATCTCAACCACCCGCATGGTGAGTCCTGCTTTGTCGGCAATCTCTATGCCGCGGCGGGCTGCGGCATCCCCGGCCATATCACTATCAAGTGCAAATGTCAGTTGTTCCGTGTACCGCCTGATAAGGCGTACATGTCCCTCGGTAAGTGCAGACCCTTTGATGGCAACGACATTGGAGATACCCTGTTGGAATGAGGAAATGACATCAAGCTCCCCTTCCATGACAACAGCATCGTTTGTCTTTTGGATGGCGTTTTTCGTCACGTCCAACCCGTAGAGGATATTGCTTTTCACATAGACCGGAGTTTCGCTTGTATTGATATACTTTGCTTCATCTGCCTTGGGATCAAGCACACGCCCGGCAAAACCAACCACGTTTCCCCGGTGGTCTTTAAGCGTAAACATGACCCGTCCGCGGAACCGATCGTAAAATCGAGAGGATTCGTTGGTTCGTGTTTTCGTACTGCGCAAGACTAAGCCGGCTTTCTCCAATAATTCATCTTCATATCCTTTCTTGTGCAGAAAATTATACAGATTGTCCCAGCTGTTGGGACTATACCCCAATCCAAACGTCGCGATGGATTTGTCCGTTATGCCGCGTCCGCGGAAATATGTCAGTCCCCGCTCGCCTAATGCGTGTTTCGTCAGGATATATTGATAAAATTCACTCGCCAGATGGTTGATCGCATACAACGACTCTTTGAGTTTCATCTCCGGTGTAGCGGACATCGAGTGGGAAAGTTTGACGCCAGCCGTGTCGGCAAGATCTGTCAGCGCTTCGGCAAAATCCACCCGTTGATACTCCATGATGTAATCAAATATGGTGCCGCCTTTTCCGCATCCGAAACAGTGGAAAATCTGCCGGTCGGGAGACACGACAAACGAGGGAGTTTTTTCGTTATGGAACGGACAAAGGCCCTTGAAATTACTGCCCGTCTTTTTCAGTTTGACGTTCTTGCCTATAAGATCAACGATATTTATCCGTGATTTTACTTCATCGACATCGCTCATAGTGGATTTGGGTTTCTGGGCTAGGATATCACAAAAACACACTGATTCCTAATCCGCGGAGGGTAACGGAAACGTCGTCGTTCGGTACGGTTTATATACATTGATGCACTCCGCATGGGCATGTCACGGATAATTCTCCGAATAATACAGGTCTCCGTCGATTTCGCGGCAGACATATGTTTTGGGTTGTCCGTGCTTCATAAGTGCAACAAGTGAAAATGGATACGGGAAAAAATGGATATGCAGATCCGGAGTATAGAGATAGGGTTTTTGCATCGGGACGACAATAATCAATCGCTTTTTTGAAACCCTTCGCAGTTCTTGTATCACCGTGATTATGTCAACGACGTGTTCAAGCGTATGGGCGCACACGACGGTATCAAATGAACGGTCGGGAAACGGAAGCTTTGAGACGTCAGCCATTTGAAACCGAAGATTTTTCATCGATTGTAACGATGACGAAAGTGCGATATCGACTCCTGTCACAGGATATTTTTTTGAAAGACGCTTTGCCAGATATCCGTTTCCGCATCCCACCTCAAGAATAGTTTTCCCCAAAACAGTTGATTCTATGGCAGAAACAGTGCCTGCCGTCATATCCGTATCACGTGTAAACAATGGCATAACTGTCGCATATGTTTTTGTATATTCCGCATCAGTCAATGCAAATGCGCGTTTTCGGAAATTCAGAAACGTTTGTGCATGTCTGCCGAACACGAAACGCGTAACGGGATACATAAACCAATAGGTATCCCGAATGACGGAAGGAACCCACGAATCCAGGATATTCCTGACACGGACAGTGACTTCACGGGGAATATTCATGAAATTAAAAATTACGGATCCTTAAATCCACATGCGACATGTGACCTGTCACAAAACGGTTTATTCTTGGACTGGCCACAACGGCATAACAACACCGTTCTTCCTTCAGATGACGTTTTCACCCCTTTTGCGTCAATAACTTCTATGTCACCTTCCACCACAAGCGGCCCGTTGGGGATAGCTTTTATGATTGTTTTTCCCATAGCTTCCTCCTTTATTCTCCTTATCATACCACTCATGATATACTTCCCCATAGGGAGAACATATGAAAAAAATACTTGGTTGCGGTTGCATCGTTATTCTGTTGATTGTTTTGGGGGTTGGTTTTATAGCATGGCGAATATTCGGTGGCATGTCAAAACCAAAAGATCTTGGAATCACCGTCACGGAAGCGCAAGCAGAGGAAGCGCAGACCAAAGTCGGCGTTGCCGTCACGAAACTTCTTGATTCGACCGCCGTATCCCAAAGTATTACATATGAAGGAACGCATCCGCTGACCCATACCATGGACAGCCAACAATTGACTGCCCTTGCTGCATCCCACAGCAAATACAGATATTTTCCGTTTTCAAAAATCCAGATCCGGATTAATCCTGATTCGAGTGTTGAAATATCTTGCATTGCCGACACGCTGAAGGCCTTTGATTATGCCACAGCCGTAGGATTTGCTCCGGCCGACCTGGAAAAGGCCATGAAGGATTTCAACATTCCGCGCACAACGATACCTGTCTACGCTAAGGGTTCTGGTTCCGTCATCAACGGGAAAGTGACACTGGACCTGCAATCCGGCAATATCGCAGGAATCCCGGTGCCGATGGGACTGGTCAACAGCAAAAAAGACCAAATCATCGATGTCATAGAAACCGGTATGAGAAAAACTCCGGGATTTGAAGCAAAATCCCTGACGTTTACCGACGGGAAAATGACATTTGACGGTATGGTTCCGGAAAAGAAATTTATTGTGGAGTAATGAGCACGTGCCCGTATACATGAAAAAACGGATATCGTATGCATCCATCATATACGGAACATGCATCACGTTGTTGTGCTCCGTATTGTTGATAAACATATTGTCTGGAAACAAAAATCGTAAACCTCTTCCCCCACTGGCGACAATCCAAAATGTCCCCGTCGTATTGGATTTCAATACGCCTACCCCTTCTCCCACGCTTACCCCGACGCCGACACCCAAACCGACGTCAACACCTGCTCCAACCCTTACCCCAACGCCAACACCCATTCCGGTGACCGGCGAACAACTAGACCGGTGGTTTACCCAATATGCCAACCATTACTCCGTCGACAGGTCTCTTCTGTGGCGGATTGCCGCATGCGAATCAGGATTGAAAACGAACGTAACAAATTGGATTTACGGTGGCGTGTTCCAATTTTCCCCCAACACGTGGCGCGCAAACAGAACACTTATGGGCATGGATACAAATCCTGATTTGCGGTTCAACCCGGAAGAGGCCATAAAGACCGCAGCATTTGTCCTGTCTACCCGCGGCGCCGGCGCATGGCCCAGCTGCTCCAAGAGATGAGCGTGACAGTGCTCAATGAAACCGGAATGGTATATTGTATATATAAGGTTTTACCATACCATATGAATATTTCTGCAATACAAACAAACAAAATAACCCCGGGCCCGACGAAACTTGTGGACATACTGGATAAACATGTTTCATCCTTCCGGGAACGTTCAATCCTTGTCATCACATCCAAAATCGTCGCTATCTGTGAAGGCGCTATCAGAAAGTGCGGGACGGTATCAAAACAAAAACTTATTGAGACAGAAGCGGATATGTTCATTCCTCCGTCTGATAATCAATACGACGTGACGCTCACCATCAAAAATAATATGCTCACCCCGTCTTCCGGTATCGATGAGTCCAACGGTAACGGATACTTCATCCTCTGGCCCAAAAATCCCCAAGAAAGTGCAAATACCGTGCGGCAATATCTGTACAAGCGATTTTCCGTCAAATACGCAGGTATCATCATTACCGACAGCAAGACGACCCCCCTCCGCTGGGGCACGACGGGCATCGCTCTTGCGCACAGCGGATTTTCAGCTCTCAACAACTATATCGGTACACCTGATATCTTTAAAAGAACGATGCACAAGACAAAAGCAAATATCGCAGACGGACTGGCGGCGGCAGCAGTGGCGGTCATGGGTGAAGGAAATGAACAGACGCCGCTTGCCCTCATCACCGACGTTCCGTTTGTGACATTCCGGACGACAAATCCTTCCAAAAGAGAATTGGACGGCATACACATCGATATCCGGGACGACCTCTATGCCCCTATATTAAATTCCGCCGGATGGATAAAAACAAAGAAGTAATCACACCCTTTTCAGCCTATTTTCAGAGAAAAATGTATAATATGGGTCATAGAATATATGAGGATCCTCGTTGTCGAAGATGAACATCGTATCGCACAAACCATAAAAAAAGGATTGGAGCAGGAACGCTATACGGTAGATATCGCATTCACGGGAACTGAAGGGTTCGATTTGGCATCGACTGAGGAATACGACCTTATCATCCTCGACCTCATGCTTCCGGGTATGGATGGTCTATCTATCTGTACAAACCTGCGTAAACAACGCAATCACACACCCATACTTATGTTGACAGCGAAAGGACAAATAGGAGATAAGGTTACAGGATTAAACGCCGGTGCAGATGATTATCTTCCAAAACCGTTCGCGTTTGAAGAATTGCTCGCGCGAATCAAAGCTATCGTCAGAAGACCAAAAAACATCGTCGCATCTACATTGTCTGTCGACGGACTGACACTCGACCAACAGACATTTGTCGTCACCAGAAGCGGCACCATGATCCAACTTTCCAACAAGGAATATTCCCTGTTGGAATATCTTATGCGTAATGCCGAAACAATCATCACAAAAGAACAAATCATCAGCCATGTATGGGATTATGAATCGGATATACTGCCAAATACTGTTGAAGTGACCATCAGAAACCTGCGCAATAAAATCAACAAACCGTTTCCCGGTACCACACCGCTTATCAGGACCGTGCGCGGGTTCGGATATCAGATAGGAACACACCATGTTTAAATCGGCCCGTATCAAATTGACCGTATGGTATCTCATTATCATTACGTGCATCAGCATATCATTCAGTGTCGTCATTTACAGGATACTGTCAGGTGAAATCGAACGGTTTGAACAAATCTCCAGAGCCAGGATTGAGCGACGGTTACGCGAGAATATGCCGTTGTTTCTGCCGGACCAACCGGGTATCGCACCGCTACCGTTTTCCATAACAAATCCTGAATTGTTGTCGGAAACCGAACACCGCATCCTTATCATGCTTATCGTCATAAACGGAGCTATCATAATTGCTTCGGGCGGCTTGGGATGGATACTCGCAGGAAAAACATTGGAACCTATAGCTGCCATGATGGATGAACAACAACGGTTTATCCAGGATGCATCTCACGAACTACGGACACCATTAACCTCCCTTCGAAGCGCATTTGAGGTGTATCTGCGGGATAAAAATCCCTTATTATCGGATGCCAAACAGCTCATGCAAGACAGTCTGACGGATGTTGCCAAGCTTCAATCATTGTCCGATTCGCTGCTGTCGTTGGCTCAACATGAACATATCTCAACAAAATACCATACTAATCCCGTTCGTCTAGCAGAAACTCTGGCAGAGGCAGAGAAAAAAATTGCATCGCTTGCCAAAATCAAACACGTACGAATCACATACCAACCTACAGATGTCCGCGTCGTGGGAAATCAGGACATGCTCACGGATTTATTTGTCATTTTGCTCGATAATGCGGTGAAATATAGTGAAGCGCATTCATCCGTAACCGTTTCTGTTGCAAAAACAGACGGACATATATCGGTTTCCGTAAAAGATCATGGTACCGGTATCAAAAAAACTGACCTTCCGTATATCTTCGACCGGTTTTTCCGTGGGGATAAGGCCAGGGTAACATCACCGTCAGGTGGATTCGGTCTGGGTCTTTCCATTGCAAAACGGATTGTCCAAACCCATAATGGTTCTATAGATGTAAAAAGCAAAGAACATCAAGGCACGACGTTTACAGTGACATTACCGATTTTTTTCAGTTAACTTTCAGGTACGACCTATAAAATATTATTATGGAATTAATTTCAAAGATAAAAAAATCGCTTATTGCGGTTTGGAGTCGCTTCACACACCTGTCTCGTCCTGTTCAAATCATCATCGGCCTGCTCCTTATTCTTTCAGTCTGGCAGATCGGTTCAGTTGTTCGTTCTAAACAAGCAAGCAAACCCCAATATCAAACAGCGACAGCTGAAAAAGGAACGCTTGTTGTTTCCATCACCGGTTCGGGACAGGTATCGGCTGCCAACAGCGCGTCGGTCACGACGCAGACATCTGGTGTCGTAAAAAAAATCTACGTACAGAACGGCCAGGAAGTAACAACAGGCGACCCGATTGCTGAAGTTGACCTTGACCTGGATGGCCGACAACGCTCAGCCCAAGCATACGCAAGTTATCAGGGTGCAAAAAATTCCCTGGACAGCGCAAAGGCAAACCTCTATTCGTCTCAATCCACCATGCTTACCCAATGGAGAACATTCGTAGATAAAGCCGAAGGTTCAACGTATACCAATCCCGACGGTTCTCCCAATGCCGACCAACGCCAAACCGCACAATTCATGACGACAAACGATGACTGGCTTGCGGCAGAAGCAAAATACAAAATCCAACAAAACGCCATCCTGCAGGCCCAAACGTCGTTAAACAGCGCATGGGCTTCCTATCAACAATCATCCCCCATCATCTATGCTCCGATTTCAGGAACTGTCAGCGGACTCTCACTACAGATAGGGTCAGTTCTCAACGCACAAACCAGTTCATCCGGAAGCTCGGCATCCCAACGCATCGCCAATATTAAAACTGCAGCCACTCCTATGATTACGGTCAACCTGACAGAAATCGATGTCCCAAAAGTGCAAATCGGAAACAAAGCGACCATCACGATGGATGCTCTGCCGGACAAGACATTTACCGGTAAAGTCATAAGTATAGATACCACGGGGACAGTCAGTTCCGGTGTGACCAACTATCCTGCCTACATATCGCTCGACACCGGATCGGATGAAATCTTCCCCAATATGTCGGCTACGGCAAACATCATAACAAACGTCGTAGATAATGCCATCCTTATCCCGTCAGGTGCCGTACAGACACAAAATGGAGAAACATATGTACGGATATTGAAGAACGGAAATGTGACACAAGGCGCGGTTACGATTGGAGCTTCTTCCGGAACACAATCTGAAATCACTTCAGGGATATCCGAAGGAGACGTTATTGTAACTAACATCATCACGGCCACAACGGCCACATCAACCGCCAAATCCACCACTTCTCCTTTCGGAGGAGGCGCAGGGGGTGCATTCCGGATGGGAGGACGCTGATCCCCTACGTTTGTATGATAACCATCTCCCACATAACGAAGGTATATAAAATGGATTCCGTGGAAACAGTGGCACTTAATGATATCTCGTTTTCCGTAGACAAAGGTGAATTTGTCGCTATCATGGGTCCGTCCGGTTCAGGAAAATCCACACTCATGCACATTTTGGGGGCGCTGGATCTGCCGACGAGCGGTCAATACATATTAGACGACAAACGGATAGAGAAATTGACGGATGACGAACTTGCGGAAATCAGAAACAAAAAAATCGGATTTGTTTTCCAGTCATACAATCTGCTTCCCAGAACCACAGCGATAAAAAATGTCACGATCCCGATGATGTATGCGGGTACACCAAAAGCGGATCGGCTGGAGATTGCCAAAAAGTATCTCACTATGGTCGGGCTTGAAGACCGGATGTATCACCTGTCCAATCAATTGTCGGGAGGACAGCAACAGCGGGTAGCAATAGCACGGGCCCTGGTACTTAACCCCGCACTTCTTTTGGCTGATGAACCGACGGGAAATATCGCTACAACACAAGCAGAGGAAATCATGGCGATTTTCCAGAAACTCAATAGCGAGGGGCATACCATCATTATGATTACCCATGAACCGGACATCGCCCATCATGCCAAACGCATCATCACAATCCGTGACGGAATAATCATCGAAGACGTAAAAAACGGAAAACAGAATAAAGTCATACGGAAATAATCATATGGAACTTACGGAACTTATCACTGAAAGCCTGTCGACACTGACGATAAACAAGATGCGCACCGGTTTGGCTATCTTGGGTATCGTCATAGGTATCGGAAGCGTCATTGCGCTTATGTCTCTGGGTCAGGCAACACAACAATCCATTGAATCACAGATACAATCACTTGGTGCAAACCTGCTTACAGTACAACCGGGATCCCAACGCCAGGGAGCTGTGCGAAGCGCACAGGGAAGCAATACCACGCTTACACTTGAAGATGCACAAGCAATCGCCTCATCACCGCAAATCACATCGGTCCAATCGGTATCTCCGGAACTACAACGAAGAACCCAGGTGACGACAGGAGCCAACAATACCAATACCCAGGTTGTCGGCGTCGTCCCCGTATACGCCGCTGTCCATAAAATCACAATCGGGAGCGGTGCATTCATCTCGTCTCAGGATGTTGACGGAATGACAAAGGTTGCCGTCATCGGACCTCAAGTCGTCACCGATTTATTTGGGGAAAACGCATCGCCCATAGGTCAAACCATCCGGATAAATAAACAGATCTTTACCGTCATCGGGGTCACCCAGTCTAAAGGCGGTTCAGGGTTTTTTAATCAGGACGATATTATCTTCATTCCCCTGACAACTGCACAAAAACAGATTTTTGGGGTGGATTATGTCAGTTCCATAGCACTTGAGGCAAAAAGTTCGGATGTGATGACTACAGCCCAAAACGAAGTGGGGTATTTCCTCTTGGCCCGACATAAATTCACCGACCCGACACAGGCTGATTTCTCCATAATGTCTCAACAGGACATCCTCAATACGGCTACATCTGCAACCGGCACATTCACAGCGCTGCTTTCCGGTATTGCAGCCATATCGCTTCTCGTCGGGGGCATCGGCATCATGAACATCATGCTGGTCACGGTAACGGAACGGACACGCGAAATCGGACTTCGGAAGGCATTGGGAGCAAAGAAAAAAATCATCACTATGCAATTCCTTACCGAATCGATTATGCTCACATTCACGGGCGGCGTCATCGGTATACTTCTTGGGGTCGGTGCTTCCTATGTCATATCACGACTCACCGGTTTTCCGTTTATGGTATCACCGACATCTATGTTTCTGGCGTTTGTCGTCTCAGCGGGAATCGGTATATTGTTCGGGTGGTATCCTGCAAAAAAAGCATCGGAATTGCAACCTATTGAAGCATTACGTTTTGAGTAACAGGGCAATTTTCAGGTAACTTTCAGATGCGTATCATACGATAAATACATAATTTAACGAAAGGAAATACTATGAAAAATATATCACTACCACTTATCATCGCAGCTATCGCACTCTGTGCGGCGGGTTTTTTCGGCGGAATGAAGTTTGAGGATTATCAGCTTGCCAAAACACGGGGAAATGCCATGAGGCAGTTCGGAAATACCGCAAACGGAGGCAGAACAGGAACACGGATGGGCGGCAGACAAGTCGCCGGGGACGTGGTCAATATTGATGCAAAGACCATGACCGTAAAGCTTGCAGACGGAAGCAGCAAAATAGTCATCCTTACCGGTACGACATCGTTCAATAAAGCTCAAACTATCCAAGCGTCGGATGTCACAGTCGGAGAGAAAGTCGCAGTGTTCGGTACAGACAATGCAGACGGAAGTGTCACGGCACAGAATATCCAAATCAATCCGATGTTTCGCGGAGGACCGGAAACCAACACACCAAAACCTTAACAAGATTCGGTATTATTGAAGTTTTCCTGCAATAAATCCTGTGGCCCAGGCCCATGAGAGGTTATATCCTCCGACCGGTCCGTCCACATCAAGAATCTCACCTGTAATATACACGCGGTGTGACTTTTTGGACTCAAGCGTCGGAGAAACTTCATCAGTGTTTACTCCCCCTGCGGTGAATTCCGCCTCGTTCCAACCGCGCGTACCGGAAATTTCCGCTTCGAACGATGTAAGGATTGTGACAAGTGATGTGACATGTTCGTCAATTACGTTTTTCGCAACCATTTCTATCGGAAGTTTTGCCGTCGCACATACGGCTCCTGCAATTTTCTGGGGAAGCAGTCCCCATAGGCAATGCGCAACCGGAAAATCCGGATGTTTGGTAAACCGTTTAACCAATTCAACGCGTACTTCTTCTTTCGTCCTTTCGGGAAAAAAATTCAACCGGATGGTCGTATCCGATTTCCCTTCACGGTTTATCCGTACGGAAAAATCACGGCTTATGTCAAAAACAGCAGGTCCGGAAAATCCATATTGGGTAAACATAACGTCTCCCGTTGCACGACTTACCGGTTTTCCGTCAATCAACACCTGCGCCTCCATGTTCATTTTCTCTCCCTGCAATAAATGAGATAAAAGATTTTTTGATACAACCGGCACAGCGCTCGGTACCAGAGTAATGATTGTGTGTCCGAGCGATTTCAAAAGATCATATCCGGTGCCGTCTGAACCTAACGATGGATATGTCCGTCCGCCTGTTGATACAATCAGATATTTCGAGGAAAATGATACGTCTCCCCCTGTCACGATCCACTTGTCTCCCTGTCGGCTCATCGCTGTCACAATGGTATTCACAATCACTGTGATGTTGTGTTGCGTAATCTCATCGAGCAATATATCACGGATAGTTTTGGCATGGTCGATGACCGGAAACATCTTTCCTTTATTCGTTTTTTTCTCTTCATACAGGGGGACTCCCAATTCATCGAAAAACTTGAGGATGTTGTCGTACGGAAACTGTGAAAATACGGATGCGATAAACTCCTGATTTCCGTGATACGGTTTTTCAGGATGTTGTTTGAGATTACTATTGGTGAGATTTCCCCTGCCGGCCCCGGTGACCAGCACTTTCCGTCCCAGTTCAAATGTACGGTCGATGATGGCGACAGAAAATTCCGGATGGTGCTTCATCACCGACAATGCCGCCATCATGCCCGACGGCCCGCCACCGATGATGATGACATCATATTTTTGAGAGGGATTTTCCATAGATAGTCCAATTATACACAACAACCTGCGGGTTAACGACTTCTACGAAGTCTATCGTAAAGACTTCAGATATGTTTCCAGAGAATTAAAACTACATCTAGCCAGACAACACCCCTGATCGCCGCTTCCGTAATACACATACAAATCATCCCCAATAACGACGGCACCCTCAGGAAACGTGACGTTGTTTACGATGCCGGTTTTTTCCGAATGTGTTTCCGGTCGCAGGATAGATTTATCGGAAACGGAAAGGATGTGTTGCGGATGGTGAAGATCAAGAAGCGCAGCGCCGATTGTCCACTCAGGATGATGAGTCATATTCGAAGGACAATAGATACATACCCAACCTGATTTGGTCTTTATCGGTACGGCCCCGACCTCTGCGCCCCTGTATACTTTTTGCGGGGGCTTGAACACAACATTTTTTTCATAATTGTTGAGATTGGTCATCATATAACCCTTTGGCGGACTCAGTATTTCTTCAAAAGTATCAAACGTTGCCTGCATGATTGATGATTTCGGGCTATCGGACCATGCGGTATAGAACATCACATACTGTCCGTTGATTTTTTCCGGAAACAGGATTGCAGCTTTTGATTGTACATCCGGACCTACAACGCCGTGTTTGATAAACGTCTTGAAATCAAGGCTTGTCGCAAGAGCAATCCGCACTTTTTTGTTCTTTCCGTATCCTTTCACAGCCGTATAGAACATAACGTATTGACCGTCGATTTTGGTGACTCGCGGGTCTTCACATCCTAACCCCATTTCATAAGGCTGATCAGGAATAATAAGAGGTTTGGGGTGTCGCGTAAAATGAATCCCATCCGTACTTTCAGCATATCCGATAGAAGAAACATAGCCACCCGACACATGCATCTTCGTATCGTTCGTGGCCCGATACACCATACGGAACATTCCATTGTCGTAAAACACACAGGGATTTAACACTGAACCCGCTTCCCAAGTATTTTGAGGATTTTTTTTCAGAATCGGATTATGTTCGTATCGTATAAGCTGAAATGACATAAACGTTGCGGAGAACCATTTACAATGGTATTACCAATTTCAAAACCACTGTATTGCCTCCCGAACAAATAAATTATTGCCTAAATCTCTCTATCTCGTAGTTTAATCCATGTTCTCACCCGATCTAATTCGCCATCAATAAGCGGTCCCTTTTTGCCTTTTACGATAAACCCTTCAGGTGGAACTATGAGATTTCCACCTTTATTCTCTAGAAGTTTGGCCATTTTAGGGGCGGCGTAGTCGATAGTTTTGATAAGTAACCGCAAAGCGAAGTTGACATTTTTTTCATCAAACCGTGTATCAAATGCTGCTACATTGACATCGGTAAGTTTTCCTACGGGAATTTGATCGAGAAATTTCTGGATAGACGCCGTTGCTCTGCCTCCTAAGGTCGGAGAGCCAATGATAAGCAGGGTGATATTTGTTAAATCCGCAATACGGGCTTCGCTCGCTTTCAACAATGTTGCTGAAGGGATACCTTCCGCGACAGCGTGAGCAATTTTTTCTGTATTACCGAATTGAGAGTCGTATATCACCAAACTTTTCATACGTAAGTATTATCTCGAACTTTCGATGAAAAATATATAAGAACAACTGAAACAAAGACAACGGAATATTCCAGAAGCGAATACGACAGAGGGGCAACTTCGGGTTGCATGAGATGGAGTTGATCGGCAATAACCTGCAATATATTTAATGCGCCCGCAACAATTCCGAATAGGCGCCCCAATGTTGGTTTTTTGAGAACAAGAGGGATTGTTGCAATTTCTGTTGCGACAATTGTCAAAAAGAACAATAACCAACCCATCGAAACATTGTTCTGCGACCGGGTTTCAAAACCGATGGGCGCAGGAAATTCTAAAATTGTGAGGATGATAATAGCGATAACAGCCCCAATCACTCCTTTTTTTGAGGATTGTAATGATAACGCTTTTATATTCTGCATAGTTTTAAGTCCAAATCCCGCTTCCAAGAAGCTTAAGGTTACATAAATTATATTTTAATAAAACACGTTTGGCGTCGCAAGTTCAAGCGTATAATCTTGGCGTCACGTCAAACGCGACAGCCGTGTGTGGCGCGGCAGAGAGAGTGGGACGACTTTAGAACTTTTTTCTATAGTTATATTACTTAGAATTAATTTACTCTAAAACCAATACACATTGGATCGGAATATCCAGGAGTTGTTGATCTGCTTTTTCTAATATTTAATCCATAACATTTACAGTCAGAAGGCCACCAGGGGCATCCTGGTTTAGGGTTTGCCATTAAGTATATAACCCCTACCATTAAAGCTAATATGAATATAATCAAAATAATCTTATTTTTCCCCATAAGTTAATTCGCGATAACACAAGTATATCATTGCGGAGGAGACAGGACTCGAACCTGCGAGGGATTTGACTCCCGCGCGCTTTCCAAGCGCGTGCCATAGCCACTAGGCGACTCCTCCAAAATTGTTTTTATTTAAATATTTTATTCGCTCTCTTCCCTTTCCGGATTTCAAAAATAATTCTTCGTTTTCAGCGTCTTTTTTGGATAAAAATGCTTCGTAATAAATTAATTTCCATGGTTTTCCTCTGCTTGTGTAATCTGATTTACCAGAATTATGTTCTTTCAACCGTATTTTTAAATCACTGGTCATCCCTATATATTTCTTCTGCAATTTATTGCTCCAAAGAATATATACATAAAACATAGCCACTTCCGCCCGAGGCGGACTTATCCACCCAAGGCGGACTTATCCGCCCAATACAAACCCGCCTTGGGCGGAAGGCGACTCCTCCAATAGGTGTAATTATACCATTCATCCGGCATATTCGGTGTATAATCATTCCATCATGTCAACCTCAACCAAAGCAATAATTGCCATGGTCGTCGCTTCCCTTTTGTGGTCAGGAACAGGAACGTGCTTAAAAATTCTTCTTCATGTGTCAGATCCTGCTCCGATCATGTTCCTGCGGTTGTGTGTCGCATCGATTATCCTTATACCGATATTGGTAAAATACAATACGGTCCGTTGGATACGTATACTGAAAGATATTGCCCCGATTTCACTTCTTGCGGCATTCAATTTTCTGGTATATATCTATGCGTTGAAACGCATACCGGCAGATACCGCAGCGATCATGTACACCATGACTCCTTTGCTTACTGTCATCATCAGTCGTTTCACCATCGGAGAAAGAACAACAAAAACGAAGATAATCGGAATTCTTCTGGGTTTTGTAGGCATGTTGATTGTGCTTATGACGCCGGCGCGCTCTGTCACCCAATCAGGAAACAGCGATATGATAGGAAATATACTCATGATTTCTGCCGTACTTGCATGGACAATATTCGGTATAGAATCGCGGCGGCTTACTGCAATCAAGCACTATTCTCCGATTACCGTAACGTCTGTTACCATGATTACATCATGTATTGCATTCGGAATTCTCACCGCATTCACAACGTCTTTAGAAAAAATTACGCCGCTCTTTTCCGGCCTAAACATACTGCTTATTCTTTATCTGGGTATTTTTGCCACGTGCGTGACGTTTTTTCTCCATCAATGGACAACCAAATATACCTCGGCTGTCACGGGGACATTGAATAATTATCTGACTCCGGTATTTGCATTCATCATCAATGCGGTGTTTTTAGGAGAAACGCTTTCTGTTGCGTTCCTCATGGGGAGTACCCTGGTATTTTTCGGAACCTTCATCACAACAGCTCCGCAGCTTGTAAAACACTTTGCGAAAAATATTTAGATTGGCGCTTCTGTGCAGAGTCGAACTGCAATCACAGCCTTCGGAGGGCCGCATTCTATCCATTGAACTACAGAAGCACGTTCGGCAAACTCAGTGTGAACGTAAGCGTATTATACCGCCAAATGTAGTGAAACGGAATTTACAATGAAATCCGGCTCAGGTTCCCATTGAGGATTGTGGGTTGCATCGCCCGGATTTCCGTCACATAATCCATTTCGGGAACAGGGTTAAGAAGATAGATCTTTTTACCCAACCAATAGGCGAGTCCGATTTCCAGAAATGTATTACCACCGATATAATTTTTGATTCCCTTCTTATCGAAATTCAGGACAAGGATTGCGTCTGATTTCTCGATTTTCCGAAAGTGCTCTTTAATAAAATCATGTTGGATTTTTGCCGCGACCTTGGCCTCATCAATCGTCGGGTGGATATACCCGATGGTCTCCATAAGTTCGATACTTTTGGGTACCAATGCCGTATGGCCGGATGTTTCCAACTCTTTTTGGATTCTGGACATCTCTTCGTGAAACTGCATGCTGCCGCAAATAGATATAATCATAATAAATATATTTAAAATTATTCCGCTCTCGAGCGGAGGATACAGGATTCGAACCTGTGCCTCCCTTTCGGGAGAATAGTTTTCGAAACTATCGCCGTAAACCACTTGGCTAATCCTCCCAAAAAACAAGTTTTAATGTGATGTCTTATGTGGCGCGCCCGGCGAGAGTCGAACTCACAACCGTCAGGTCCGCAACCTGATGCTCTATCCATTAAGCTACGGGCGCAATAAGCGTATTATACCGCCATTTCGGGAAAAACGGAACCTTACGCGGAGGGCTTCTCAAGGGGAATTTTCTCAGACAACCACTTTGCGGCGTTGTCTACAAACGTTTTTTCAGGTACTTCCCGGAAAGGAATCTGTTTGGCAATCAATTCCCGTACGTATTTTTCATTCTGGTCACCCAGCAAGATGACAATCCTCGTCCCTATGATGGGTTTGAGATACAACAGGCGCTGTCCCCACTGTTCTTCAAACCAAAATTCCGCAAGTTCTTCCCACCGGTAATAATGACCGGCGCTTTCTATGCCTAAATTCGTTATCTTATGATTCACGTCCTCCGGAGGAACAGTGGAAAGTACGTAAATAAGGAATACGACGGAAACAACAGCGGCAATAAGCAAAAATTCTCCGGCAATGATAAATATGACTATCAAAAGGAACACCATGACACCGATATTCATAAAATATTCCTTATCGCGTTTCTTGAACAACCGTGACGGCGAGGACCATGAAAGAAGTATCTCTTTTGTATCTTCCGGTTTATCCATACATTCAGTATAACGCAAGGCGTGCCGGATGCAAACACATTACTTGCTCCCCAGAGTGAGATATTTTATACGAAGGATACGTAATACGCTTTCCTCTATGCGCGCAAGCGATATGTCACCGCGCCGCACTGCGTCAAGCACGTTTTGATACAACGCGACCCCTTCCAGATTATCGGTGACATACAAAACCATATCATTCCCGGCGTTGACGGCAGATAAAAACGTATCAACCGGATTCCGGTTTTGATTTTCAAGCATGTGAAGGTCATCTGTGATGATGATACCGTTAAATCCCATGGCGCGTGCTTTTTGATGTGCCTTGGGGGAGAGGCTTGCGGGTGTCTCGTCAAAGGCATCATACACCAAGTGTCCCACCATAAGAACCGGAACATCCATGTCAAACGCCTGGCCAAACGGAATGGCATCAGCATGTTCCCATTCACTTAACGTATTTGATATCACCGGAATCGTCGTATGCGAATCATCCGCGGTAGTTCCGTGGCCGGGGAAATGCTTGACGGCATTAAGGATTCCGTCCGAACACCGAAGTGCCGTACGGACTTTGGACGTTACATCTTCAACGGTGCTTCCGTATGTCCGTTCCGTTATATATCCGGATTGTTGCCAACCGATATCGGCAATGATGCCGAAATTCATGGTAAATCCGTTATCGGCCAAATCCTTCGCGATTTTTCTGTTCATCGCGCAGAACTCTTCATCCGGCGCTATCCGGGCTTGGATATCATACGTGTCGTCTATAGATTTCATGCGTTCTATTTCTCCATCATAGGCAATAAACAGTGGTATCCGTGAAGGCAATGACCGGATGGACGCGATGACCGGTTGAAACGTTTGAGGTAACGATTTGTTCATAAGAAGCACTCCTCCTGCATGCGTGTTGTGGAGAAGTGTGTACATATCATCGCTCAGTGTCGTGCCTGAGATGCCGAAGAAAAACAACTGTCCGACTTTCTCCTCGATGGTCATGGAGGAGAGGGCGCGTTGGGTTGCATCTTCACGGATACTTTTTACAGATGTATCGGAAGCGGGTGTCGGACCATTCTTGGTCTTAATACAAAAATACAAGCCAATACTGAAAAAAAATACAGCAACGACAACAAAAAGGAAAATAGCTATCTGAAACGGAACGTATCTGTGTCTTAGTATCAAAATATCATTCACAATTCACCATCATCAGGATGGAGCAATATCATATTCTCTAATTCTATTTCCCGTCGGCGTTTAACATGGCGGAGGGTACAGGGGTCGAACCTGTTAGGGATTACTCCCACTAGTTTTCAAGACTAGCGCGTTACCGTCCCGCCCACCCTCCAATTGACAATAATTATAGTATATCATATCATGGAAATATGGCTGAGCAGTATGGAAACTAGATATAAACTATCGAAACAAGACCAGATACAATTCTTCCGTAATGTTGAAACGATAAGTCAATTACATCCAAATCAACTTTCAAAACTTTTTGGAATTGTTCCACGAAGTTATCGTGACTGGAAAAAAGGAAAATTTTCAATTCCGACTCGCGTAATCACCCTTATAGAACAACAATTTCACATATCTCTACCTATTGAGAAATCGGGTGCTTTGCAACGATGGAAATCAATAAAACATGCAGTTTCGCTTAAAGGTGGTATGGCGCGTGTGAAGAAATTTGGAAATCCCGGAACAAAAGAAGGGAGAAAGCTTGGAGGAACTCTTGCGCTTGCGAAACTTCGCGCACAGGGCAAAATTCCTATAGAAAAACCCTTCCATGAGCCAATTGCGTATTCTGTTGAACTTGCAGAATTTGTAGGTATTCTGTTGGGAGACGGACATATTGGACATTCGCAATGGTCAATAACACTGAATTCCATCAAAGATGCAAAATATGCAGATTTCGTAGAACAAATGGTATATACACTTTTTGGCTTTCGCCCTACAAAAAAGAAAAGAAAACATATGCATGCAGTAGTCATATATGGAGGAGGAAAACGAAGTATTGGGTATTTTCAAAAACTCGGATTACACATAGGAAATAAAATAAAACAACAGGTTGGGGTACCTACGTGGATAATACAAAATAAATTCTTCAGCATGGCCTGTTTACGTGGCCTCATGGACACCGACGGAGGAATATTCAACCATACGTATCAGATAAACGGAAAATCATACTCCTATAGGAAACTTTGTTTTGCCAACCGGTCTTTTCCTCTGATCCGCTTTGTGAATACATCGCTTGCTATGCTACAATTACACCCGAGGGTTCGATTAAATGATGAGACGAAGCGG
>Ga0315268_10001768_pt1 | contig 24814 bp, 22 predicted proteins | sample C1_top_MG_FD_204535 | JGI IMG/M metagenome (GOLD analysis project Ga0315268, IMG submission 204535) | Sediment microbial communities from Yellowstone Lake, YNP, Wyoming, USA - C1_top | ecosystem: Environmental > Aquatic > Freshwater > Lake > Sediment | place: USA: Wyoming | collected 2017-08-01
CGCGGCCGCCAGCACTGCAGTCAGATCGGCCGAGCCGTCGGCGCTGGACGGGGTGCCGACCGCCAGAAACACGATCTGGGCTCCGGTCAACGCCGATTCGATGCTGGTCGAGAACTGCAGATGTCCCTCGCGCCGAACCGTCGCCACCAACTCGGCCAGGCCGGGCTCGAAGAAGGGGATGCTGCCGGTTTCGAGTTGCCGGATCTTTTCGATCGCGTTGTCGACGCAAACCACGTCGTTGCCGGTGTGGGCGAGGCCGGCGCCGGTGACCAGGCCGACGTAACCGGTGCCGATGACTGCGACGCGCATGCATTCTCCTGTTGGTGCCACCGCGCGCCGCGCGGCGGCCGAACGAATGTGGCGCAGGATAGCGCAGTTTGATGCACCCGCAAACGGGGCGTGTATATTTAACCATGCGCTCTCGTATGCACTACCGTTCGATCGTCGGTTGCTGGCTGATCGCACTCGGCGTGCTACCGGCCGGGCTGCCCGCCCACGCCGACGATGCCCACTACCAGAACTTTGCCGCGGGTGCGCGCGGCGCCATGCTCGGTGGCGCCTTCACCGCGATCGCCGACGATTCGTCCGGTCTCTACTTCAACCCGGCCGGCATCGTCGACGTGCGGCGCGCCAACCTCTCGATCTCGACCAGCCTGTATGGTTTCGAGCGCCAGTACGCATTGTCGGACGCCTGGAATGTGCAGCAGATGGCCGGCGAGTTCTCGCGCCGGCCGGTGACCGGTGCCGAGATCAACATCATCCCGGCGTCAGGTGGCGTGGCCTGGGCTTTCGGTGATCGGCAGCCTGACGGCAGCTTCCGGCACGCGGTCGCGGCCGGCCTGGTGGTGCCCGCCTACCGCGGCAGCGTCCACGAGACGATGTTGCAGCAGGCAGCGCTCGACGTCGACACCGTGTCGCAACAGAGCGATCGCACGATGTTCTTCTCGACCGGCTACGCCTTTCGTAGCGGGCGCGGCTTGCGGCTCGGCGCGGCAGTGCACACCGCGGTGCGCCTGGTCGACTCGAACGAGGAGTTTCGCGTGCTCGACACTTCGACTGTGGCCAGCGACCCGGTCTTTCTGTCGACGTCATCGCGGCTGAACCTGACCAACGCCTCGCTGTTGGCGACGTTCGGGCTCAAGCTGCAACCGACCCGACGCTGGCAATTCGGGGCAGCCATCACCACCCCCTCGCTGTCGGTGTTCCAGCGCGGCACCTTCAGCGTATCGAGTGCGCGCGCCAATTTCTCGGCGCTGGGCAGTGGCATCGCACCGACCGCGCTCGAGTCCGAGCAGGCGCGGGTACGCTGGGACGGTGCGGTGCTGCCGCTGTGGAGCCGGTTTGGAGTCGCCTATGTCGCGCCAGCCGACTACACGGTCAGCCTCGACGTCAGTCTGTATGCGCCGACCCAGTACCAGCTGGTCGCAGACCGCTGCCACATCGACTTCGTCAGCGAGGTGACCCCGGTCTGCGGGCTCCTGCAGTGGAGCGTGCCAACCTCGGGTCGGCTGAGCGACGAGGTGCGTCGGCGCAGCCCGATTCCGGTCGACGTGCACCGCAATTTCACCACCAACCTCAATGCAGGCGCCGAGAAGCTGCTGCGCGCCGACCTCTCGATCGGCTTCGGCGCCTTCACCGATTTTTCGAGCGCTCCCGACTACCTGGTCGATGCGGCGGGAAATCTGGCGGCGCAGTCGACGCTGGTCTCCAATGTCGACCACTTCGGCGCGACCCTGTCGGTCGGCTACTTCGGGGAGCACTCGCTGTCTCGCCTGGGCTTGATGGGCGCTGTTGGTGTCGGTCAGCGTGCGCGTGCCACCAGCCCCGGATCGCGCTTCATCGAGACCGCCGATCTGGTGCTGCGGCCACAGGCAGCGCAGGAACTACTGCTCTACGTCTTCTGGTCGAGCACTTTCAGGTATGGCGAGGGGCGCACCCGGCGGGCCGAAGCAGGTGGCATTTAATCGACGCCCCCTGGACCTAACCGATGCGCGCCACCGCGCCGGCGTTGACGATCACGCGCTCGAAGTTGCCCTTGCCTTGCGGGATCAGCGTGAACACGGGAACGCCCGGCCGGTAGTCGGGCGAGATGCCCTGCACTGCGCGCCGGTCCCTGAATTCGACCGTCAGCGGCCGCCCCTTGACCGCCTCGGCTGCAGCGCGTGAGCCGGCCTGGACGAACAGCGCCTTGATGTGGACGAAAGGTACCTCCTCGGCCGGGGCGCCCTGTGGCTTGAACATGAATCCAGCGGCGCCCTGCAGGATCTTGTCGACGACGCCGCGCCGGACCTCGCCGTTGAGCATGTGCACGGTCACCTTGCGTCGCGCCTGCACCATCGCGTTCGGATCGTCAGCCTCGGCATCCTCGTCGTCCGACGGCCGCGGCAAGATCCCTTTCTCGTAGAGCATCATGAAGTCGTCGAGAAACGTTCCGCCCGGCACCCGGGTGATGGTGGCGACGCCGCTGCCAGGCGCGCCCGAGGTCGAGAGCAGGCCAGCGCGGCGCAGCTCGATCTCGCGCGGGTCAAGGACCTCCAGCGCGACCTGTTCGGCGACCACCTGGTAACCCTCGTTGACGTAGCTGTAATAGTAGTCGCCTAGCAACTCGTCGAAGTCGGAAGTATAGGCGGAGCGCGAGGAAACGTCGGCGAGCTCCTTTTCCACCTCTTCCGGTGTCTGCGCGCGCTTCTTCTTGGGCGGTACGCGCGAATCTGGACGGGCGGCCGGTCTTGGCTTGTCGGTCTGACCGGGCTCGTCCTCCAGGTCGCCGTCGGCGTCGAATGCCTTGATGCCCTCGTCGTCGGAGGCCGCCGGTGGTTCGTAGGTCATCACCTCATCGGGGACGACGACCTTGAAGTGCTGCGCGGCGCGCGCCTGACGCGCCCGGTCCTCCTCGGCCTGTTGTTGCCAAATTGGCTTGAGCGCCGCAGCGGCCGGTTCCGCTGGCTTGCTCGGTGCCGCCGCGGCCACCGGTTTGCTCGGCGCCGGTTTGGTAGCCGGGGTTGCGGCCGCTTGCGGCTTGGTCGGCGGTTTGGCTTGCGACCCCGCCTCGTCACTTTTTTTGCCCTGCAGCGAGCCCTGCAAATAGGCCGAGACCTCGCGCAGCCGCGCCTCTTCCAAGTCGGTCAGCTTGCCCTGCGTGGACTTGAGCTGTTTGAGGTGCTTGTACTCACGCATCAGCTCCATCACATTGGGCATGTCGACCTCGCCATTCAGCTCCTTACTTAGCGTCGTAGCGACCGCAGCGGTCGCCGTCGATCGCCTGCGCGCGGCCGTCGGCGGCAACATCGGCGGTCTGGCCGCGCTTGGTCAGCTCGCGCAGGTAGCGGGCGACCGGGTCGCGCCAGTGGATGCCGGTCTCCTCGGGCGTCTGGTCGTACTCGCGCAGCCGGTAGCGATCGCCGCCGCGGTACATGAACTCGTTGACGACGACCTTGTACATCTTGTCATCGGAGATCGGCGCGTTGTTGGCGTCGACCGCGTCGCTGATCTCGCGCTGACGGTTGGTGTCACAGCGATAACGGTAGCGCACACCACCGGCGATCGACTGCGGATAGGACAGCACTTCCTTCAGCTGAACGCCGGTCAACTCGACCACGACCAGGTAGTTGTTGAAGGGCAGGGCGCCGACCAGCGTGCGCATCGTGATGTCGCCGGGATCGATGTCCTGGCGAATGCCGCCGGCATTGGTGACGGCGACCTGGGTGTAGGGCAGAGCGTCGAGCCAGGAATCGACGACAATGTGGCCGAAGCGCTGCTCGGGATCGCTGCGCGGCAACCCCTGCGCCGTCGTCGCCAGCTTCTCGGCGCCGGCAGTGGAGGCGGATGAGGCGGCCCGCTGTACGATGGCCGCGATCTCGGGCGCCGGTTGAAACGGCGGATCCGCGGTTGTGCCCTCGACCCGCACCACCTCCTCGACGTGCGCGGTCAGCCGCGGCGGCGTGCCGGCGTAAGTCAGCGTGGTGTGGCAGAACGAGCGGGCATACGAACCAGGATTGCACAGGATGACGTCGTCCTCGGGACCTGGACTCTCGCCCGGATCCACGGTCAGGCTTGCGATGTGCGAGTGGCCGGAACCGACAAAGGCGATGCCGAGCTCGCGAAACAGCGGCAGCATCGGCAGTAACTCCTGCACTTCCTGGTGGACCACGACCACCACCGCGTCGGCACCCTGCGCCCGCACCGCTGCCACCTCGCGCCGTAGCGCGCCCGGATAGTCGGCAAAGCTGAGCCCCGCGACGTTGCGCGGATGGGTCACGATCGCGGTGTCGACGTTGGCCAGCCCGACCACGCCGACCCGCGCAGCGCCGACCGCGATCACGGCGCTGCCCAGCGCATAGGGCGGCCGCGTCTGGTCGCCAACCCGGTACAGGTTGGCCGCCAGCAGCGGAAACTGCGCCGCGCGCGCACGCTGTTCGAGTTCGTCCGGGCCAAAGTCGAAGTCGTGGTTGCCGATAATCTGGGCGTCGTAGCCCATGGCGTTCATGACCTCGACCATCGGCACGCCCTTGAGCACGGTCGACTCGTAGGGCCCGGTCCAGCTGTCGCCGCCAGACAGCGTCAGAAAGCGCGGCGGCTGGTAGTCGAATCGGGCACGCCAGAGGCCAGCCAGGTTGGCCATGCCGCCCTCGAAGCGCGACCCGTTGTCGAGCAGGTGTGGTTCGAGCCAGCCGTGCTCGTCGCTGGTGAGCAGGATCGGGATGTTGAGCATGCGCTCGCTCGCCGGTCGACTGGCGTTCTGCGATCCGACGCTGTCGCGACCAGGAGCTGCTTGCGGCGTCCCCCGTCGGGGACTTCCCAGGGTCGTCTGGCAGGAGGTCGTCAATGCCGTGGCCATCAGCGAGCCGGCGACCAAGCGCTGCGCAGCGCGGAGTTGTCGAAGGCCAATCATCTGCCCCCTGTACATAGCACTGACCAGCCGTCGGTTGCACGCGCAAGCTGAGGGCTGGCGGCTGGCGCCACGCGTGCTGGTTGGGTGAAGCTGGTCGGGACCTGTGCCCGGCCAGCGAGGGGCTGCCCGACAGCCCCTAGACAAAGTAGAGTAGGGCGATGGAGCTGTTCGCAATCGCCGACCTGCACCTGTCGCTGTCGGGCGCCAAGCCGATGCATGTCTTCGGCGACAACTGGCAGGATCACGCGGTGCGCATGGCGCGGGCGTGGGACGCGGCCGTTGCGGACGACGACGTCGTGCTCTGTCCCGGCGACCTGTCCTGGGGGATGCGGCTGAGCGAGGCGCAGGTCGATCTGGACTGGATCGCGGCTCGACCCGGGCACAAGGTGCTCGGCCGCGGCAACCACGACTACTGGTGGGCCTCGATCTCCAAGGTGCGCGCGGCGCTTGCGTCCGGGTGTGTGGCGCTGCAGAACGACGCTGTTCGCATCGGTGACGTTGTGATCGCCGGCAGTCGCCTGTGGGCGTTGCCGGGCAGCGGCGAGTTCGGTCCAGACGACGAAAAGATCTTCCGGCGCGAGCTCGGCCGGCTCGAACAGTCGCTGGCGACGGCGGCCGGACTGGCGCAGGGCACGCTGCCGATCGTCGCTGCCGTGCACTATCCGCCGGCGACCGCCGATGCCGCGGCCACCGGCTATACCGATTTGCTCGAGCGCTTTGGCGTGCGGCTCTGCGTCTATGGCCACCTGCACGGCGCGGCGTCGCATCGGACCGCAATCGAGGGTGAGCACCGCGGTGTGCGCTACGCGCTGGTGGCCAGCGACTTCGTCGGCTTCGCACCGCGCCGGCTGACCGGATTGCTCTGAGCGGAGGAGGGCGATGACGCTGCTGTTGGTCGGACTGGGCCCGTCGCCCGAGCTGCGCGACCTGACCCGGCGTGGCGAGGAGGCGTTGCGGCGCGCCCGCCGCGTGCTGGTCGACGTATTCACCGCGGCCGGGGGGGACCGGCGCTGCGCCGCGATCGAGGATCTGCTCGGGCATCCCATCGAGCAGCTGGTCGGACCCGATGCGCAGCTGCGCGCGGAGCTGATCAACGCAGCGCGTGGCACCGACGTCGCGATCGCGGTCGCCGGCGACCCGCTGCTGGCGACTCCGCACGGTTACCTGTGCCAGCAGGCGCAGCTGGCCGGAGTGGCGGTCGAGATCGTGCCCGGCCTCTCGGTCGCGACGGCCGTCCCGTCGCTGCTCGGGTGGGACCCGACCGCTGTGCGCGTCGTCGTGATCGAGGATCTGCGGACGCTGCGGCCAGCCGAGGTGGCGCGGGTGTTGCAGGTGCTCGACGGTGGCCTCGGCTGCCTGGTGATCGGGGCCGGCCGCATCGATGAGCCCGGCGCCCAGTGGCCCGAGCTGGCTGCTGCGCTGGCGCAACATCGGCAGGCCCACGTCGAGCTGGTCGCGATCGATGGCGCCGACACCGCTGCGCTGGTCACGCGGACCGGCCGCGGACCGACGACGACCGACTGAACGACGCTACTTGGTCAGCTTGCTGAACAGGCCGCCCGTCTTCTTTTGCCCCTCTGTCTCGCGCTTGGCGATCAGGCGTTTCTCGCGCTCGATGTTGGGCGTCATGCCGTCTTCCTGGATGGCCCGGTTGAAGTACTTCTTGGCCCGTTTGAAGTCGTCGATCAGCCGGCACATCGTACCCAAGAATTCCCAGCCGTGCTCGACCTTGCCGTCCTTGAGCTCGGCCTCGATCAGCTTGATGACGCCGTCGATCTCGCCTGGCTGGTTGCCGCGCGCGCGAAATCCGCAGTACAGGTGCCACACCTTGTGCGCCGGCAGCGGATAGAGCGAGACCGCCTCGTCGAACTCGCGCAGGGCGGCCGCGAAGTCGCCGCGCTCGGCCAGCGCTCTGCCCTTGTCAAACAGGTTCTCGGCCTTGAAGATCGCGCCGACATCGGCGCTGATGCCCTGTGCCGCGAGCGAGAGCTGAGCGTCGTATTCGGCCTTCTTCCTCTCGTCGCCGAGCACGTCGTAGGCCTCGGAGAGCTTGGCGAAGACCGCGCTCAGCTTGTCGGCCGCGCTGCCCAGATTGAGGCCGGTGTAGGTGTCGGCGTGCCAGTCCTTGGCCAACGCGAAGTAGCTCTTCTTGGCCTCGTTGATGTCGAATCGCTCTTTGCTGGAGCCGAGCACGTCATAGTGGGTCTGGTCCTTGAGCTCCCTGAACTTGGCGACGATGCGTTCGCGCGCCGCCTGCTCATCCGGGGTGAACTCGTTGCCGGAGTCGGCCGCGGCGTCGGCCGCCTCGTCGACCTCGAACTTGGTCGCCGACCCGCCATCGCCTCCCAGTTCGCCGGGGAGCTGGTTGAACTTGGACTCGTCGACCTTGACCTCGGGCGCCGCGCCCAGCGGCACCGGCGGCGGCACGGTCTCGACCAGCGACGGCTCGATCTCGCGCACCTCCTCGCTCAGCGTCACTGCGTCGGCTGCGACCAGCAGGAAGATCTGCGCCATGCGCAGGCGTTTGGTCTCATCGTCCGACGCGGCGCCAAAGACCTGGCCGATGCGGGCGCGACCGTTGACCGATTTGAGCACCTCGTCGCGCCTGATGCCGTCGGTCAGGTGCTTCTTGCCGGCCTGCCAGTTTGGTCCCTTGCTCATGCGCAATGTCTTGCGCGATTCGAGATGGGCCTCGAGCAGCACCGCCGGTGCTTGCAGAACGCCGCTGTAGAGGACCGGCAGGATGGGGACATTGGTGCTCGGGATCAAGCGCGCGAACTGATCGTTGGCGTACCACTTGAAGTTGCCCTTGAGCGCGATCGTGCTGGCGATGATGTCCGGTATCAACCGCCGATAGGCATCCTTGATGACGGTGTCCGGGACGTCCTTCATCTCCTTGATGATGTCGTGCAACCCGACGTGCCGCGTCTCGACCTGCTCGAGGATTGACTTGTAGTGATATGGCGACAGGTGTCCCAGGCGCACCAGCATCATGCCGAGGTTGCGATCGGGCCGCGCCGATTGCGCCTGGCAGGCGTTGCCGCGCAGGAAGAACAGGCGCGCCCGCTCGGTCTCGCCAAACACGTCCAGGATGCCCGAGTGCTTGTCGGTCAGGACGCGCAGCATCAGATGCGCCACCGACGTGTCGAGCAGCGATCCAGACTCGGGCATTGGCACGACCGCAGCGGCCTCGGCAACCGCGGCACCGGCCGCGGCCAGGCCGAGGGCGTTGGAGATCGCGTCGAACAGGTCGCCGGCATTGAACGGCTTGAGCAGGTAGGCGGCGCAGGCGTACTTGGTCTGCGCCTCATTGATGGTCTTGGTGGTCTTGTAGGCGCCGCTGATGAAGATGATCGGCACCTTTTCGCCAAGCGGGGTACTGCGCAGCGCCGCCGCGCAGTCGAAGCCGCCCATCTTGGGCATTAGCATGTCGAGCACGATCAAATCGGGACTGACGTTATTAAAGGTCTGCAGTGCCTCGATGCCGTTCGCGGCGAGTACCGGCTCGTGACCTTCCTCGGTCAGCAGCGCCTGCACCGTCTCGCGGAACTTGGAATCGTCGTCGACAACGAGAATCTTGGCCATCGTCGCTCGCCTTCGGCCTAACGGTGTATCACGGCTCCTGTAAACCGAACAAGGAGTGTCGACGCCCGGCCCGCCGCCTCAGCGCCATTCGATCTGGTAGGGCAGCAGTACCAGCGGGCGCGTCGGTGTCGCCAGCGTCACCCACTGGGCGGCAACGCCGAGCGGTTGCAGCAGCCGCCCGATCTGGTCGGGTGCCACCTGTGGTCCGATGCCAAGGGCGACCCGGGCCCCCTCGATCGCCGATCGCCAGCGCGCGATCGGATCCTCGCCATCGCGCAGCACGGTCACGTCGACGTCGTCGTCGGGGTCGATGTTGGCGCGCCGGCGCGCCTCGGCAATGGCCTCGGGCAGACCGCCGATCTGATCGACCAGCTTGCGTTCGAGCGCGTCGCTGCCGATCCAGACCCGGCCCTTCGCCACTGCCTCGACCTGATCCAGGTCGAGCCGGCGGCCGGCCGCAACCCGCTGCTTGAACAGCGCGTAGGTGGCAGCGATCGATCCCTCGAGCGCCTTGATCTCGGCCGCGGTCGGCTCGCGGTGCATGGTTGTGGTATTGGACAGCTCGCCGCGCCGCTCCTCGTGTACGCTGACGCCCAGCCGGTCGAGCAGCTCGGCGGCCGAGAAGAACAGGGCGAACACGCCAATCGATCCGGTGATGGTGGTCGGTTCGGCGAAGATGGTATCGGCGCCGCACGCCACGTAATAACCGCCGCTGGCCGCGACGTCGCCGAACGAGGCGATCACCGGTTTCTTCTGGCGCGTCTGTTCGACTGCGCGCCAGATCAGATCTGACGCCAGAGCGTCGCCGCCCGGGCTATTCACCCGCAGCACCACCGCCTTGACGTCGTCGTCCTCGCCGGCCGAGATCAGTGCCTTGATCACGTCCTCGGCGCCGGTGCTGGCCCCCAGGCCGAGCAACCCGCCGCTGTTCTTGCCCATGGCGATGGTGTCGACGATCGGCACCACCGCGATGGTGGGGATGCCGGCCCAGTGGGCGCGGTGCACCAGCGGCCGTAGATAGTCATCGTCGACGAAGGGCGAGCCGTCGAGCTCCTTCTCGATGATCTTTTCGACCTCGTCGCCGTAGGCCACGTAGTCGATCAACCCGTTGTTGCGCGCCTCCTCGGGGTTGACCTGACCGCGGTCGATCAATGCCCGCACCCGCTCGACGTCGAGCTTGCGGTCGTGCGCGATGGTCTGCTCGATGGTGCTGGCCAGTACGTCGTTGAGCCGCTGCTCCATCTCGAGCGCGGCCGGGCTCGGCTCGCGTCGGGTGAAGGTCTCGGGCGCGCTCTTGTAGTCGCCGGCGGCGACCGCGTGCGCACGCACCCCGATCTGCTCGAGGGAGCCGGCAAAATAGGTCATGGTGGTGCCGATGCCGTCGACGGCAAACGACCCCGACGGTGGCATGATGATCGCGTCGGCGGCCGACGCCAGCAGGTACTCGCGGTCGCCGGCGCGGTCGACCAGCGCGAACACGCGCTTGCCGGCGGCGCGCAGCGCCTCGATGCGACGCCGCAGCGTCTGTACCTCGGCCAGGCCGACTTCGATCGGACGGATCTCGATCAGCACCGCCTTGACCGAGCTGTCGCGCGCCGCGCGTTCGAGCGCGAGCGGGATCTCACCTGGGATCTCTTCTGAACCGTAGGCCGCGGCCGCCCACGGGTCGTCCGGTGGCACCGGCCGCAGGTCGCCGGCGGCGATAATCTTGACCACCCGGCTCATGCGGGGCAGGGCGGTCGGGTATGCGGCCAGCGTGGCGCGCGCATAGGCGGTCAGGCCAGCCAAGTCCGGTCGCAGCGTGCTGGCCGCACTGGCACCAGCGCCGAACGGCGTGTAGTTGACCTCGAGGCCGAGACCGATCGAGCTGTCGCGAAAACCCTGGCCGACGTCGCGCGTCGCCAGTTGCAGGCTGGCGATGAAGCCGTCGATCGGCTCGATCCGCAGCAACAGCGCCGGGTCCACCCGCAGTTTCTCGTCGATGCGGGCCTCGAGACCGAGCGTCGCCCATTCGGCATTGGGCCGGATGCCAAAGCCGATGCGGTAGGCACGTGGCACCAGCGGTCCGCGGCCGGTCTCGGGCGGCAGCAGGTTCTCGACCACGACCGCCGACGACAGAAAACGGAATGGTCGCACGATGAAGCCGGCGTCCCACATCTGGGCGCTGGCCAGACCGGCCGCCTGCGCGCCCAGCACGCGGTAGCTGCCACCGATGCTGAAACGGTCGTCGAGGCGCAGCGCATAGCTCAGGGTACCGCGCACGAAGGCATTACCCAGGGTCGGGCTGCTTGACCGCAACGGCCGCGCCACCTCGACCCCGGCGCCGAGGCCCAGCGTGTCGAGCACGGTGACCGCCGCGAACAGGCTGTCGACGTCGCTGCGGTAGCGGCCGAAGGTCGAGCTGTGCAGGTACAGCAGCTCGGGGCCGACCGTGAAACCGATGCCGGCCGGGTTGACCAGCACCGCGCTGGCGTCGTCGACCGTGGCGACGCTGCTCGGCGGCGCCAACCCGAGTCCGACCTGGTCGGCCAGACCCTGGCCACGCGCCGGAGTGGTCCAGGTGGAAGCCAGTGCGAGAAAGAGCACGCCCGTGGAGCGAGCGCTGCGCAGGATCGTCATGCAGCGATGTTTAACGAGTGGCGCAGCCGTGTCAATGCGGCCCGGCGCCGGCGCGGGTCATTTCTGGCGTTGCGCGGGCAGCGCGGGCGGTGCGCGCCGCAGTCCCGGGGCCGACTGTGGCGTGACGAATCCGCCGTCGGGCGCGTCGATGTCGATCGCGATGTTGAGCTGCGCGATCGGCTTCTTGGGATCGTTGGAAAATACCGAGACCGTCTTGAGCAGCTTGCCGCTGCGACCGGCGGTCATCACCGTGACATCCACCTTGGCGTCCCCACCCGGGGGAACGGTGCGCTCGGAGACGAGCGCGGCAGTGCACCCTCAAGAACCCTTGACTTTTTCGATGTTGAGCGTGCCCAGACCGCGGTTCTGGACGACAAAGGTGTGCTTGACGATGTCGCCTTGCTTGACCTTGCCGGCGTCGAAGTGATCGTCGAGCAGCACGATCTCGGGCGCTGGCCCGGACGGTTGCGACCCGGCGGTGTCCTTGCCGACGGCAGCGTTGGTGGTGCCACCACGGGGTTGGCAACTCGCTGCCAGCAACACACAGAACAGGGCCGAACCGATGTGCGAGATGTTCATCGCCGATCAATAGCCCGCGGCCGCTGCCGAGGCCAGTGCGATCGCGCCAGGGCCCGCAATGATCGGGGCGGAACACCGGTTTCAGGCCCGCGCGCAAAGGTTTGACACCCTGCGGAGGGCTCGCTACAGTGCGCCCGCTTTGTGGGATCGGGCATGGGGCTTGATCCCGAGGGCCACCACCTACCGCGCGGGGGCCGCGTCTGTCCCCCCAAATCCCATCACGGGACGAGGAGAAGCGCCCAACTCTGGGCACGAAGGAAGAGGTATTTAAGTGAATACGGAGTCAACGGTTACCACCACGAACGAAGAGGCGACTTTCGAGCAGCTGCTGGAGCAGTTCTACGCCCGTGACGAGGTGCGCGAGGGCGAGATCGTCTCTGGCCAAGTCTGTGCCATCCAGAAGGACTATGTCATCGTCGACATCGGTTACAAGTCCGAGGGCCAGATCCCGATCAGCGAGTTCGCCATCGTCAATGGCGAGCCGCAGATCAAGGTCGGCGACAAGATCGACGTGCTGGTCGAGAGTCGTGAGAACGATTCGGGCCTGATCGTCCTGTCCAAGGAAAAGGCCGACAAGCTCAAGGTGTGGGACGAGATCTCGGCCGCCTGCGAGCGCGACGAGGTGGTCAAGGGCAAGATCATCGCCCGGGTCAAGGGCGGTCTCTCCGTCGACATCGGCGTCAAGGCGTTCTTGCCGGGCAGCCAGGTCGACCTGCGGCCGATCCGCAACCTGGACAAGATGATCGGCGAGACCTACGAGTTCAAGATCATCAAGTTCAACAAGAAGCGCGGCAACATCGTGCTCAGCCGGCGCGTGCTGCTGGAGAAGGAGCGCGAGCAGCTCAAGACCGAGACCCTCAAGAACCTCAAGGAGAACGCCGTCCTCACCGGCATCGTCAAGAACATCACCGAGTACGGTGCGTTCATCGACCTCGGCGGCATCGACGGTCTGCTCCACATCACTGACATGAGCTGGGGCCGGGTCAACCATCCGTCCGAGCTGTTCAACGTCGGTGACGAGGTCAAGGTCCAGGTCCTCAAGTTCGACCCCGAGACCGAGCGCGTCAGCCTCGGCCTCAAGCAGATCCAGGCCGACCCGTGGATCGGCGCGGCCGAACGTTATCCGGTGGGCGTGCGGGTCAAGGGCAAGGTGGTGTCGCTCACCGACTACGGCGCGTTCGTCGAGCTCGAGAAGGGCATCGAGGGTCTGATCCACGTCAGCGAGATGAGCTGGACCCGGCGCGTCAAGCACCCGTCCAAGGTGGTGGCGATCGGCGACGAGGTCGAGGCGCTGGTGCTCGACCTCGACACCCAGAACAAGCGCATCTCCCTCGGCATGAAGCAGGTCGAGGTCAATCCCTGGACGCTGCTCGAGGAGAAGTATCCGGTCGGCACCGTCATCAAGGGCAAGGTCCGCAACATCACCGACTTCGGTATCTTCGTCGGCATCGAGGAAGGTATCGACGGTCTGGTGCATGTCAGCGACCTGTCGTGGACCCATCGCGTCAAGCACCCGTCCGAGCTGTACCAGAAGGGCGACGAGGTCGAGGCGGTGGTGCTCAACATCGACGTCGGCAACGAGCGCTTCTCGCTCGGCGTCAAGCAGTTGCACGAGGACCCGTGGGGCCGCATCCCGCAAGCCTATCCGCGCGGCGCTCGCATCCGCGGCAAGGTGATGAAGGTGACCGATTTTGGCGCCTTCATCGAGATCGAGCCCGGCATCGAGGGGCTGTGCCACGTCAGCGAGTTCTCGGATGAGCGCATCGAGAAGCCGCGCGAGCACATCAAGCCGGGTGACGACGTCGACTGCATGATCATCGACGTCGACGGCGAGGAGCGCAAGATCGGTCTCTCGATCAAGGCGCTCAAGCACGCGGCCGACGGCGCCGACTACCGCGCCTATCTGGCTGGCGCCGGTTCCGACGGCGGCCACGTCACGCTGGGCGACGCACTCAAGGACAAGCTGGCCAGCGTGGTCGACACTGGCGCCAAGCCCGAAGAAGACAAGTAGTCCGCGCGAGTCTGGGGGAGGAGTCGATCGTGACCAAGAGCGATCTCATCGAGGCGGTGGCGTCCAAGGCGCCAGCCATCTCCAAGCGCGATATCTCGATCATCGTCGACACGGTGTTTGACTCGATGACCTCGGCGCTGGCCGGCAAGGACCGCATCGAGATCCGCGGCTTCGGCTCGTTCTTGGCGCGGCAGCGCCGTGCGCGCAATGGGCGCAACCCGCGCACCGGCCAGAAGGTGTCGGTTCCCGAGAAGTGGGTGCCCTATTTCGCTGCCGGCAAGGAACTGCGCGAACGCATTAACAACGGCAAGCCAGCCTAACGGGGCGAGCGCGTGGAACGCGTCTGGGCGCCCTGGCGCATGGGTCTGATCAGCGGGGCCGACAAGCCGGAGGTGCCGTCACCCACTGGCTGCATCTTCTGCGACTATCCGCCGGCAGTCGACGCCACGTATGACGCCGAGTGGCACAGCGCGCGCTACCTGATCTGCGCCACCCCGCACGCCCTGCTCATGCTCAACCGGTATCCCTACATCAATGGCCACCTGTTGGTGGCGCCACGCGCCCATGCGTCGCAGCTCGATCAGCTGACGCCGGCGGATTTCTCCGGTCTGCACGATCTGTTGCGCGACGCCGCGACCGCACTTCGCACCGCCTACCAGCCACACGGCATCAACCTCGGCATGAACCTGGGCGCGGCGGCTGGCGCCGGCATCGCCGGCCACCTGCACTACCACCTGGTGCCACGCTGGGTCGGCGACACCAGCTTCATGCCGGTGCTGTTCGACACCCGCGTCGTCAACGAGGCGCTCGACCAGACCTACCAGCGTGTCGGTGACGCCTTCCGGGAGCTGCGCAGCGGAAAGGCCGCACGATGAGTCGCGCGCGCGTGATCGTCCTGTTCGGCCTGCTGTTGCTGGTGCTGGCGCTGGCGCTGGGCGCGCTGCTGCCCAACCGCGATCCAGTCTGGTTCAGGTTGTTTTGGTCGCAACCCTGGCCGGTCGCGCTCTGGCTGGTCATGGCGGGCAGTGCTGGTGGCGGTCTCGCTCTTGGCCTCGGCGTCAGCGCACCGCTCTGGCTCGGCCAGCGGCAGCAACTGCGGCGGGTGCTGGGCAAGCAGCGTGCGGCCGACGACGAGGTGGCGGCGCTGCGCCGGATCATGGCGCGCGACGCCGCCGGCAATTCGGCGGTTGGCTTACCGCAGCCATGAATGCCATGCTGCTTGGGTGAATGCCATCGAGGTCTCCTCGATGGCAGAGGGTCTGGCCGACAGACCCTCGATGGTGTAGATAGTCGGCGCCCTTCGACCCTGAGGAAAGCTCGTGGACGCGCTGTTTGCTTCGCATTGGACCTGGCTCGCCATTGGCGTGCTTGCGGTCATGGCTGTCTTTGGCCTGGTACAGTGGCTCGGCGGAACACGCCGAGCCGAGCGCCCCGATCCCAACCGCGACTTCGTCATCGAGAGCCTGCTGGCGCTGGTCGGCGGTGACGACGGACGCTCCGAGCATCTGCTGGCGCAGGCGATCGAGGAGGGGCGATCGGACCCGCGCATCTTTCTGGCGTATGGCGCGCATCTGACCCGGCGCGGCGAGGCCGGGCGCGCGGCGAGGCTGTTCGAGGGCCTGCTCGCGCGCGGCGGATTGGAGCCGCCAATCGCACGTTATACCCACGAGGCGCTGGTCGAGGCGCTGGTGCGCGGCGGACGTTCCGAGCAGGCGCAAGCCTGGGCGCAGCGGCTGGCCGAGCCGGCCCACCTCGACGCTGAGCGGCTCGAACGGCGGGCGCGGCTGGCGCTGGCCGCGCGTGCGTACGAGGTGGCCGAGGCGCTGGCAGCGCGGCTCGAGCGGGTGCGCCGCGATCAGGGCCGGCGCATCCTGGCGCTGTGCTACGCCGCCCAGGCCGAGGACAAGGTCGACCAGGGGCAGCGCGACGAGGCGTCTCGGCTGCTGCGCAAGGCGCTGGCGCGCGATCGCGAGACGGCTGCGGTGTGGGCGCTGGACGGGCAGTTGCTGCTCGAGGACGGCAAGCTCGACAAAGCGCGCGCAGCGTTTTTCGAGGCCATCAAGCGCGAGGCCGGCCTGGGTATTGCGGTCTTTCCCGAGCTCGAGGACGCGCACATCGAGGCCGGTCAGGTCGCCGATTTCGAGGCCATGATCCACGAGTTGCTCGAGGTGCGGCCGCACGATCCGGTGGCGCTGTGGGCGCTGGGTAGCCACCTGGTGCGGCGGCGCCACCTGCGCGACGGCATCACCACGCTGAACGAGGCGGTCGAGTGGGCGCCCGGTTTTGCGCTGGCCCGGCGCGAGCTCGATCGCGCGCGCGCCGAGCTCGAAGGCCGGCCCGAACCGATCGACAACGAGCCGACTGACAGCGGCACGCGCTGCACCGCCTGCGGCACCAACGGTGTCCACGGCATCGTGCGTTGCCCGGTGTGCGGGCACGTCGGCACGATTGTCTTCATCGGGGTGCCGGCCGCGCCGGTGGTCACCCTGTTGCCATCCCAGCCGCCCGCCGAGGCCACCACGCCATGACGGCGTCCACGCCGGCGCCAGAGACCGCTGCCATCGTCGTCATCGGCGATGAGATCCTGACCGGCAAGGTGGCCGACAGCAACAGCCCCTGGCTGCTGCGCGAGCTGTTCGCGTTGGGCGTGCGTGTGCGCACGGTGCGCGTGGTCGGCGACGCCGTCGCTGAGATCGCGAGCGCGGTGCGCGAGTGCGCGGCGGCGTGCGACGTGGTCTTCACCAGCGGCGGCATCGGGCCGACTCACGACGATGTCTCCTATGCTGGCATCGCGGCCGCCTTTGGCCGACCGCTGCGGCAGCATCCGGCGCTGGTCGAGCGGCTGCGCGCGCACTACGGCGACCGCCTCAATCCGGCGCGTCTGCGCATGGCCGAGATCCCGGATCCGGACGAGCTGTGTCTGGCCGCGGGCATGCTGGCTCCCGTCGTGCGGGTCGCCAATGTGTACGTGTTGCCGGGAGTGCCCGTGCTGTTGCAACAGCTGTTCGGTGCGCTGCGCGGGCGTTTTCGGCTGCGCTCGGTCTACGTCGGCCAGCTGCTGACCAACCAGTCCGAGGGCGCGCTGACTGCCGCGCTCAATGCCGTGGTCGCGCGCCACCCGGCGGTGCGCTTTGGTTCCTACCCGCGGCTGGATCCAGCGCCGTACCGGGTGCAGCTGGTGGTCGAGTCCTATGAGCAGGCGGCCGCGACCGCAGCGCTGGCCGATCTGGCCGCAAGTCTGGATCCGGCTCGGCTGGTCGAGACGCGTGCAGTGGCGGTGGTCGAGCCACCAACCGCCGAGCCGAACGCCCATTTGAATGGAAGGCCCCCGACCAGCGTTTAACGGGGAAGAAATGGGTTGCTGGTTGGGTGAGCCGGTCGGGACCTGTGCCCGACCGGCGAGGGGCTGCCCGACAGCCCCTAGAAAAGACCGGTCGATGCTGCAGGCGATCAAGGGCATGAACGACATCCTGCCAGACGAGGTCGCGCTCTGGCGGCGGATCGAGGAGACCGCGCGCGCGGTGTGCGACGCCTACGGCTATCAGGAGATCCGGACCCCGCTGCTCGAGAAGACCGAGCTGTTCGCGCGCGGTGTGGGCGAGACAACCGACATCGTCGAAAAGGAGATGTACAGCTTTGCCGACCGCGGTGGCGACAACCTGTCGCTGCGGCCCGAGGGCACCGCCGGAGTGGTGCGGGCCTTGATCGAGCACAAGCTGTACGGGGCCGATCCCGAGGTGCGGGTCTACTACATCGGCCCGATGTACCGGCGCGAGCGGCCGCAAAAGGGGCGCTATCGCCAGTTTCACCAGATCGGGGTCGAGGCCTTCGGCAACGCTGCGCCCGAGGTCGACGCTGAGCTGATGGCGATGCTCTACCAGTTCTTGCGCGAGATCGGGCTGCCGGACGTGGTGCTGGACGTCAACACTCTGGGCGACCAGACCGACCGGCCAGGTTACTTGGACGCGCTGCGCGCCCACTTCGGGCAACACCGGGCCGAGCTGTGCGAGGACTGCCTGCGCCGAATCGAGCGGGCGCCGCTGCGGTTGCTCGACTGCAAGAACGAGCGCTGCCACGTGGTGGCGCTGCAGGCACCGCTGGTGCTCGACCACCTGGGAGCGGAGAGCCGTGCGCATTTCGATGGCGTGCGGCGGGCGCTCGACCGCTTGCAGGTGCCGCATCGCATCAACCCGCGCGTGGTGCGTGGCCTCGACTACTACACGCGCACCGTATTCGAGGCGGTGTCGACTGGCCTGGGCAGCCAGAACGCGATCTGCGGTGGCGGCCGCTACGACAACCTGGTCGAGCAGCTGGGTGGCCCGGCGTTGCCGGCAGTCGGCTACGCACAGGGCATCGAGCGGCTGGTGATGCTGGTGGCGGACAAGTTGGCGATCCGCCCGACGCCGGCGGTGGCGCTGGTGCCGGTGGCGGCTGGCGATCGCGAGCAGGCGCTGGCGATCGCGGCAGCGCTGCGTGGGCGCCGGATTCGCTGTATCGTCGATCTCGCCGGGCGCAGCGTGAAGGCGCAGCTGCGGCGCGCCAACCGCGCCCAGGCTACGTTTGCGGTGGTGCTGGGCGAGGAGGAACTCAAGCGCGGCCAGGTCGAGATCAAGCCCCTGGTCGAGGGCGAGGTCGCCGAACAGGTGACGATCGACGGACTGGTCGAGCGGTTGGCCACGCGTTGTGCGGGCCGCGCGACCGGCTGAGCGGACGGCCGCAGCAAACGGCAAGTGGATCAGGAGCGGGTGATGAGGATGCGGGTTGCACTGCTGATGACGGCACTTGCACTGCTGGCGCCGCGCGTCGACGCTGCCACGCTTGCGGTCGGCACGCGGGCCGAGCTGTTCACGCTCAAGGTGGCCAATCCCGAGGTGATCGACAAGCGCATCTTCTCGCTCAACCAGCTGGTGGGTGAGGGGGCGACCACGCCCAAGAAGCTGGTGCTGATCAGTTTCTTCGCCACCTACTGCGAGCCGTGCAAGAAGGAGCTGCCGTTCCTGCAAGAGTTGCACAAGCGGTACGCCGACAAAGGGCTGGGCGTGTTGGTGGTCAGCATCGACAAGGACAAGGATGTGCCGGGTGGCGCCGCCGAGGCCGTGGCCAAGATCGGCGCGGAGAACAAGCTGACCTACCCGATCCTGCACGACCGTTTCAACATCGTGGCCAAGCGCTACGGTGTCGAAAAACTGCCCTGTCTGTACCTGATCGACAGCGCCGGCAACGTGGCGCTCAGCAATGTGGGCTATACTGAGGAGTTCACCGAGGCGTTGACCACCGAGGTGCAGAAACGGCTCGGGGTGCCGGTCGAGAAGATCGAGCCAGCCAAGGCCGATCCTGCAACCAAGGCTGCACCCAAAGGCAAAAAGAAATAACGGAGGGTCCCATGTCGAAGCGTCTGCTGGTCGTGGTCGGGCTGGGTCTGGTGGCGGCGGTCGCGTTGGCCGCGGCGCCGCCAGCGCCAAAGAAGGTGTTCGTGCAAGGCTTGTCGCCGCGCAACATCGCGCCGGCCGTGGTCGAGATGATCGATGGGTCGGTCTGCAACGCGATCCACGCCGACAAGCGGTTCGAGGCGGTGTGCCCGCCCGACATCAAGGCGATCCTCGAGTACGACTCGCTCAACAGTTCCCTCGGCAACAACTCGGCGTGCGACAACAACGACTGCTGGGGCCGGCTGGCCAAGCGCGTGCAGGCGCAGGTGATGTTCAGCGGCTCGGTGGCCAAGCTCGACAAGTCCAAGTTCGTGCTGACGCTGGACCTGGTCGACGTCGCCAACGCCAAGAATCTGGGACACGTCGAGGAGCAGATCACCGGCACCGAGGAAGAGCTCTACAAGCGGGCCGATGGTGCCGTGAAAAAGCTGCTCGCCCAGGTCAAGTAGACCGCCTAGGGCGAGTGGGCGGCTGCGGCCGGCGGTACCACCAGGAAGTCGGTGGCCGAGACCGTGGCCAGCCGCAGCAACCGCTCGGCGTTGCCGTGATAGATCGCGTGCAGTGTCGCGCGCGGCAGCCCCAGGCCCTGCCGGGTCGAATCGCTCTGGATCGGGATCGGGTTGGCAACATCCGGATCGAGCGTCTCGAAGTAGCGCCAGTGGCCAGTGTAAAACTGCTGGATCTCCTCGCTGGTCTGTGCCGGCTGCGCGGGAGAACCGAGCCGCGCGTTCTTCTCGTTGACGTCGAGCCCGCTGCCAAACAGCAACCGCCGCTGGTGCTTGAGAAAGAACGACCGCACAACGTCCGGCGGATAGTTGCCCAGGTCGCTCAATGCGGTGGCGGTGTCGACGTACACGTTGCCAAACAGCTCGAGCAGCGTGTCGACCGCCGCCAGGTCGTCAGCCGCGCTGGCCAGCGCCGGGCAGATGAAGGTGGTGCGCGGATGGCGCGCAATCACCATGTCGCGCGCGATCAGCAACTCGTCGCGGTGCGGCGTCCGGCCGTCGGCCAGGCTTAGCTCGGGGGCGGCCTCCAGCTCAGCCCGGCGCACGTTGCGTTCGTCGATCGGCTCGAAGTAGGCAGCCGGCGCGGCGACGGAGAGCCAGACCGGTACGTTGAGCGTGGCCGCCTGCGCCCACAGCGGGTCGAGGCGCGGATCGTCGACTGCCAGCAACCGGCCGTCGCGGGTGCGCACACCCAGTCCGAGGTCGCGCGACACCATCAGGCCGCGCGCACCCAGCGCCACCGCACGCTCGAGGCTGCGCGCGGCACGGCTGCCAAAGTCGGCCTCGTCGACATCGCGCCAGTCGACGTTGGCCACCACCAGCAATCGACTGCGGGTCAGCTCGCCCAGCTGCACCAGGGTCGACAGGATCTCGCCGGGTGGACCGCCAGCCAGGTTGACCGCGCGCGCGATGCCGGCGTCGTCCATCTGCCGCAACATGCCGTCATAGGCGTACGGGTGCAGCGCCACGTCGACGTCGATGCGATACAGGTCGTCGCTGCCGCCGCACCAGCAGGCGGGCCCGGGCAACACGCACAGCGCGGACCAGACCAGCCCTGTCGACCAGCGTCTCATGGATGCAGCTACTTTATCCCGAGGGTCTGTCGGCCAGACCCTCTGCCGTCGAGGAGACCTCGACGGCATTCACCCAAGCAGCACTAGCAGAATGCGGCGATCGACGCACCCGTGATCGCGGGACGGCTGCCGTTCACCGTTCGAGCACGACCAGCGCCTCGACCGCCGGCGTCTGCGGGAACAGGTCGTGGGCCTCGATGGCACGCGGCCTCAAGCCACCCGCGGCCAGCGCGACCAGGTCGCGGGCCAATGCTCGTGGCCAGCACGAGACGTAGATCAGCAGCGGGGTCCGGCTGGCAAGCAGGGCGCGCACGGTGTCGCCGTTCAGCCCGCTGCGCGGTGGGTCGACCACGATCGCCGCCGGCGCGGTGGCGCGTGCGGACAGCCCGACCAGAAAGGTCGCACCGTCGGCCGCGACCGAATCGAACGCGAGACCGGCCTGGCGTGCGGCGTTGCGGCCGGCGACCGCAGCCGACAACAACCGCTCGACCGCCAAGGCGTGCCGGCCGCGCCGGGCAATGGCCAGGCCGAGCGTGCCGACGCCGGCGTACAGGTCCAGTACCGGTCCCGGCGGCGCCGCCTCGACGTGCGCCGCGACGCTTTGGCCGAGCCGGTCGCCGGCCGGGCCGTGCAGCTGCACAAAGTCGTACGGACCGAGCGCGACCGGCACGCCGCCGATGGTGTCGACCAGCTCACCGCGGCCGACCAGCAGCTGCCCGTGGCCGCTCAATACAGCGTCGCCGGCGGCCGAATTGACGTCGAGGGTGACACCGACTGCTGCTGGCAACGCGCCAGCGATCGCGGTTGCCGCTCGCTGCAGCTCGGCGGACGGCGCATGCGCGACCAGCGTGATCAACAGCTCGTTGCGGTCATTGCTGCGCAGCTGCAGGTGGCGCAGACCTGGCCGATCGCGGTTGGCGACGGCGACCCCGGCCCGCTCGAGCGCGGCTGCGATGGCCGGCAGGGAGCGCGCGATGGCAGGCGTCACCACCGGGCAGGCCTCGTTGGGCACCACGCGGTGGCTGCGCCTCGCATAGGCTCCCAGGCGAATCGCACCGTCCTGTCGCACCACCACGAACTTGGCGCGCCGGCGATAGCCCAGCGCGGGCGCTGTCGCGACCAGCTGGTCGGGCAGCAGTGTGGCGGGCACGCACGCAGCGAGTTCATGCCGCAGCAACTCGAGCTTGGCGCTCGCCTGCGCCGCCGGCTCCAGCTCGATCAACGCACAACCGTCGCAGGCGCCGGCGAGTGGGCAGGGGCTGGACCGGCGCCCGCTGGCCGGCGCGCGGATCTCGATCAGCGAGGCAAACGCGGCCGGCCGATGGCGCGCGACACTCTCGATCCGTGCGTGCACCCGATCGCCGGGCAGCGCGCGCGCGACGTGCACCGCGCGCCCGCCGATCAGTCCGACCCCGGCACCGTCGAGGTCGATACGATCGATGACCAGCTCGATCTCGGTCCCGACTCGCAGTTGCTCAACGGCATGCACCATGCGCGATGTGTAGCTGTCGCAGCGCGCGTCGGCAAGCGCGGCCGCGCTGGTCGACTTGCGCCGGCTGCTCGGCGTGCTTATGGTCCTGCGAACGTTCGCTGAGGTAACCGATGTTTCATGCCACGACCATCCTTTGCGTGCGGCGCGACGGCCGCGTCGCCATGGCCGGTGACGGCCAGGTGACCTTTGGCAGTACCGTCGTCAAGGCGACCGCCCACAAGATCCGCACGCTGCACGGCGATCGGGTGCTGGCCGGTTTTGCCGGTTCGACTGCCGACGCCTTTGCGCTGTTCGAGAAGTTCGAGGGGCGGCTCAAGGAGTACAACGGCCAGCTGGCGCGCGCCGCGGTCGAGCTGGCCAAGGACTGGCGCCTGGACAAGGCGCTGCGTCGGCTCGAGGCCATGCTGCTGGTGGCTGACCACGAGCGCATGTACCTGATCAGCGGCACCGGCGACGTGGTCGAACCTGACGGCGGAGTGCACGCGATCGGCTCGGGTGGCCCCTATGCGTTGGCCGCGGCCCGGGCGTTGCTGGGCCACACTGCGCTGAGCGCAGCGGAGATCGCGCGCGAGTCGCTGCGCATCGCCTCGGACATCTGCATCTATACCAACCGCGACATCGACGTGTTCGAGCTGACCGCGGCTGGCATCACCGCGCTGCCCGCCAGCGACGGCACCCAGACGGAGGCGCGATGAGCGCCGTTTTCGAGAAAAACTTCACACCGCGCGAGGTGGTCTCCGAGCTCGACCGCTACATCGTCGGCCAGCGTGCCGCCAAGCGCGCGGTCGCGGTGGCGCTGCGCAATCGCTGGCGGCGGCAGCGCGTACCGCCCGAGCTGCGCGACGAGATCTCTCCCAAAAATATCCTCATGATCGGCCCGACCGGCGTTGGCAAGACCGAGATCGCGCGCCGCATTGCCAAGCTGGCGCAGGCGCCGTTCGTCAAGGTCGAGGCCAGCAAGTTCACCGAGGTGGGCTACGTCGGCCGCGACGTCGATTCGATGATCCGCGACCTGGTCGAGCTGGCGGTCAAGCTGTGCCGCGAAGAGGCGGTGGCCAGCGTGCGCGAGCGCGCGCGCGAGGCGGCCGAGGACAAGCTGCTCGACAAGCTGTTGCCCGAGCCGGTTGCGATCGATCAGCCGGTGCGACCCGAGGGCGGCGAGGCACCAGCGCCGGCCAGTGCCACCCGCGAGAAGTTGCGGCGCATGTTGCGTGCCGGCGAGCTGGACGACCGCACGGTCGAGCTCGAGCTGCAGGCGGCGCCGCAGACGCCGTTTATGCAGGTGTTCGGACAGCAGGGCATGGAGGAGCTCGCGCTCAACATGCAGGACATGTTTCAGAACCTGCCGTTTGGCGGCCGCGGCAAGTCCAAGCGGCGCCAGATCAAGGTGCGCGAGGCGCTGGCGCTGCTGACCGACCTGGAGGCACAGCGGCTGATCGACAACGAAGACGTGACCCGCGAGGCGCTGCGCCGCGCCGAACAGTCAGGCATCGTCTTCATCGACGAGATCGACAAGATCGCAGGCCGCGAGAGCGGCCACGGACCCGACGTCAGCCGCGAGGGCGTGCAGCGCGACATCTTGCCGATCATCGAGGGCAGCACGGTCACCACCAAGTACGGCATGGTCAAGACCGACCACATGTTGTTCATCGCGGCTGGCGCCTTTCACGTCGCCAAGGTTGGCGACCTGATCCCGGAGCTGCAGGGACGGTTTCCGATCCGGGTCGAGCTCGATGCTCTGACCGAGGCCGATTTCGTGCGCATCCTGCGCGAGCCCGAGAACAGCCTGGTCCGGCAGTACGTGGCGTTGCTCAAGACCGAGGGGCTTGACCTCAGCTTCGACGACGCCGCCGTCGCCGAGATCGCCCGGGTTGCGGCACTGGTCAACTCGCGCCAGCAGAACATCGGCGCGCGTCGCCTGCACACCGTGATGGAGAAGCTGCTCGAAGAGGTCTCGTTCAATGCGCCCGAACTGCGCGAGCGGACCATCCCGGTCGACGCCGCATTTGTGCGCGGCGCACTCGCCGACATCCTCGAGGACCAGGATCTCTCGCGCTACATACTGTGATTTGCAGGAACTGTCGGGTGACCGCTACTCGGCGAGTGTCGTCGTCTCGCCAGGGTGGATGGTGACTTTCATCCGCTTGGCCTTCACCGGATTGCGCCACATGTCCACCGTGTGCTCGCCCTGCGGCAACTCGATATTGTAGAGCGGGGTCTGGCCCACCGGTTTGCCGTCAATGTCGACCAGGATCGGCGCCTGCGAGGTGATGGTCAGGAAGCCCGGCCGCAGAATGGGGGCGTGGCTAGAGTCCGGCCTGGCTGCGACCGCGGCGTCGCGTGCAGGTGGCGCGGCGGGTGCCGCGTCGCGTGGCACTGCTGCATCGCGTGCCGGCTTGACCGCGGGGCCGGCGCGGTCGGGTTTGCTGGCGCTGGCGTCGGTGGCGGGCGTGACCACCCCGGGCCCCGGCGTGCCGGCATCGGCGGCGACCGGCTTGTTCGGGTCGAGGCCAAACAGGCGGCGACCGAGGTCGGGGGCGAACACGAAGGCCAGCAGCACAAAGCCACCGACCACACCCAGGATTGGCGCGCCCAGCAACAGTGCCCAGCGCGAGCTGCCCGATCTTGG
>Ga0315268_10001769_pt1 | contig 24795 bp, 21 predicted proteins | sample C1_top_MG_FD_204535 | JGI IMG/M metagenome (GOLD analysis project Ga0315268, IMG submission 204535) | Sediment microbial communities from Yellowstone Lake, YNP, Wyoming, USA - C1_top | ecosystem: Environmental > Aquatic > Freshwater > Lake > Sediment | place: USA: Wyoming | collected 2017-08-01
GCGCTGCGGCCCTCTCGTCGTCACGCGAACTCTAGGTCAAATCAAGTGTTGAAGAACTTGTCGTAGATCTCCTTGACGAACTTGGGATCCACGTATGGGTTGCGCGGGTTGGTGCCCGACCAGTCGTTGAACTCGGACGGCCGCCACAGGAAGTCCGGGTTGTTGCTGATCCAGCCGCCGTTCACCGCCTCGCCCTTGTCGTTGTACTCGAGCCAGTACTGGTAGCCGGTGCCGTAGTCGCTATCGCCAAAGAAGATGTCCATGTCGTACTGGACGACCTTGTTCTTGGGGTCGCTCGGGCCATTGCTCCCTGGCTCCGTGGGCCGGTCGCTGCCGGTCAATTCCTTGCCGTCCTTGAGCTCGGCTTTCCAGAAGTTGTAATTCCACACATGCGAGCCCGAGTCCTTGTCCATGGCGGCGGGCCGCTTGTCGTCACCCAGCCACTTGAGGATGGTGGTGTGGAACTCGAGCGGCGCGATGTCCTTGTCGTCCTCGCGCGCCAGGTGCTTGACGTCGGTCGGCGCGATCTCCTTGAGCTCGCCGTCCATGGTGCGGAACTTGATCTTCTTGTCGGTCGACTTGAAGTGGTCGGTCAGCACCATGTAGTCGCCGTCCCACCGCCACGCGTCCTTGACCCTGAAGTCGAGGTCGTCCTCGACCTTGCCGTAGAGCTGGGTGCCATCCTTCTTGACCAGGATGTCCGGCTTGTCGTCATACCGGCTGCCCACGAAGTCGGTGCCCTTGGCCTGGCTGTCGGCCAGCACGGTCAGCAGTCCCAGCACGTCCTGCTTGGTGAAGGTGACGCCGTCGATGGTGACCGAGTCCTTCTGTGGCTCCTTGAACAGGATGCCGGCCAGCGCCACCTTGTCGCAGCTGCCCCACCAGCCCACGCTCATCGAGCCGTCGACCTTGCCGTCGCCGCCGGCGTGCGTGTAGTAGACCTCCTTGGCCTGGGTGTCTGTCAGCTTGGTGCCGTCGGGCTTCTTGAATTCGAAGCCAGTGATCTTGCCGGCCGCGTCCTTGATCGCAGTGCGCGTCAGATCGATGACCTTGTCAGCCTCTTTGATCTTGGCCTTCAGCTCGCCGCGGCTGCTCACGCCAGCAAAGTCGCCACGGCTGTCCAGGAAGTCGACCTTGACCCCCTTGGTCAGCTTGCCGTCGCCGTCGAAATCGACGCCGGTGGTCCACTCGGCGTCGTTCTCGGAGACGGTCGAGCTGGGGATAAACTCGCCCTTGTTGGCCTGCTCGCCGATCAGCCAGTTGAGGGCCGGCTTGCGCTCGAACTCGAGCGCCTTGGCCTTGTCGGTCATGCCGCGCGCGGTGAGCAGCTTGTCCAGCTTGGCCAGCGGCCCTTCCTTGGCCCACAGGTTGCTGCCCGGGCTGCCCGGCTGATCCATGCCACCATCGTAGCCAGCCATCGGCCAGTAAGTGGTGGTCCAGCACTTGTGGTCGCCTTCCATAACCCGGTTGTCGAACTTGCTGGGGTCGCGGCCGCGCGCGGTCTCGGCCAGGTCGCTCATGGTGTCGTGGTCGGTATCCGTGGCGTCGTAGCCGCGGGCCGGCGTGCGGCGGCCAGCGTCGAGCAGCTTCTCGATCTCGGCGTCGACCTTCTTGGGATCCTGGCCGGCGCTCAGCCCCTTGAGCTTGCCCCCGTACTCGGCAAACAGGGCAAACGCCTTCTTGGCGTCGGTGAACTCGGACGCGCGCTCGCGCATCTCGTCGGCAAAGGTGCTGGCCACGGCCTCGAAGTTGGTCAGATTGGCGACCTTGGTCGAGAGTGTGCCGCTCGGCGGGGGCGTCGGGCCCGGTCCGGGCGGCGGGGTCGGCGTGGTGCCGCCCAGAAACGCCTCGAGCGTGGCCTTGGCGTCGGCGTCGAACTTGTCGCCGTGCTCGCGCAGGATGGTCGCAAAATCCTTGCGCTCGGTCTTGGACAGGCCAGCCCCGTCCTTGGCCACCTCGATCATCTTGTCGACGTCGGCGCGGTCGATCTTGTTGTCGGCGATGATGCTGGGTAAGAGATTGCGCAGCCCTTTGTCACGAATAGACGTCATGACGCCAAACCTCCCAAACTTTGTTTGGAGAAAAAGTGCAGCACTTTTGCAAACCTATAAAAACGCCTTGCGGCGTTAGTTACACACGGAGTCACTGGCGTTACTCACAGTGACCAAATTAAATCCTAGCAAGACGGCGCTGCGCCCGCAAGTCTTTCAAGCGGCAAAATTGCCAGTGCTGGCGCCAATGTAGGTTATCGGACCACACCGATTTTTGGTGCCTCGGTCCAAAGACCGATGCGACCCGGTCGTCGGGAATAGGCAGCGCCGATCTTGCATTTATAATGGCAAGCCGCTATTCGGCCGCCAGCGCTATTTGGGAGATGTCTGCCATGCACGAGGACATTCGCGCGGTTTCGGAGTTGATCGAGAAGGAGAGTGGTTTTGTCGATCTGCTGCTCACCGAGGTGGGCAAAGTGATCGTGGGTCAGCGCCGGATGGTCGAGCGGCTGCTGGTCGGGTTGCTGTGCGATGGCCATGTGTTGCTCGAGGGCGTGCCTGGCCTGGCCAAGACCCTGACCGTCACCACGCTGGCCAAGGCGATCCGGGCCAGCTTTTCGCGCATCCAGTTCACGCCCGACCTGCTGCCGGCGGATGTCACCGGCACCATGATCTGGGATCCGGACCAGCACGAGTTCAAGCCCAAGCAGGGGCCGGTATTCGCCAACATCGTGCTGGCCGATGAGATCAACCGCGCGCCGGCCAAGGTGCAGTCGGCGCTGCTCGAGGCGATGCAGGAGCGCCAGGTCACGCTGGGCACGCAGACGTTCCAGCTGCCGCGGCCGTTTTTGGTGCTGGCGACCCAGAATCCGATCGAGCACGAGGGCACCTATCCGCTGCCCGAGGCGCAGATCGACCGCTTCATGCTCTATGTCAAGGTCACCTACCCGACCAAGGAGGAGGAGCGGCTGGTGATGGAGCGGATGACCGTGGCGCAGCCGCCGGTGGTGACGCCTGCGGTCTCGACCGAGCAGATCGAGCGCGCCAAATCGGTGGTGCGCCAAGTCTACGTCGACGACAAGATCAAGGGCTACATCATCGACCTGGTGCAGGCGACGCGCGACCCGGCCAAGTACGGCATCAAGGATCTGGCACCGCTGGTGCAGTGGGGGGCCAGCCCGCGCGCCTCGATCGCGCTCAACCTGACGGCGCGCGCACATGCCTTCTTGCGCCACCGCGGTTTCGTCACGCCGGACGACATCAAGAGCATCGGTCATGACGTACTGCGCCACCGCATCATCCTGTCGTTCGAGGCCGAGGCCGAGGAGGTGACCCAGGACGACGTGGTGCAGCGCGTGTTCGACCACGTGCCGGTGCCATGAGCCGCTGACGACGACGATCGACTGAGACCATGAACGCCCGCGATCTGATCAAGAAGGTTCGGCGGCTCGACATCGCGACCCGGCGCGCGGTGCAGAGCCAGCTCGCCGGCAGCTACCATTCGGCGTTCAAGGGCCGCGGCATGGCGTTTGCCGACGTGCGGCCGTACCAGATCGGCGACGACTGGCGCGCCGTCGACTGGAATGTGACCGCCCGCTCCGGCACCTTGCACATCAAGCAGTTCGTCGAAGAGCGCGAGCTGGTGGTGCTGCTGCTGGTCGACCTGAGCGCCAGTCTGAGCTTTGCCACGCGCACCATGCCCAAGCGCGAACTGGCGGCGCAGCTGGCGGCACTGATCGGCTTTTCGGCCATCCGCAACCGCGACAAGGTCGGGCTGCTGCTGTTCACCGACCGCATCGAGAGCTTTTTACCGCCCAAGCAGGGGCGCGGCCATGGCCTGCGCGTGGTGCGCGAGATCCTGGGCCACCAGCCGCAGGGGCGCGGCACTCGGCTCGACGTGGCGCTCGAGTTTGCAGCCCGGGTAGTGCGGCACGGCACTGCGCTGTTCGTGGTCTCGGACTTCTTGACCGGTGGCGACGATGCCCGGCTCGAGCGCGGGTTGCGGGTGGCCGCGGTGCGCCACGATCTGGTGGCGCTGGAGGTGGTGGACCGGTTCGAGGATGCGCTGCCCGACGTCGGGCTGCTCGAGGTGCGCGATCTGGAGTCGGGCGCGACCGCGCTGGTCGACACCCATAGCCAGTACGGCCGCGACCAGTATGCCGAGTACCAGGCGCTGCGGCGGCGGGAGGTGGCCGCGCGTTTCGCCCGGCTCGGCATCGATCACTTGCGCATCCGCACCGACGAGGATCCGGTCGGACCGCTGGTCTCCTTCTTCGCGGCGCGGCGGCGCCGGGCCGCGCGGGCGTGAGCATGGCCGGGCTGACCACCATCGCGTTCGCTCTGGTGCTGCGCGGCGCGCTGGATGCCACGGCGATCGCCGCCGATGCCGGCGCTGCGATCGAGCCGCAGGTGGTGGTCAGCGCCCACCTCGAGCCGGCCGAGGTCAAGCTGGGCGAGCCGTTCGATCTGGTGATCGAACTGCAGAGGCCAACCGGCGAGACGTTCGAACTGCCGGCGCAGATCCACGGCCCCGACGTCGAGGTGCTGGACGCACCGCAGCGAACCCTGCGCCAGCAGGGCGAGGGCATCGTCGAGACTGTGCGGCTGCGGCTGGCCGCCTACAAGCTGCGCGACGCGTGGACGCCCGCCATCAAGCTGCGCGGCAACCAGGGCGGCGACATCGAGGTGGCAGCGCTGCCGATCAAGGTGGCGCGCAGCATCGATGCCGAGGCCGCCAAGCAAGGGCCGGCCGAGCCGCTGGCGCCGGTCATGCTCGAACGCTTTGACGAGCGGCCGATAGCGCTGGTCGCGGCCGCGCTGGTGCTGGCGCTGCTGGTGTGGGGCTTCAGCGTGCTCGACCGGCGGCGGCCGAAGCTGCCCGAACGGCTGTGGCCCAAGGCGCCCGAGCCGCCGTGCGACGTGGTGGCGCTCGAGCGGCTGGCCGCGCTGGAAAAGTCGCCGCTGATCCAGCGTGGCGAGCTGGAGCCCTTTGTCGACCAGGTGATCGACGTCATGCGTTGGTACCTGGGCAAGCGCTTCGCGCTGGGCGCGCTGGACATGACCAGCAGCGAGCTGGTGCTGGCGCTGCGCCGCGTGCTCGACGCCAGACTCGATCCGACCGCCATCGACCGCATCCTGGTCGAGGCCGACCTGGTCAAGTTTGCGCGCGCGCCGACCACGACCCAGGCGTGCGCCCAGCTGGTGCAGTCGATCCGCGATCTGATTCTGGCCACCCGCGATCTGGCCGCGGCGGAGGCAGCATGACGGAGCTCATGCACGCCGTCGACGCCATCCGCAGCATGGGTGGACCGTTTGCTGCGGTCGGGCTGGTGCGCTTCACCGATCCGTGGTGGCTGCTCGCGCTGCTTGGCTTGCTGCCGCTGATCGCGGCGCAGCTGCGCGAGCGGCAGCGCGCGCCCCGCCTGTTGACCTCGGTGGTGGCCGAGCTGCACACGTTGCCCACGACCTACCGCACGGCGCTGGTCGGTCTGCCACGCGGCCTGATCGCGATCGCCTTTGCGCTCGGTGCGATCGCCATGGCGCGACCCGATCTGCCGGGCCGGCCGTCGCCGCTGGACGCCGAGGGCATCGACATCGGGCTGGTGGTCGACGTCTCGACCAGCATGAACGCGGCCGACTTTTCGCCCAAGGACCGCATCAATGTGGCCAAGGAGACGATCTCCGATTTCATCAACCAGCGCGACTCGGACCGCATCGCACTGGTGGTGTTTGCGGCCGAGGCGTTCTCGCAGGTGCCCTTGACGCTGGACTACGATCTGCTGCACAGCGTGCTCGACAAGGTGCAGACCGGCATCATCACCGATGGCACCGCCATCGGCGACGCCCTGGCCACCGGCCTCAACCGGGTGCGCAGCGGCAGCGCGCGCAGCAAGGTGCTGATCCTGGTCACCGACGGCGACAACAACGCTGGCGCGGTGCCGCCGATCGAGTCGGCGCAGATGGCCAAGCAACTCGGTGTTCAGGTCTTTACCATCCTGGTGGGACGCGGCGGCCGGGTGCCTTATCCGGTCGGCCGCAACCTGCTGGGGCAGATGCAGTACGAGATGAAGGAGATCGCGACCAATCCCGATCTGCTGCGCGAGATCGCCAGCATCACCGGCGGCAAGTTCTACACCGCCACCGATCGCGAGGCTCTGCGCGGTAGCTTTCAGGACATCCTGAGCCGGATGGACAAGACACGGCTCGAGGACCAGGCGCGCTATGCGCGGCGGGTCGAGGCAGCGTCGCTGCTGCTGTGGCCGGCCGCGCTCGCGCTCTGTCTGGGGCTGGTGCTGGCCGAAACGCGGCTGCGCCGGTTCCCGTAGGACGTGCGATGAGATTGGGCGATCCCACTGCGCTGTGGCTCATGCTGGCCGCCCTGGTCGCGCTCGCGGGACTACTTTACGGCGCCTGGCAACGCCGGCGCACCGCTGCCGCGCTTGGCGACCACGCGGTGCTGGTGCCCCTGGTCGGCGAGGTGTCGGTGCGCCGCCGCCGGGTGCGGCTGGTACTATGGGCGTCGGCCGCGCTGTTGCTGGCTGTGGCCGCGCTGCGGCCGCAGTGGGGCGCCCACACCGAGCTGGCGCGTCACCGCGGGCTGGATGTGGTGTTTGCGCTCGACGTGTCACGCTCGATGCTGGCGCGCGACGTCAGCCCGGATCGGCTGAGCCGGTCCAAGCTCGAGATCGGGTCGCTGGTCGACCAGTTCGCCGGCAACCGCATCGGTCTGATCGCGTTTGCCGGCAGCGCCTTTGTGCAGTGCCCGCTGACCACCGATGTCAGCGCGGTCAAGATGTTCCTTAACGCGCTGGTACCCGACGCCGTGCCGCAGGGTGGCACGGCATTGGCCAAGGCACTGGCGGTGGCTGACCGCCTGTTCGCGGCGTCGAGCGCGCGCACGGCCGACGGCAGCCGGCAGCACGGCCAGGTGTTGGTGGTGATCACCGACGGCGAGGACCACGAGGGTGACGTGGCCGAGATCGCGGGCCGTCTCAAAAAGCGCGGCATCGTCACCTATGCGATCGGTGTCGGCAGCGAGGAGGGCGAGCCGATACCGCAGATCGACTCGAGCGGCCAGGTTACCGGCTACCTGAAAGACAGCGCAGGTCGGCCGGTGCTGACGCGGTTGACGCCGGCCACCCTCAGCGCGCTGGCCGAGGCCGCGGGTGGTCAGGTGCTGGTCGGGCCGCGCATCGACGAGAACCTGCTGACCGTGGCCGCCGACATCGACAAGCTCGAGAAGAGCGAGTTCGAGTCGCGGCTGGTGGTGCAGTACCGCGAGCGATTTCAGTGGCCGCTCGGCTTTGGCCTGGCCGTGCTGCTGGCCGCGGTGCTGTTGCGCGAGCGGAAGCGCGTGCGAGGTGGCGCATGAGAGCGGCGCTCATCAAGTTCGTGGCCACTGCCGCGCTCGGCTGGAGCCTGTTCGCGCGGCCCGACCCCGATGTGGCCGAGGGCAACCGGCTCTACCAGGAGGGCAAGTACAGCGAGGCAGCGGCGGCGTACCAAAAGGCCAGGCCGCGCGATGCGGCCGAGCGCAGGCGCATTGCCTTCAACCGTGGCACCGCGCTACTGCGGGCCGGCGAGTACGGTCAGGCGCGCGAGCCGCTGCGCGAGGCGCAGGGCGACGACGACCCCAAGTTGCGGCTGGCCGCGACGTTCAACGAGGGCAACGCCGCCTTCATGATGAAGGACCACGCTGCGGCAGTGCAGGCCTATCGGCGGGCGCTGCAGGTCGACCCCAAGTTCGAAGCAGCGCGACGCAACCTCGAGCTGGCGCTGCTCGCCATGGAGAAGCCCGACGCCAGCAGGCCGGACGGCGGCCCGGTCAATGATGGTGGTGGCGACGGCGGTCGCGATGCGGCGCAGGACGCCGGGCCCGAGGCTGGCAACGACGGTGGCAGCGACGGCAGCGCCTCCGACAGCGGCAGCCAGGGTGACGGCAACCGGGGCGGCGACAGCGGTGGCGGCGGCGACGGCAACGGCGGCGATGGCAACAACCAGCGTGGGCCGGACGGCGGCAACCAAGACGGCGGCGCTGGCGACGGCGGCACCTCGTCGCAGCAGCAGCGGCGTCAGCATCCCGAGCAGCGCGAGATCACCGAGCAGGATGCGCTGCGATTGCTCGACTCGCTGCGCGATGCCGAGCAAGATCGGCTCCTGATGAAGTTCCTCGACCGCGAGGCGCAGCCGGAGCAGGTGGAGAAGAACTGGTGAGGCCGTGCCTTTTCTCGGTGACCAGTGCAGCGTTCGCCGTCGTGCTGGCGGTGCCGGCCTTTGCTGAGGACGTGAGTTATCAGGTCACGCCCGAGCTGCGGCAGGTGACGGTCGGGCAGAGCTTTCAGCTGGTGTGCGACATCTCGACGTCGGGCGGCGACATCGAGGCGCTGACGCTGCCCGAGACCGACGCCTTCAAGCTGGTCGGCCAGTCGCGCTCCGAGGGATCGCAGGTCAGCATCGTCAATGGCCAGCTCAGCGTGTCGCGCACGGTGCGCGTGATCCTGACGCTGCAGGCCGAGCAGGCCGGCACGCTGACCATCGGACCGGGCGAGGTGCACGTCAAAGGCAAGGTGGTGCGCAGCGCGCCGGTGGCCATCGCTGTCATCGACGCCGGCCGCAAGGTGCAACCGGGCACGCCGTCGGTGCGGCCGGCCCCTGACCCCGGTGCGGCGTCACCGGTGGTTCCCCCGGGCAAGCAGTTCGACAAATTGTTCGTGGCGCTCAGCGTCGAGCGCGGCGCGGTCTACCTGGGCCAACAGATCACGGCGACGCTGACATTGTACAGCCGCTCCGACCTGTCCGATATCCGCACCGTCAAGCTGCCCGACTTCGAGGGTGTGGTGGTACAGGAGTTGGAAGTGCCGCGCCGGGTGACGGCCCTGCCGATCGTGCTGGGCGGCAAGCGCTACCAGTCGTTCATGCTGCGCAAGATCGCGCTGTTCCCGACCCGCGCCGGCAACCTGGTGCTGCCTCCGGCCAGCGTGACTGCGGTGGTCGGCGGCGGTTTTTTCAGCGCCGGCCAATTGATCAAGCTGGACTCGGAGCCGGTCGAGGTGCAGGTGCGGCCGCTGCCGGTGGCCGGCCGGCCGGACGGCTTCGAGCCCGGTAACGTCGGCACTTACACGCTCGAGGTGACGGCCAACCGGACGCGAATCTCGCAGCGCGATCCGCTCACGCTCAAGGTTGCGGTGATCGGCGTTGGCAATTTCAAGGCAGTAACGCCGCCGGCGCTGACCGCGGTCGAGGGCTTTCGGGTCTACCAGCCGACGCCATTCGACGAGTCGCGGGTCGAGGACGGGGTGGTGCGCGGTCGCAAGGGCTATGAGATCCTGCTGCAGCCGCAGCGCGCTGGCCGGCTGACGCTGCCGGCGCTGCGCTTTGCCTTTTTCGACCCGCAGCAAGATGCCTACCAGGTCGTCGGCAGCGATCCGATCGCGATCGAAGTCGAGGCCGTCGACGGTATTGCCACGCCTAGCAGCGCACCGGTGGTGACGCCGAACGCTGCGCTGTTGCCAGCGCGGCCGGTGCGGCTGGGCCTGTCCCCGCTGCCGGCCGGCGAGCCGCTCGGGGCGGTAGCTTTCGTTGCGCTTGCGAGCGGGCTGCACGGCGCGTTACTGCTGGTGCTCGGGCTGGGTGCTTGGCGCAGCCGGCGGGCGCGCACCGTGTGGCACCAACGGCGGATCGAGCGCAGCGGGGCCCAGCGGGCGGCGATCGCGGCCAGCAGCGGCAGCGATGTGCACGCGCTGGCGCGCGCGGTCGAACTTTACCTCGAGTGCGCGCTGCAGTTGCCGGTCACCGGACTCACCCGCGACCAGTTGGCCCAGGCCCTGCGCGAACGCCGGTTGGGCGACGCCGCCACGACCGCGGTGCTGGTCTTCGTCGATGCCGCCGAGGCCGCGCGCTTTGCACCGCCAGCGCTGCGCCGTGACACCGATCTGACCGGCCCGACCCGCGCGCTGCTCGAGGCTGTCGAGCGCGCCGTCGCCAGCGAGGAGGCGGCATGAGCCGGATCGCCGTGCCGTCGCTCGCGCTGCTTGCGCTGCTTGCGGTTGCGTCACCACTGCGCGCCGATGCGCCGAGTGCAGCCGCTGCGCTGACCGAGGCCGAGGCGCTGGTCGGCCGCGGCGATTTTGGCGGCGCGGCGCGCGCCTACCGCACCGCGCTCGACGCCGGCGCCGACAACGCCGGCGTGCTGTACGGATTGGGCACCGCCGCGCTCAAGTCCAGTGACATTGGCACCGCGGTGTGGGCGCTCGAGCGGGCCGTGCGGCTGGCGCCCGGCGACGGGGACGTGGTGTTCAACCTCGAGCGCGGTCTCGAGCGGGTGGCCGGCGACCTCGGCGCGGCCGCGCGATTGTCGCGGCCGGCCGAACGGCTGGTGCTGCTCACCCAGCGCGGCTGGCAGGGGCTGGCGCTCGGGCTGGCGCTGCTTGGACTGCTGCTCGCGACCGCGGTCGCGCTGCGGCCGCACTGGCGCTGGTTGCGCCGGACCGCGGGCAGCGCGCTGGTCGTGATCTGGGCGCTCGCGGCTGCCGCCGCCGCCGGTTGGTACGGTCGCTGGCACGTGGCGGAGCGCGGGGATTCGGTGGTGGTGGCGAGCGCCGCGGTCAGTGCGCGCGAGGCGCCCGCAGCGCGCGCGCCGGTTGCATTTGTCCTCGAACCAGGGCATCGCATACGGGCGATCGAACGGCGCGCCGACCACCTGCGGGTGCGGCTGAACAACGGGCTCGAGGGCTGGGTCGAGCGCGGGGCAGTGGCGCTGGTCGAGGGCGAGGCGCTGGTCGCGACGAGCGACGCTGCGCCGTGAGGATGTCGACGATGGCACGGGTTCTCGCACAATGGATCGCGCTCGCGCTGCTGCTGTGGCCGACGGGTTGCGCCACCATTCAGAAGGCGTTCAGCGAAGAGGGCGTGATCTACAAGGACACCGCCGCCGAGAACTTCGAGGCCGGCGAGAAGGCGCTCAGCGACAAGAACTGGGAAGAGGCGGTCAAGTACTTCAACCACATCAGCAACAAGTACCCCTACAGCAAGTTCGCGGTGCTGGCCGCCCTGCGCGTGGCCGACGCCCACTTTGGCGACGAGAAGTACCTGGAGGCGATCGATTCCTTTCAGAGTTTTATCAAGCTTCACCCCAAGCACGACCAGGTGCCGTACGCCACGTTCATGATTGCGCGCTGCTACTACGAGCGGATGCCCGACGACTGGTTCTTCCTGCCGCCGGTCTCGGAGAAGGATCAGACCGGGGCCAGCGACGCTCAGAGCGCGCTCGAGGACTATCTGGCGCGCTATCCCAAGGACGCGAATGCGGCCACCGCCAGCAAGCTGCTGGCCGAGGTGCGCGGTCGCCTGATCGCCAACGAACGCTACGCGGCCAGTTTTTATGCCCGGCAGGGTCACTGGCGGGCCGTGGCCTGGCGTTCGATCGCCATCGCCGACAAGTTTGGCGACTCCACCGATGCTGGCGACGCGCTACTGCGCGCGGGCGAGGCGTACGAGAAGCTGGGCGAGGGCAAAGCGGCGCTGCGCGTCTACCAGCGGCTACTGACGCATCATGCCGAGAGCGCGGCGGCCAAAGAGGCGGCTGATCGCATCCAGCGCGGCATCGAGCACCCCGACGTCGATGAGGTCAACCCCAACGACCGGCCAGCCTCGCAGCCGGCGGCTTCAACCAGTGCACCGGCCGACTCCGAATGAGTGCCCACCAGCGATCATTGAAAATGGTGGGCCTCGCAGCAGACCGGAGCGCGGCCCAGTGTCACCTTTTTTGACAGCAACGCGGACGTGCAATAGCATCGGCGAGAAGGCAGTCGCTGCCGTCGCTGCGTCCGCGCTGCGACGGCGAGGGTTTTGATGGAGGACGCGCTCAGACAGGCGCTGACGCTCGGACGCGGCTTCTACGCGAACAAGGAATACGCCAAGGCCGAGCCCTACCTGGCCAAGGTGGCGGAGGCCGAGGCCGGTTTTGCCGACGTCCACAACATGTTGGGCGTCATCTACCACGACCGCGGTCAGTTCGAAAAAGCGCAGCGCAGCTTCGAAAAGGCTGTCCAGCTCAACCCCAACTACACCGAGGCTGCACTCAACCTGGCGGTCACCTACAACGATCAGGGCAAGTACCTCGAGGCCAAGGAGGTCTACCGCGGTGCGCTGCATGCGGTGGCCCAGAGCCAGAGCGTGCTCGACCCGTTTGTCGCCGGCAAGATCAGCAACATGTACGCCGAGATCGGCGACGTCTACGTCTCGTGCGGCGCGTTTCGCGAGGCGCTCACCGAGTACCAGCGCGCGCTCAAGCTGCGACCAACCTTCGTCGACATCAGGCTCAAGCTGGCCAACGCCTACCGCGATCTGGGCGACCGGCAGAGCGCGCTGCGCGAGTTCGATGCCTGCCTGGCGCAGAACCCGGACTTCGTACCGGCGCTGCTGCATCGCGGCATCACGCGCTACGCCATCAATGACATCGACGGTGCGGTGAACGACCTCGAACGCGTGCTGCAGATCGAGCCTGACCACGCGCGCGCCAAGCTCTACCTGTCGATGGTGCGTGATCGGCAGGAGGCCAGTGTCAAAGCCGGCGCCGGCAGCAAGCCGGGGGAGCAGGGGTCATGAGCGGCGACTCCCCCATCTTTGCCCTGCGCTTCATCTCCGGCAAATACCAGGGCGGCGAGTTTCCGCTGTTTCCCGATCGCGAGATCATCATCGGTCGCTCGTCGGACCTCGACATGGTGCTGGTCGAGGACATGGTCTCGCGCAAGCACGCCAAGATCGTCACCCAGGGCGAGCAGGTCTACATCATGGACCTGGGCTCGACCAACGGCACATTCGTCAACGGCGAGCGCATCAAGAAGTCGCGGTTGAAAGAAGGCGACCGTATCCTGATCGGCACCTCGATCGTCAAGCTGATCAGCGGCGCCGACGCTGCGCTCGACGCGGCGCGCAGCGGCGATGGGCAGGCGTCGCTCGAGGCGTCGGCGGTCCGCAGCGGCAAGAAAGATGGCGTCACCATGTCGGGCTCGATCCGCGAGGTGCCGCTGCCCGACCTGCTGCAGCTGTTTGGCACCAGCAAGAAGTCCGGCGTGCTGGTCATCCGCGGTGACCAGGAAGGGCGCATTTTCTTGCGCCAGGGCCGCATGTATTACGCCATGATCGACGGCAACCACGACCTGGGGCCGATGAAGGCGATCTGCCGCCTGATGATGTGGGAGGACGGCGACTTCGAGCTGCAACCGCCGACCGAGGAGAAGTTCCAGCTCGAGCTCGATGATTCGACCGAAGCGATCATCATGGAGACGATGCGCCAGGTCGACGAGCTGCGCCGGATCCAGACCGAAGCGCCGCCGCCGACGGCGACGCTGGCGCTGGCCGAGCCGCTGCTGCCGCCGTTGTCCGACCTCAAGCGCGAGCAGCTCGACGTGCTGCAGCTGGTCTACAACCTTGGCGTGATCCAGGACGTGCTGGACCAGGGGGCGGGCACCGACTACGAGAGCTACGCCATCCTCAACGATCTGCTCAAGAGCGACTACTTGCGCGTCCTGTAGTCTGTCGCCGATACTTTCGCGGTGACGAAATCGCAACACATCTACGTCTGCCAGCGGTGCGGCCACCAGATGAGCAAGTGGCACGGTCGCTGTCCGGCCTGCGAACAGTACGGCAGCGTGGTCGAAGAGTTGGTGCCGACGCCAAGCCAGAGCAGGGGAGGCCACAGCCGCGGCAGCCTGGCCAGCGACGACAGCACGCCGGTCGCCATCGACGACCTCGACGCGCGTGCAGTGCCCCGGCTGACCACCGGCAGCGGCGAGCTCGATCGGGTGCTCGGCGGCGGCGTGGTGCCTGGTTCGTTCGTGCTGCTCGGCGGCGACCCCGGCATCGGCAAGTCGACCATCCTGCTCAGCGCCTGCCACAGCCTGCTCGGCGCTGGCGCCAGTAGCCTGTACGTCACCGCCGAGGAGAGCCTGGCCCAGATCAAGCTGCGCGCTGACCGGCTCGGCGTGCACGGCCAGGAGCTGCGGGTGGTGGCCGAGACCAGCCTCGATCGCATCATCGCCCACGCCGAGGCGCTGCGGCCGGCGGTGCTGGTGGTCGACTCGATCCAGACCGTCTACTGCCCCGAGCTGGAGAGCGCGCCCGGCTCGGTGGCTCAGGTGCGCGAGGCGGCGGCGCGGCTGATGTACCTGGCCAAGGGGCGCGGCATCGCCACCTTCGTCATCGGCCACGTCACCAAGGAGGGCACCATCGCCGGGCCGCGCGTACTCGAGCACATGGTCGACACCGTGCTCTACTTCGAGGGCGAGCCGGCCGGCGCCTACCGCATCCTGCGCGCGCACAAGAACCGGTTTGGCTCGACCAACGAGATCGGGGTCTTCGAGATGCGCGGCGCCGGGCTGGTCGAGGTGCTCAATCCCTCGGCGCAGCTGCTGGCCGAGCGGCCGGAGGCGGCGTCGGGCTCGGTGGTGGTGCCGGCGCTCGAGGGCAGCCGGCCACTGCTGGTCGAGGTGCAGGGGCTGGTCAGCCACAGTACGCTGGCCATGCCGCGGCGCACGGCGCTCGGCGTCGATCCGCAGCGGGTGGCGCTGATCACCGCCATCGCCGAGCGCAGCGTCGGTGTCGACCTGGTCGGCCAGGATGTTTACGTCAACGTCGCCGGCGGCGTGCGGCTGGACGATCCGGCGGCCGACCTGGGGGTGGCGCTGGCGCTGATCTCGTCGGTGCGGCGCAAGCCGATCGCGGCCACCACCGTCGTCTTCGGCGAGCTCGGATTGCTCGGCGAGATCCGGTCGGTGGCGCAGGCCGAGCTGCGGCTGGGCGAGGCGGCCAAGCTGGGTTTTCGCACGGCGTTGATACCGGCGCGCAACGTCGAAGGCCTGACCGTCTCGGGCATCGCGCTGCAGCCGGTGCAGCGGCTCGACCAGGCGTGCCAGCTTGTGTTCGACAGCTGAGTGCAGCCGCCAATGGACGGCGCGCCTTTGGTGGCAGAGAATGGGGCGGCGTTGCTGCGACAGCGGCCTGTGCTGTTTGGGTGAATGTCGTCGGGACCTGTGCCCGACGACAGAGGGCCTGGCCGACAGGCCCTGAAGAGGATAGTCCAATGGCAGAGCTCGACAAGTTGCTCAAGCAGCTGCAGAGCGCCGAGGGCAAGCAGGACATCGAGCGGCTCGACAAGATTCGCGAGCAGATCATCAACGAACACGGTGAGGCAGCGGCGGCGACCGAGGCGCGCTACCGGCTCGGGCTGTCCAAGCTGCTGCGGCACAAGGACCGGCAGACCGCCGAGCAACTGTTTCTCGACGCGGCGCGCGGCGATGACGCGCTGTTCTCGCCGATGGCCCGCATCAGCTATGCGCTGTTGCTGCACGCGCAGAAGAAGGACCAGAAAGCGCTGTTCGAGCTGCGCAAGGTGGTCGGCTCGCGCAAGCCATCGCCGCAATCGGCGATCGCGCTCAGCTTCATCGTCACCATCCTGCGCGACATCGAGGCCAAATCCGACGAGATCGGGCGCGCGCAGACGCAGCAGATCGAGCACCTGCGCACGCTGCTCGCCGAGTGCCAGGAGACCGACGCCCGGGCGCCGCTGCTGCTGCAGCTGGGGATGGCACTCTGGGACAGCGGCGATCGCGCTGCTGCCAAGCGCACGCTGCACCAGGTGCTCGACCTGGGCGAGGCGGCCGCGCCGGCCGTGCTGGCCGAGGTCAAGGCAGCGCTGAGCGGACTGTGAACGCGTGCTGCCGCAGACGCTGACGCTCCAGGATTTTCGCAACATCGAGCGCGCCAGCATCGAGCTGGCACCGCGGCTGACCTTTCTGGTCGGCGACAATGCGCAGGGCAAGACCAACGCTCTCGAGGCGCTGACCTATGCGCTGACGCTCAAGCCGCTGCGCCCGGCCCGGCTGGGCGACCTGGTGCGGCGCGGTGCCAACACGGCGGTCGTCGACGTCAGCCTGGCCGGACCGACGCTGCCCTGGCAGATCCACCTCGAGGTGTCGACCAGCGGTCGCCAGGTGCTGGTCAACGGCAAGCTGCTGCGTGACCCGGCCAACCTGCTCGGCGCGGTGGCGCTGGTCACCTTCACGCCTGACGACCTGGCGCTCTGCAAGGGCGCGCCCGAGCTGCGGCGGCGCAGTCTCGACCGCTTCGTGTTCCAGGTGCAGCCGAGCCACCTGCGTCATGCCCGTGACTACCAGCGGGCGCTGCGCGCGCGCAATCTGCTGTTGCGCCGCTTCGATCGCGACCGCAGCTCGCTGGACGCTTTCAGCGAGATGCTGGCGATCGCGGGCGCTCGGCTGATGGCGGGGCGCCAGTTTGGCATCAGCTTGCTGCGGCCGGCGCTGACCCGGCGCCACCACCAGCTGGCGCCAGATGGCGGCGAGCTGACCATCGACTACGATCCGGCGGTCGCGGGCGAGGCCGGTCTCGACGAGAGCGCGGCGGCAGAACAGCTGCGGCAGGTGCTGCAGGCGTCGCTGTCGCTCGACCTGGCGCGGCGCCAGACTTGCCACGGCCCGCACCTGGACGACCTGGCGCTGGCGCTCGATGGTCAACCGGTGCGGCGCTTCGCGTCGCAGGGGCAGTCGCGCTCGATCGTGCTGGCGCTGCGGTTGGCCGAAGCCGACGAGCTCAAGCGGGTGCGCGGCGAGGGGCCGCTCCTGTTGGCCGACGATCTGCTGGCCGAGCTGGACGACCGGCGGGCCAGCGCGCTGCTGACGACGCTGGAGGTGATCGGCGCGCGCGTTGTCGCCACCGGCACTCGGTTGCCGCCGGGGCTGTCGGCCGCCACCGAAGGAAGCGCCGTCTACCGGGTGAGTTCAGGGCAGCTCTCGCTGGAACGCTGACCCGAGTATTTGGCGCGCTTTTCTTATCCTCCTGCTGACCGAGCGCCGTCCTCCCTGCGCCTACCGATACCTACATTGTCGGGCGTCACACCGCGGAGGCAGCCATGGCGTTCAGAGTCGACGGGTCGAGCGCGCTTGCCAACACCCAGAGCGCGGCGCAGGACGACGGCTACACCGTGCGGCGCGGCGACACCCTGTCGAGCATCGCGCAGGCACATGGCGTTTCGCTGCGCGAGCTGATCGCGGCCAACCCGCAGATCAAGAACCCCGACCGTATCTATCCGGGTCAGCAGATCACGATCCGGGAGGCTGGCCAGGTTGCCAATGACACGCCAGTGCAGGCGGCCACGCAGGCCAACCGCGGCAAGGGCAGCGAGCGCGCCAGCGCGCCAATTGCCAACGGCGGGCTCAGCGCGGCCACGCTGGAGGCGCAGTTCAAGAGCGCGCAGCCAATGCTGCGCAACGGCTCCCGCGGCCCGGCCGTCAGCAACCTGCAAAGCCGGCTCAAGGAGCTGGGCTTTGACCCGGGGCCGATCGACGGCATCTTCGGACCGCGCACCGAGGCCGCAGTGCGGGCGTTTCAGCGCAACCAGGGCATCGAGGTCGACGGCATCGTTGGCCCGCAGACCCGGGGAAAACTGGCCAATCCGAGCAGCGGCACCGCGCCGACCGACAACGGTACGCACCCGGCCGGCAATGGCACGGCCGAGAAGTTCGTGCAGCGCGCGCTCGACCAGGAGGGCGATCGCTACGTCTACGGCGCCGAGACCAACCTCGACGATCCCAACCCCGACACCTTCGACTGTTCGGAGCTGGTGCAGTGGGCCGCGCACCAGGCCGGCGGTTACATGCCGGACGGCTCATCCGCCCAGAAGGAATACTGCCGGCAACACGGCACCCTCATCTCGGTCGAGGAGGCACTGCACACGCGCGGTGCGCTGCTGTTCAAGAGCGGCCACGTCGCGATCAGTCTGGGCGACGGCGAGCACACCATCGAGGCGATGGGCCGCGCTTACGGCGTGGTCCAGTCCACGGACCGCGGTCGCTTCACCAGCGGCGGTCTGATCCCGGGCCTGGAATACTGATCGCGGAGCGTCTGGCGACAGCGGCGCTATCGACGACGGGCGACTGCTGCTAACATTGCGGCGTGCACAACGTCAACGAGCCGGACTCCCTGTGCAGTCCCGCCGCCGCGGTCGCCGCGACCGAGCGCGCCACCGGCGTCACCGGCTGGCAGGCCTGCGAGCTGCGCAGCAGCCGGACCGCGCAGAGCTACCTGATGCGCGCGGCCGACCAGGAAGACCGGTTGTTGCGGTTTGCGCTGGAGCCGGCGCTGCTCGAGCGCGAGATCGCGGCTCTCGACCAGCTGCCGCCCGGGGCCATCGGCCTGCAACTCGAGCGCCACCAGCCGGGCACCGATGGTGCAGGTCCGGCCCACGCGCTGTTCGGCGGCAGCGGCCGGCTCGCCGCGCTGGGTAACAAGCGCATCGATGTCGGAACAGTGGCTCGGCTGTGCGCCCGGCTACACGACCTGCCGTCGCTGCGGCCGATGCGCAGCTTCGCGGTGCAAGAGAAACCATCGATCCTGGCGGTGTTCCAGCGCGTGGTCGAGAACCAGCGCGCCTACCTGCTGTACCGCGAGCAGGACGGTCTGCCGCAGGACATGTTGGCGTTGACCCTGGCCGACCTGGGCCGGGTGGTGCGGCGCTTCGTGGTCGCCCAGGAGCATCACTTTTTACCCCATCCGCGGCGTACGCTGTGCCATGGCGCCCTCGACCCGACGCGACTGCTGCGGGCGGGCCGCGAACTGCGCCTGTTCGGGTTCGAGGAGGCGCGGGTCGGCGATGCCGCGCGCGACCTGGCGCTGTTTGCAGTGGCGGCGAAGCTCGACGAGACGACCGAGGACGATCTACTCGACGCCTACCTCGACGCACGAGCCAAGTCCGACGACCGATTCGTGCACCGCTACTTCGCGCACAAGCTGCTGTGCGTGCTGGAGCGGCCGGTGACTCGGTTGCTCGGCCTGTACCGCATCAAGTACCAGGGCGCGCCGGTGGTTGGCGACGTGGTCGAGGTGCTCAACCAGGAGATGATGACCGCCATCCGCGAGCTGGCGGCGGCGCTGACCACGCTCAACGATTTTCTCGGCCGCGGTCGGCCGCTGGCGCCGCGCGACGTGGCGTCGATGGGGCGGCTGGTGGCGTACGAGGACTATCTGCTGCGCGGCCGCAACCCGGTGATCGGGATCGAGGGCGCTGCCTACACGCAGAAGACGCCGGTGGCGACCGAACTCGCGGCCCGGCTCGAGGCACGCTACGTCAACGTCGGCGCCTGGCTGCGCACCGGCATCCAGCTCGCCGGCGCTGAACCGCGCGCGGTCGGGGTCGAGCAGGTGCTGGCCGCGCTGGCCGGCCACGAGGTGGTACTCGAGACCGTGAGCGAGCCACCGCACTACCATGTGCTGGTCGACGGCGCAGACGTCACCGACCAGCTGCGCACGCCCGAGTTGTATCAGGCGCAGCATCGGCTGCTGGGCGAGGCACGCGTACGGGCGGCGCTGGCGGCGCCACTGCGCGGTCTGATCCGAGGTGCCTGCGTGGTCGAGGCCGAAACGCTCGATCAGCTGCTGCCGGACGACGCCCGCCGGTTCACGCTGTTTGCCGCACCAGCGGTGCGCGAGAAGCGGCAGCACGAGCACGCCGAGACGCTCGGCCGCGAGTTGCCCACTCTGGCGCCGGCGCCGCCGCCCGAGGGTGTCGACGCGATCGACACCTCGCATGCTCCGACGCCGCAGCTCGCGCTCGACATCATCCAGCGCTGCCTGCCCGCTGACCTGCGGGCCGAGATCCTGGTTCCCGATTTTACCGGCCGCCGCCCGCTGTTCGAGAGGTGATCGCACGCCATGACCGACGCCTCGCGCGAGATAGCGCCACCTGCGCCGCCCAGCAGCCTGACTGATCTGGTCGGCGGCGATCTGGTCGCCACTCCGGCCGCGACCGGCCGCCGGGTGGTGGTGTCATTTCGCGGCGCCTACGAGCTGTTCATCGCGATCGACGGGCGCAGCATCCTGCCGCGACTGCAGCGCAGCGATCGGCGGCCGCTGATCCAGCTGGTGCGGCGGGTGCCAGCCCTGTTCAACGCGCTGGAGCAGAATTTCGCACTGGTGCTCGACGCCGAAGGCGACGGCCGGCTGGTGGTTCGCGACATCTTTGACCGCGTCGGTGGCCGCTACCTGGCCAGCGCCGAGTTGCAGCAGCGCCTCGGCCGGATAGATCTGCCGGTGGCGCCGTTTGCCTTTGTCGGCACGCCGGACCGCGAGAGCGAGTTGCTGCGCCAGCTCGAGCACCTGACTGCGATGGGCAACGCGCTCGAGATCCGGCGCGAAGAGGATGGCGAGGTCAAGGCCCGCGTCCTGTTCACGCGCGAGGCGCTGGTGCCGGTGCCCTAGTTTCGCGCGGTCTTGATCTGGTCGAGCAGCCAGACGTGCAGCCGGCGCTCGTCGCCCGGCGCAAAACGCACGAACTTGGCCCCCACCTGGTAGACACCGGCGTCTTCGCGGCACCAGACGACCTGGCCCTGCACGCGCAGGAGATCCAGGTCCTGCGGCCGAGGGGTGTAGACCAGGATGTTGATCGGCTCGCCCGGCACCAGTTGCTCGCCGACCTGCATGCGCAGCCCCTTGAAGTTGAGGTCGAGCGACCTGGTGGTCGTCGTGAAGGTGGGGGTCTCGATCTCGAGCGTGATCTCGATCGGCGGGCGCGGCGCGCTGCGCTCGACGCGCGGCTTGTCCACCACCCGTTTCGGGGTTCGAGCTCTCGTCGCATGCCGCGCAGGTTGGGTCCGGCCGCTCATCCAGGTAAATGTAGGGTGCGCTCGGGCGGCCGCAACAAGGCGGGCAGAATCGCGCCAGAGCCGGCGTCGGCGCGGCCATTTTTTTGACCTGGTGCCGGGTGGAGCCCATAGTGGACTGCAGGCGCCGGCTGGCGCCGTCTGGATGCAAAAGCCGCCGGTGCCGGCGAGGAGAGACGATGCAGCGCCCAGCAGAGAGAAGAAGGATGCCGCGCGCCAGCCTCGATATCTTTGTCGAGGAGACCTCGTTCTGCGGTCACCGGGTCTGTCGCAGCATGGACATCAGCGCCTCGGGCATTCGTTACATTGCCAGCCTCAATGCGCCGGACCGTGGCGGAGACGATGTGCTGCTCGAGTTCAATTTGCCCGACGACGGGCCAGCGCTGCAGATCCTGGGGCAGGTGGTCCGCGACAACCCGAGCCTGGTGTTCAAGTCGACCTCGGTGGTCTTCACCGCGCTGCGCCAGGGAGATGCAGTGCGGCTGCGCCGCTACCTCGCAGAGACCGCGGTCTGAGCGCTTTTGCTCACCCAAGCAGCATCAGCCAACCGCGGCAAACGTCAGCGCATCACCGGCCACGTCCACGCGGATGGTCGCGCCCGTGGCAAATCCGCCCTCCAGCACCTTGAGCGCCAGCGGGTCCTGCACGTAGCGGGTGATGGCGCGCTTGAGTGGCCGCGCACCGTAGGCCGGGTCGTAGCCGACGTCGGACAGAAAGGCCTTGGCTGCCGGAGTGACGTCGAGCGTGAGCGAGCGCTCGGCCAGCATCTCGGCCACCTGGCGCAGCTGGATCTCGGCGATCGCCTCGATGTGCTGTTTGCCTAGCGGATGGAACAGCACGATGTCGTCGATGCGGTTGAGGAACTCGGGCCTGAAGTGCGCCTTGAGCTCGGCCAGGCAGTGCTCTCTCGCGTCGTCAGCCAGCTCACCCTCGGCGTTGACACCTTCGAGCAGGTGCACGGACCCGATGTTGCTGGTCATGACGATGACGGTGTTCTTGAAGTCGACAGTGCGGCCCTGGCTGTCGGTAAGCCGGCCGTCGTCAAGGATCTGCAGCAGCATGTTGAAGATGTCGGGGTGCGCCTTTTCCACCTCGTCGAACAGCACCGCCGAGTAGGGTCGCCGCCGCACTGCCTCGGTCAGCTGGCCGCCCTCGTCGTGGCCAACATAGCCCGGTGGCGCGCCGACCAGCCGCGCCGCGGCGTGCTTCTCCATGAACTCGCTCATGTCGAGCCGCACCGTGGCGCGCTCGTCGTCGAACAAGAACTCGGCCAGCGCGCGCGCCAGCTCGGTCTTGCCGACGCCGGTCGGGCCGAGAAAAAAGAACGAGCCGATCGGCCGCTTGGGGTCCTTGATGCCGGCGCGGGCGCGCCGCACCGCGTTGGCGACGGCGGTGATTGCCTCCTCCTGCCCGATCACCCGGCAGTGCAACCGCTCCTCCATGTGCACCAGCTTGTCGCGCTCGGCCTCGAGCATCTTGGAAACCGGGATGCCGGTCCAGCTGGCCACCACGCTGGCGATATCGGTGTCGTCGACCTCTTCCTTGATCAGCCGCTCGCCAGCTGCCACCGTCGCCAGCTTGGCGTTGGCCTCCTCGAGTTCGCGCTCGAGCTGCGGGATGGCGCCAAAGCGCAGTCGCGCCGCCTCGTCCAGATTGCCGCCGCGCTCGGCCGTGGTTTGCTCCTGCAGCAACCGCTCGAGGCTGCTCTTGACCGCGCGCACCTTCTGGATCTGCTCCAGCTCGCCCTGCCAGCGGCTACGCAGCTGGTCGCCGCGCGGCTTGAGTTGCGCCAGCTCAGCGTCGATGGCGACGATCCGCGCCTTGGCGTCGGCTGCGCGATCGCCCTCCAGCGCGCGCCGCTCGACCGCCAGCTCGAGGCTGCGCCGCTCGACCACGTCGATCTCGGCCGGCAGCGAGTCGATCTGGATGCGCAGCCGGCTGGCCGCTTCGTCGATCAGGTCGATCGCCTTGTCCGGAAGTGCGCGGCTGGTGATGTAGCGATCGGCCAACTCGGCCGCGGCCTGAAGCGCGGCATTCTGGATGCGCACGCCGTGGTGCACCTCGTACTTGGCCTTGAGCACGCGCAGGATCGAGACCGTCTCGTCGACGCTCGGCGCATCGACCCGGATCGGTGCGAAGCGTCGCTCGAGCGCGGCGTCCTTCTCGATCGACTTGCGGTACTCGTCGGGCGTCGACGAACCGAGGCAGCGCAGCTCGCCGCGCGCCAGCGCTGGCTTGAGCAGGTTGCTGGCGTCCATGGCGCCCTCGCCGCCGCCGGCGCCGACCAGGGTGTGGATCTCGTCGATGAACAGGATCGCCTGGCCATCGGCCTGGGTCACCGCCTGGATCACTGCGCGCAACCGCGCCTCGAACTGGCCGCGCAGCGAGGCGCCAGCGACCAGCGCGCCGAGATCCAGTGCGATCAACCGCTTGCCCTTGAGCGTGCTCGGCACGTCGCCGGCCACGATGCGCTGCGCCAGGCCGTTGATGATGGCGGTCTTGCCGACGCCGGGCTCGCCGATCAGGATCGGGTTGTTCTTGGTGCGGCGCGACAGCACCTGCAGGATGCGGCGCAGCTCGTCGTGGCGGCCGACCACGGGGTCGAGCGTGCCCTGGCGCGCCAGCTCGGTCAGGTCGCGGCCGTATTGCAGCAACGGGTCGCCGCCCTCACCCGTGGCCGCGTTGCTCGCGGTCGCGGACGCCGTCGGCACGCCGCGCTTGGCGCCGAGCGCAGCCGCGATCGCCTCGCGTGTGGCACCCAGTTCGCGCAGGATGGCGCCAGCCGGTCCGCTGTCGTTCTGGCCGTCGGCGATGGCCGCGACCAGCAGCGAACTGGTGACCTGCTTGAGCCCGTATTCGGTGGCGGCGCTCTCGGCGGCGCTGGTCACCTTGAGAAAGCGCGGCGCCAGGTAGTTGGTGGCGCCGACCACCTTGGGCAGTTTGCTCAGCTCGATCTCGAGCCGCTGCTTGAGCTGGGCGACGTCGACCTTGAGCTTGGTGAGCAACTCGGGCACGCCGCTCTGGTCGCGGCTGGTCAACGCGGCCAGCAGGTGCTCGACGTCGATGGCCTGGTGCTGGCGTTGCTTGGCGATTTTTTGCGCTGCCGCCAGCGACTCCTGCGCTTCGGCGGTGTACTGGGCGAGGTTCATCCGCGACTCCTTGATCCCGACGTCGGCATGGCCGGACCATATCAAAGTGCGCTGCGCCTGGTGCAGCGACGTGCGCACCAGCCCTGGTGGCCTGTGGGACACTCTGCTGGCCGCATGGTAACCTGCGGCGAAGGGCATCACGGAGTGCGGCATGCGAGTGTGGGCGTTGGCGGGCCTGCTTGGCGTCGCGGCCGCGGCGGCAGGCTGCGACCTGTTCACCGCACTCGCCGGTGGCCAGGGGCTGCCATGCAACAACGATCAGGCCTGTCCGAGCGGTGCCCGCTGCGTCGCCGAGACATGTCAGCCCAGCAATGGCGTCGACGCGACGGCCGCCGACATCGACCCGCCCGACGCGCCGAGCCGCGACCGCACCGCGTCGGATGCTGGCGCCGATGGCGCAAGTGACGGTGCGACCGATGCCCCAGCCGACGGTTCGGCAGACGGAGCGCTCGACGGATCTGGCGACGGACCAGCCGATGGTTCGGTCGACGGTCGGGTCGACGCCTCGAGCGATGCGCGGTCTGATGCGGCTGTCGAGGCTGGACTGGACGCAGCTGGCGGCAGGGACGCCCCACTGGCCGACGCAGCAGTCGCAGAGTGCGGCGACGGCGTGACCGAATCGCCCGAGGCCTGCGACGACGGACGGCCGCCACTCGACGGCGATGGCTGCTCGGCGAGCTGCGCGGTCGAGACCGGTTGGCTCTGCATCGTCGGTGGTAGTGCCAGCGTGTGCACGCTGTGCGCTGGCAATACCTGGACCGCGCTCGGTGGCGGCGACCACTGCGGGGCAGACTGGCTGGTCGAGGACGGCGCGCTGCTGGGAGGAGTCCATACCGCCGTGGGCAACTTGGTGATCGCCGCGAGCAGCGCGGCATACGTCGTTCCGTACAACGGCACCAGCTATGGTTCGCTGGTCGTCAACGCGACCAACGTTTCGATCGAGGGCACGCTCAGCGCGATTGGCAGCGGCTACGGTGGCGGCGG
>Ga0315268_10001770_pt1 | contig 24793 bp, 16 predicted proteins | sample C1_top_MG_FD_204535 | JGI IMG/M metagenome (GOLD analysis project Ga0315268, IMG submission 204535) | Sediment microbial communities from Yellowstone Lake, YNP, Wyoming, USA - C1_top | ecosystem: Environmental > Aquatic > Freshwater > Lake > Sediment | place: USA: Wyoming | collected 2017-08-01
CTGGATTGAGGAGCAGAGATCCTCGAGGCGCTTCCCGCCCTTGTGAAGCTGGAGGGCGGCCGTCAGTATCCCGGAGAACGCGACATCCATGCCCTTGACGCTGTATGGCAGCTCGATCAGCTCCTTGCCCTCGCGTGCCAGCCTTTCGAGCTGGGGACCTGCAGGAAATGGCATGCCCGTTGATCTGCCGAACTTGTCTATCATGTTCCCGATGCCGACATCGAGCGTCTCTCCAAAAACCCTGTATCTCCCGCCCGAGAACGCTATGACTTGGGTGTTCCCTCCGGACGCATAAAGAAGCGTTGGGTCGACGCATCCGGTGACCTTCCGCCCGATCTCCAGATGCGCGACGCAGTGATTCACACCGATCAGGTCCACTCCGAGCGACAGCGAGAGCGCCCTGGCAGCGGTGGCTGCTGTCCTCAGGCACGGACCGAGACCCGGACCCTGGGAGAAAGCAACCAGGGCGACATCCCTGTACTCGATTCCCGCCTTCGCGACGGCTTCATGCATCAGAGGGACGATGTTCTCGGCGTGATGGTTCGCAGCCTCCCGCGGATGTATCCCACCCTTAGAACCATCGATCATCTTGGTGAGGTTCGCGAGGACCTTGCAGTCCTGGTCAACGAGCCCCACCCCGACGGTGTGGGCCGTTCCCTCGATGCCTAGGCAGATCATCACGGCTACATCGCGTGCCATCTAAAAAGCATATGTGACATTTCCGAACGAGAGAAAGAAAAGTGAAGTCGAAGAGGCCAGATGGCCTCTTCTGAAATTGGTTTCTCAGAGCACTATCTGCATCGACCTGCCGATCTTCTGAGCCATTGCAGCGTCGTACGCGATCTTCGCCGTCAGGCAGTCTTGGATCGCAAGTCCTGTCGAGCAGAACACCGTGACCTGGTCATCGCTCTCCCTTCCCGGCTTCAGCCCAGCTACGATATGGCCGATCTCCGCGTCCACGTCTTCCTTGACGAGTTCGCCCTTGGATAGGGGTACGTTGATCTCTCCCGAATGGCTTGCCTGGTCCCAGTCGTCAATAACCAGTCTCGCGCGCTTCAGTATATTCGGTTCCATCTCCTGCTTTCCCGGTGCGTCCGCGCCGATGCAGTTGAAGTGCGTCCCTGGCCTTACCCACTCATCGAGGACGATCGGAGCCCTGCTTGATGTGGCCGTCACAACAATGTCCGAATCCACAACGCACAGCTTCGCCTCTGAGACAGCCTTGATCTTGCCGACCTTTTCCTTGTAATGTCTCCTAAATTCCCTTGCGAGCGCCCTCGCCTTTTCGGGATACATGTCGTACAGCCTGACCTCGTCGAAATGGTCATACTGGGTGATCAGCGCGAGCATCTGCGTCCTCGCCTGGTTCCCGCAGCCGATGATTCCAAGGACCTTCGGGCTCGGTTTCGCGAGGTACTTCGACGCTATCCCGCTGGCAGCCCCGGTCCTCATGTCCGTGATGTGGGTCGCATCCATGACTGCAAGCGGAGCACCCGTGTGCGGGTTGATCAGGACCAAGAGCGCCATTACGGTCCTCATTCCATAGTTCCTGTTGTCCGGGTGGACGTTCACGATCTTGACCGCGCTAACGTCCATGTCCTCGACATACGAGGGCATCGTTCTCAGGTCGCCGTTGAACTTCTCGTAGAAAAGGTACACTTTCGACGGCATCTGGACCTTTCCCAGCCCCTTGTGTTTGAAGGCATTCTCGACCGCGCCGAGGACATCCTTCATGTCCAAGAGCTTCTTTATTTGCTTTCCAGTCAGGATCGTAGTCCTCACAGAAGCATGTTGTGCGGGCATCCCAATACACTACTCCTGCCCTGTCGCTATCTGGTGCGCTGATATAAGCGTATTCAACCTAAAACATATCAGGATTGGGGCATGCTGGCAGCCGTGATAATCCGGCTCCATTTTCGGGCATGATTTGCTCTGGTGCGCAACCCTGAGCAAACGGATTTATCCCGGCAGAGCTATTAGTTGATGTCTTCCCCTAATTCACCTGCTGGAGAAGCGCGGAGCCGTGATGGAACCCCCCCGAGCGCCGAGTTCGCCTGTTGGAGACGGTGAGCACAAGTCCCTTCCTCAGGTTCTGAAAGAGCACTCATCGGAGATTGTGAACCAGTGGGCCGCAGAGGCGGCTAGGATCCCTTTCACAAAGGCCGCGGACTTCGCGGTTCCATTGGACGCCCGCGTGGATAGAATGCGGGCGTACCTTGATGCCCTTATCGAGCGGTCTGAGCATCCGGACTCGAAGAAGGCCCACGAGATCCTCAGGAGCACCATAAGGACAGAGCATGTGAGGAGCGTGAACCTGAGCAGCGTCATCAGGAACCAGCACATCCTCAGGGATCTGATGTACGGCGTTATCGAGAGGGCCATGCCCGAGCACCTCTGGGACAGCTCCAAGACGACCATCGACGCCATGATAGACAGAAGCGTCGAGGAGATCGTTCTCCTGCTGGAGGATTTCACAGAGACGCAAGGGGTCCTCATGAGGTGCCTGTCATGTGCCCCTACAGACCCTTACGAGCTGGACCATATCCTCGCGAGATTCTGTAGGAGCACGATGGAGTATTTCGATGCGGACTTCGTCGCTCTGTTCAAGGTCCTCGAGGATTCGAGGGAACTCATATGCACGTCGTCTGCGGCTAAGGGCATGGCTCTTTCAAAGGACAAGAGGACCATCTTCGAGGCGTTCCCTCTCGCAGCGGAGGCCATCGCCCAGAGGAGAACCAAGACATGCGACTCGCCCGTAAGGGAAGGCCAGAGGAGGCGTGTTCTTGGGCAGTTCTCTTTTGACCATTGCGTTGTCATCCCAATGGAGAGCAAGGAGCGCGTCATAGGCCTTCTCCTCATGGCTGACAGCTCGAGGTTGACGCACTATACCGCGGACGAGATAAGCCTCGCGGAGGAGCTTTCGGCCAACGTCGTCAAGATAGTCGAGAGCGCGGAGTCCTTCGAGCTCCTGAACCTGAGGTCAAGGGCGCAGAAGGCTTTGATAGACACTGCCGTGAGCCTTCAGAGGGAGATCGAATCGGAGGAGATCTACAGGATCGTTGCGAACAAGATCTCCGAGCTCATCCCGAACAATGAACTAGTCATATACACTTTTGACTGGGACCGAAACGTCGGGAACCCAGTCTTCGCAACTGGACCGTATGCGGATGAGGCGATGGAGGACAGAAACTTCCCAGCGGACATAGGCATCTGCGGACATGTTGCCCGGACAAAGAAGGGCGAGATAATCCTTGACTCGGAGGCAGACCCTCGAGGAGACGACATCCCGGGCACTCCTGCGACCCACTCCCGAATGCTTGCTGTGCCATTGATCGGAAGAAAGGAGGTCTTGGGAGTCGTAGAGCTCATCAAGTACCCTCCAGAAACATTCACGAATGAGGATCTGGAGATTGCCACCCTGTTCGCGAACCACGCAGCCGTCGCTATCGAGAATGCAAACCTGCTCAAAGAAGTCCTCGGAGCAAGAGATCAGGTCGAGCTGCACATGGACCTCATGATGCACGACATCGCGAACTACACGACGCCAATCACGGCGTACGCTGATGAGATGCTACACAGGAAAGACCTCAGCCCAGAGGCGATCGACAAAGTTGGCAAGGCGCTTGGCCAGATAAAGAACATCACCATGCTGATAGACATGGTTCGGACTATGGCCAGGCTCAGGGAGAGCGAGATCACAATCTTCGAGAACAAAGACCTGAAAACGGCGATCAATGAAGCGATCGACGACGTCAAGAAGTCCAAAGTGGGCAAGGACGTGCAGTTCGAGGTTGACCTCCCCGCCGGGCAGCTGAGAGTTGTCGCGGACGACATGCTCAAGGAGATCTTCAGGAACCTGTTCTACACGGCGGTTCGTTCGGACAAGCGGGCGTCTGTCAAGCTGAGGATCACATCGGAGATCAGGCGCGAGGCAAAGCGAGAGTTCTGGTGGATAAAGATCTTCCAGCCTGCCAAGAGCATCCCGGACCATCTGAAGACGGAGGTCCTCAAATTCGCGAAGTCATCCAAGTCAGAACTGGCGGGAGGGTTCGGTATCGGCCTGGCAACATCCCGAGGGATCGTGGAGCGCTATCTCGGCAGGATGTGGGTGACTGACATCGTCCCCGGCGACCCGTCCAAGGGCTGCGTTTTCAATATAGCCCTCCCGAAAGCTGCCTGAGCCTCTGCTACCTCAGGCCAGAGCTTTATCTAATCTTCCTGCGTTTCGGGGCTGAAGGGAAGCTTCGTGCCGAGGCGTAAGTACGGGCGGATGGTCAAAGCGATTCCGCCAGTCAAGGAGGAGAAGTGCAGGTACTGCAGGCTCGGCATTCCGTGTCCCATACACAAGAAGAAGTGACCGCCTGATCAGCGGGTTATCAAGTACATCACGAGAAGGAACAGGGCTATCCCAAGGGTCCCACCTATCAGGAACCATTTCGACTGGACGAACTCGGCTGTCCTGAGATATCTATCGTGGCGGTCTTGGCGGCTCCTCAACAGCGCGAGCTCCTTTTCCGTCAGTCGTCTCTGATAGACCGGGGGTTCGGGCATGGCGATATCTCTTATGGAACAACTAGCACGGTAGTGAGATATCAACTCTTCTCCAGGTCAGGAACCTCAGATTCCGACCAGCAGAGCGGACGACAGGCCCGCCATGACAAGCACGAATGCAGCTTCTAGGGCGAGGAGCGCCTGGTAGTGAGAGTGTCTCACGACTCTCACCTGTGCGGACGCCAACACAACACTCTCCACTAGAAAGATCGAGATCATGCTCAGGGCTATCGGAGATGGAATGTCCAGGACGAAGCCGAGGATCGTGACCATCGCGCCCGCCGCGGTGACCCCGGTCAAGACCACGTATGACCAGCTCCTTCCTAGCCTGGTCACCATGTTCTTCCTGCCAGACGCCAGGTCTGTATCGTAGTCAGGCAGCTCGACCGCCATGCTGAAAACCCAAACCTGGAGCGTGACGGGCAAGGTGACCACCGCGATGTACCAGTCCCAAGACCCTGTCTGCACGATGAACGACGCGACCGGGAGCATGAACCCGATCATGAATGCAACCAGAGGGGTGCCGAAGGGCGTGTGCGATAGCCTCAGAGGAGGGAGAGAATACGCATAGGCTCCCGCGAGCCCGAGGACCGACAGAAGGGGAATGACAACGTTCACCCCGCAGAATACTGTGATTAACGCGGTCATCAAAAGCCCCGAGGCTCCAAGGACAATCGCTATAAAGCCCGCGAGCCTCTTGCTGATCGTCCCGTGCGCGAGAACACCAGTGCCTCCAGAGAAAAGCGTCCTATTGTCGTTTCTCGCGTCCTCATCCATGTCCGCGTACTCGTTTGCCACTTGGCCAGACAGCTGGATCAGGATGATGGATGACACGAACAGGGCTGCAAGGGTCCAGTCCACGTGATGTCCCAGGTACGCAGCAGTCGCAGTGCCCAACAAGCTCAGGGTCAGTCCCGCTATGAAGAAGTGTGGCCTCATGAGCCATAGATAGTCCCTTGCACGAGCAGTCAGCCTACTCCCTGCCTTCTCTCCGCGGGTACTCTATGGCGGAATAGACGAATGATTCCGCCTTGTCGTCATACTCGATCTCGAAGCCGCTCGTCCCTCTTCTCTTGAACGGCCTGACCTTGATCGACCTCTTGAATTCCTCGGGCACCTGTGAGACTATCCTGCGCTCCATCTCCTCCGCTGAGGACGCAATGAACTGCGCGCCCCTGCCTAGCTCTGGCAGCGGGATCTCCAACCTTCCCAATGTGTCACCGAGCCTGAAAAGACGACTTGGTTATTGAAGAGTGCGGCGAACATGCCCATGACGTGGCCAAATTCACGCAGCCTTTCGGGAACTTATGAAACCCCGAGTCACTGCCCTGATGGAGTCTAGGAGCGGGTGTTTGGGCGGGTTCGAGAGGTCCAGGGACTCGAGCCTCTGGATCCTGAAATAGAGGGGCGGGTGCGGGTCGAACCTCAGCCACTCGCCGAACCTGCTGACTCCCGGCTCCATGAACCTCTCCTCGATGATGAGCCTTCTGAAACCTATCTTCTTTAGCGCCCCAGCCATCACCTTCGGCTTTCCGAGGATGATTCCAGCTTCAAGATCCGCCCTGCTCTCAAGGAACTTCCCGAAGAAGAATATGCCCCAGAACACTGCGATAATGTAAGGCAGGAAGAAGGGGGCTATGTAATTGATGTAGACATAGACCCTGAGAAGGTACTCTGTCGTGATCAGGGAGAAGAGAGCGATGGTGTCACCAGACTTAATGTGGCTGAGCTCATGCCCAACGACCAGCTCGACCTCCTCCTCGTCGAGCTGCACGAGGAGACCCATGGTTATGAGCATCGTCGCCAATTTCTTCGTGAACCCTGTGGCTGCGGCGTTCGGTCTAGGGTCCTGGGTGATGACAATAGATGGGACATGCATCTTGAACTTCGCTGCAAGTCGTTCCACGATGCTATAGACGTCTATCCGTCTGACGAGGAAGTCCTTTGGCTCCACGTTGAGCCCGGCGTCTTGGAACACTTTCGAGATGTTCTCCGCGCAGACTGTCCCGGGGCATGATGAGAAGGTCTCGTAGGCTCTCCGTTTCGCGTCTGCTAGCTTGTCCATGTTGTCCTTCAGGTAGTTGGCAGGAATCCCTTCTGGCACAACGTACTGGACGAGCAGCATGTCCCTGTGCTCCTTCGTTATCCTCCAGGGACTGCCGAGGGAAATCAACCTGCCGGCGGAGAGCACCAAAGCCAACATCACGATGATGAAGACGATTGGGGCGGCCATCCCTATGATTGCGAAGAGCACGACGCTGACAAGGATCGATATGAGGATGATGTTGATCATGTTCCCCGTGAAAAGCTTCCTGAGGATGGACCTACCACCCCTGACAGTCGCTGTTCTAGGGCTACCGGGCACGAAGGCCATGTAGAGCATCGACTGCTTTGCGTGCTCCTCGAAGAACTGGAGGGAGAACAGCAGCACGTCCTGGAGCTGTCTGTTGAACTCCTCGTCCTTCCCGGAAAATGATCTAACTTCTATCTTCAGAGGCCTCGTGAGATACACTCTGATGATCGAATCGTAGGACCGCCGCTCAGGTCCCGCCTTAAACTCCAGATAGTGTCCCTCACTGCCGACCAGGGCCTCCATGTCGGACATCCTGATGCCCGGGAGCTGCCCGAAGGCCATGCTTTCCCTGATGAACTTCGGAAAGCTCAGGAGCTGTTGTTTCGCGAGCTCAGTATCTAGCGCGAAGCTGTGGACGAGCGGCACCTCGTGACTCTCTTCGGCCATGAACTATCTCGACCCGTTGATTGTCAACGCCCGTATAGAGGTTTGCCCTGAAGCTCTACGTTCGGGTCAAGGTTATTGATAGCAAATCCTATCTCGGGTTGGGTCTTGGATGAAGGAGTACGGTCTCATAGTCATCGGGTCCGGCGCGGGCTTGAATACGATCGACCCCGCCCTGGAGCGAGGTTTGAAGGTCGCCCTGGTGGAGGAGGGCCCACTGGGCGGAACTTGCCTGAACAGAGGCTGCATCCCGTCGAAGGTTCTGATCCACGCTGCAGATGCGATTCGCGAGGCTGAAGAGGCCACCAAGATCGGAGTGCACCTGAGGCTTGACAGAGTCGACTTCAAAGAGCTCAAGAGGCGCATGTGGGGCATAGTTCTCGACGGCAGGCACGACATCGAGCGAGGGGTGAAGCAGGTCAAGGACTTGGACCATTACAGCATGATCGGGAGCTTCGTTTCGGACTACACGATGCAAGTCGGGAACGAGACCATAACCGCGCCAAAGATTGTGATTGCATCCGGAGCGAGGGCACAGATTCCTCCGATCCCGGGTCTCGACAAGGTTAACTACCACACCTACAGGACTGTGTTCAACATCGAGGACCAGCCTGAGAGCATCGTCATCCTAGGGGGCGGGTATATCGGTTGCGAGTTCGCCCACTTCTTCTCTGCAATCGGCACGAAAACGGCTCTCGTGGGCAGGAATCCAGTGCTGCTCCCGCATGAGGAGCCTGAAACGAGCCTGCTGGTGAAGAAGACCCTGTCGAAGCATGTTGAGGTGCATACGGGCACGGACACGCTGAAGGTCGAGAGCTCGGGGGACGGGATTGAAGTCACAATCAAAGATCCCGCAGAGAAGGAGCAGAAGGTAATTGAGGGACAGCAATTGCTCGTCGCTGTTGGCGTGCGGTCCAACTCGGACTGGCTGAAGCCAGAGAATACCGGCGTAAGAACGGACGACAAGGGCTGGATCCAGACAAACCTGTACCTTGAGACATCGAAACCGAACATCTACGCCTTGGGCGATGCGTTGGGCCGGAACATGTACAGACACACAGCGAATTACCAGGCCTCCTTGGTCTCGAGGAACCTCTTCGATGAGCACAAGATCGCTCTCGACCTGCACGCCGTCCCGCACGCCGTCTTCACGAACCCCCAGGTCGGCCAGGTCGGCATGACTGAGGAGGAGGCGAAGATCCAGCGGAAGGTCATGGTCGGTGTGTCAAGATACTACGATTCGGCCATGGGATATGCTTACGCGGACGAGGAGTCTTTCGTCAAGGTTATTGTCGAGTACCCAACCAAACGGATTCTTGGTGCGACCGTGGTGGGACCACAGGCGTCTACTCTCGTTCAGCAGATTGTCAACCTGATGAACTCGGAGAATCAGACATATGCGCCGCTCGCGAGGTCGCAGATAATCCATCCAGCGCTTTCAGAGGTTCTCGCATCGGCCTTCGGAAGACTGAGGCCCGCAAACTTCGAGTTTGAGCCCCACCAACATGAGCATCGAAGCTGAAATCTCTTGGAAGGCGCTCGCCGCTGCGGTGAATTGAACTCTCTCCTATTGGCGCTCCCAGACCTAGGTTATATTGCGCACGTGCGCACATACGCACCCGAGGAATAGACTGTGGCGTCGGAGAAATCTGTGATTATCATAGGCGCAGGCCTTGCTGGTCTGTCTGCGGGATGCTACGCCCAAATGAACGGTTACAAGACCCACATCTTCGAGCACCATACTGCCCCAGGCGGAGTCGCAGCCTCGTGGAAGAAGGAGGGGTATCTTATCGATGGAGGCATACATTTTCTGATGAACCACAGGCCTGGGAGCTCGATCCACAAGATGTACGAGGAGCTGGGGGCAATCCAGGCGAACAAGGTGCTCGATATCGATCTCTTCGTCAGATTCAAGGACGAGGCGTCGGGTCGTTCGATAGATTTCACGAAGGATCTTGACAAGCTAGAGAAGGAGCTTGTGGCGCTGTCCCCAGGAGACCGGAGGAAGATCCACGGGATACACTCGGGTGCCCGGAAGATGAGCGGCATGGACTCCTCTGGCATTGGGGGTATTGATGCGCCGCAAACTCTGGGAGCGAAAATCAGGAACTTTCTTACGATGCTTCGATTTCTCAGACTGATCCTCGGCAAGTACGGCAAGCCGATGTCTGAGTATGCCAGGGAAATCTCAGACCCCTGGCTCCAGTTCGTCCTCGAGAATACGTTCCTGCCAGAGGTCCCGGTCTGGTTCGACATGATGCTCCTCCAGATGGTCGCGGAAAACAACCTCGGCATCTTGGCTGGCGGATCTCAGAACTTTGTTCAGCACATTGAACAGAGGTACAAGGATCTGGGAGGAGAGGTCACATATCGGTCGACGGTTGAGAAAATCCTCGTGAAGGATGACAAGGCAGTTGGGATAAGGCTCGAGGATGGGACGGAGTACCATGCGGACCTAGTTGTCTCCGCGGCAGATGGTCGCAGCACGATCTTCGAGATGTTGGATGGGAAGTACGTTGATGACAGGATCAAGGACATGTACGACCACTGGAAGCTCATTCGTCCAACGGTCATGATCAACTACGGAGTCGCCCTCGAGATGAAGGAATCTCCGTGGCTGACACTAACGCGGCTAAGGCAGCCAATTGTGGTAGGAAAGAATAGCACGGATATGCTTTCGGTGCGAATCTTCAACTACAGCGACAAGTTCGCCCCGCCAGGGAAGACGGTCGTTCAGACGTGTATCGAGACAGAATGGGATTTCTGGAACGATCTCAGAAAGGACGAGGAGAGCTACCAAGCAGAGAAGGACAGGGTTGCCCAAGAGGTTCTCTCCAGGCTGGAGTCGACCTACCCAGGAATCTCCTCGAAGGTTGAGGTCACGGACGTGTCGACCCCGTTCACAACTTGGCGATACACTCGCAACCACAAGGGAGCGTACATGGGCTGGCTCCCAGAGCCGAAGGTTCTGATGAAGAAGATGAGGAATACTCTGCCTGGTCTAGACAGGTTCTATATGATCGGCCAATGGGTGACCCCTGGGGGGAGCGTGCCGACATCTCTTTCCACTGGGCGCGGGCTTGTCAGAGAGCTGTGCAAACGGGATGGCAAGGCTTTCGTCGCTAGAGTGCCATAGGTTTGGCTGCATACATTTTCTGTGGGCCGCGGTTGAGTTCTGAGTCTTCGGCTGCATTATCTAATGGGCATGCGCTGGTGTAATAAGGAGTTGGAGAGGAGTTCGCTGCAGAGCCGCAAGAAGAGTGTCGAGTGGGCCCACCCGGTATAGAACTCGACTTGCCGGCTCGATTCTAATTTGAGATCTTGGTTTCTCGGAGAATGCACCAAACCCCTTTGACTTTCTCTTTTCGAACGAGGTTCCTAATATGCCCATCTCAATTCACCCTCAGGAGGGTGGAAGAATCAGAGATCGAAAGAAGACTCGTGTGCTGGTACCAATGATTGTGACCCTTTTGTTCGTCATTTCAGCCCTTTCTTTCTCGGGCTTCGTGTCTGCAGGTGGAAAGCATGATACAGGACCATATGGCGTAGCCTATTTCAACAAGGATACGTACACTATGGGAGAGATAATGTACATTACCGTCAAAGGAGACTTTGGTCATGCCCAAAAAGGGTGGTTTGAGTTGACGCTGAAGAACCCAAGTGGACAACCTGTGGATAGGCCCCTTTACAGTTATGACACCTATCCGACTGGATTCACGGTTACAGTGACATGGACTGCCGATCAGACTGGAACTTGGATAGCTGAGTACACATACAATACCGCGGGCAAGAAGATGATCAAGACAACTCCGATGGGAATTGATGAGGCCCTGGTCATGTGACGGGGTGAAGATCGGGAGAATGCCCCAAAACCCCTTTCCCCACGTCTTTCTGTTTGCTGAATCGCCTTTCCTCCCCTATGGCCTTTTCCGACGCTCAGGACCAGGCTTGAACATTAATCTATCCACTATAGTTAAAATGTGCGAAGGCCCGGATTATGGCCCGGAATCTACCGGTAATTAAGGCTAGATGCTTTACTTGTCAGCGTGAAATCCAGGGACCCCCCTCTCGATTACATACCGGAATAGAACGTGTCGATTCGATATATCGGAGCGCGGCCGTCGCCAGCACTCCGTTGATGAATCGCTCCTTCATCCCAGAGTCGAGGTTGCTCCAGGCGTACCATGTCGATGCCGTGCGGCCGAGTCTTGCCTCGAGAATACTAGCAGGCCGTCGTTGAGATCGAGAGGAAAATCCTGGCTACTATTCCCCTCTGGGTGTGTCAAATCGGGGTGTTGGAGAACCCTCAGTTCAAAGGCTCGAAACAGGCCTGCTTTCAACACACCACAATCTCGTGCAAACCTCAACGACTTTACTGATCGAGGTCCTTCCACACACGCACTTTCTCGCCATCTATGACTCGGTCTAGAACATAGAAATAGATGTCTTTGGTCATTGGTTCAGCAAAGGGCGCTCCACAAACCGGACACTTCAGAGGGTTCTTGAATGAGAACACTCCCCCGCAGGGACAGTGTATGAGATTCTCTTCAACCCGTCTTCTCTGGTCTTCCGTGAGTTGCCAAGGGACGCAGGCGCGGCAATCCGAGGCCCTTTCGAAACCTGGATCATAAGCATTGAAGGTGAGAACGGTGCCGTCTTTGCTGCAATATAGGAATCCCGAATCTGAGAGCCCAGCGTGATATCTCCCCTTTACGACAATCTCACTCTTACAGTTCTTGCAGATGACTTTGTCCATTCGATCACCAGGAGAACCAGGGTCTGAATTCAGAGAAACCCAAAGGAATGTCCTCTGTGATTTGCCACTGCAACTTCCCTCCGGATGTGAGCGGCCCAAACTCGGAAATTCTCAGCTTGTTCCTGCTAACTAGGACGTCGAAATAGTATTCGCCTTTCCCGGGAGAAATCTCTAGGGCCGCTTCAATCTGCCTTGGATTCATACCATGAGCAATCTCGGATGGCGATGTGACAAATGAATCTTTCTTGAGATACCCGCTGCTTTCAATCAGACTTTTTCCCTTGGCGTTGGTATAGTGCCTTACCGTCAGCAAGTCATCTGCCCTGTTCTCTATCCGCGCGGCGTCGCCTACATCCTCCGCCCCTCTCCCGACCCACTTGACTGCCTTGCCAGCAACCTTGAGCAACGCTACGCTCGCGATCGGCAGCGCAGCGAGCGTGAGGTAGAGGCCGAAGTTCTCCCAGTTCCCTTCCCAGGCCGCCTGTGCTATGAAGTACAGGTCGGATATGATGTCCAGGCCGGGGATGAACCGGGTGAAGATCATCACCGCGTCCAGGAGGCCAGGCACGCCATCCGTGGGCTCCGGCATCTTGACTGGCCCACGCAGATCGAAGTATCTCACGCTGTAAAGCCCGTCGGGATCAGCTAGGTTGATGGGGTCCCCTCTGCAGTACGAATACTGGTTCATGCTTGAGCCCGCGGGATCCTCTGACATGAACCGCCTGAGGCTCTGGGTTCAGCTTGGGACCCATTTTTGAATCGATAGAAGAACGGTTCGCCTTCACTTGCACAGGGCCTTTTCTTAGCTCAAGAGAAAGTCTGATTGGACCGGAGGAAGGTAGCTTACACCATATCTTGAAATCTATGAAACGCGCTTCTGCTTCCAGCATAGATTGGTGGTGTTCGGAGGATGGAGAGCGAAGCTGACTTAGCAACAAAGGTGAGTGCTCACTGCAAAACAACAAACCGAAGGTGGATGCCCGTTGTCCTTTCCGTTTTCGGCGTGTTGATCCTCGTCGGACCCGCCTTCTCCGTCGCAGACCTAGTCAAGGCTGAGCCATCTCAAGCACCAGCCGGAACTCCCATAGAGACTGTTGTGTCAAGTGGCGATTCCCCGCCCAATAACCTGTCTCAGTACTCCGACAACTACAATCCGTTCAATGTCACCAAACCTCCGTTGAAGGATCTTGAGTGGCTCGATGGTAGTGTGCACTCCATTCCCTCTTCTGGAGGAGGAGACATCGCGGAGATCCCGGTCATCTCAGATACGGCGAGACTCGAAACAACATCTTCCGAATACATCTACTATTCCGACTATGGCGTCTATAGATTCATCAAGTCAAGCCCGCTGGTATTCAGCTTTGCCGGCATCGAGAGCCGGACGGAGGTCTGCAAGGGCGCCTTGGTTCCTAGCTCGGATGTTGAACTGACAGTTGTTGATAGTCAAGTCGAAGCATCATCAGAATCATACGAGGCAACCGTCACATACAGTGTAGGCAGCGGACCGGCACAGCTCCTGGCAAGTCTAAAGACAGATTTCTCACCGGGGACGATGTCCTCGAACTCCGGACCCAAGTTCTCTATGTTTCTTTTTCCCGAGGGCAAGTTGAACACGAGTACCGTCTGGATCGAGTGGGTCATAGTCACCGATCTGGCGTCGCTAAGACTGGGACAAAACGTCACGAGTCTTGACGTCCACAATTCCAGCCAGATTCAGGTTGCTCCAGATGTTACATCGATTGAAATTGGGAATGCAAGTGAATCAAGCGACTGGTCTTGCGCTGCTAGCACAAACTGGAAGGGCGAGAATCCAGAGACAATTCTCTTGGGACCTGTTCGAACTTCTTGTCCTATTTCTGGGAATGGAGTGTCCGTCAAATTCCCTCGAGGGAAGATGACCGTGGACCCGACCATCGTGCTGGCTGGTGTAACCCCTACTTACTCTCGTCCGGCCTCACTTCACAGCATCTTCTTTGAAGACGGTGCGTACTGGGCATTCTATCTCAAGAATGGACAGATATACTATTCGCGCGCAACGAACCTATCATCTTGGGAGCCCCCAAGAAGCACCGGGATCACCCCGAAAGCAGGGCGTTCATTTGACGTTTCTATTAGAGACAAGAAAGTTCTCGTATCCACTCTAGTAGCAGCGAGTGGAGCGCCCACTAGTGATGATTGGTGCATCTGGCAGGGCCTTATCAAGAAAGGCGATATACAATGGATTGGCAGCAAGCGGATATCCAGCCCGGGTTTCGATCAGTATCCGCCGACGATTGGCTCCTGTACGATCACAGACGATGGAGCAATGTGGGCTTCCGTAATCGACCGCTACCCAGGGTATCGAGGAGTCCAAGTCTATAGGACCTTGGACATAGCAATCCCAGGCCCTGAGAACGCCAACATTACGCAGTTGGGGTTGAACGAGTTCTCTGGCATAGGCTGCATTCTGGTTCCGCAGCCTGGTGGCATGGTAACCCTGGTCATTCCTATGACAAACCTAAGCCTAGGATATCCACTGAAGGAGACCAAGTTCCTCGAGTTCTTTCCCAACACTGGATCAGATATTCGCTATGGTTTCAGCCTTGTAAGGACAATTAGCGGAGTCAACATGCCTTGGCGAGACCCGGGAAATATCTCAGCAATATCCACCCTGAATGGGACGGTCTATGTCGCATATATTGATGAGAGCGGAAATCTTCGATATGGAAGACCTGTGAATGATCCTTTCGATTACGTTTACATCGATGCCTCCTCTCCGTCGAGCCCAACATTGTCGGTTGACCCATTGGGTTATCTTCACATCGTGTTCGCCGATGGAACTAGCACTATCAAATATGCTCGCGCGCTGGCCAACAGATTCGATTGGTTTGTGTTCGCGGATCCAGTCACACTCTGTCAAGGAACGTCTGTAAGGAAGATACAGTCATCTGGATTCTGTACTTATGATGTCCTTGCTTCCTGGTTGCAGGGCACGGATACCCTATGCGTTGGGACCGTTCCTGTGGAAAGCACGCTCCAGGCGTTCGGAAGGAACTCCGACCCCTGGAATCGGGTGGGGATGGCGCCGAATGAGCCATTTGAGATGGCATTGGACGTTTCCGTATCAACTGGGAACGGCCTGCTGACAGCTCTCCAGACCGACCTATCAGTGCAGGGCAGAGGAGGATTGGATCTGTCCATTTCCCGCGTTTATGGCTCGCCAAATGCGTTCCTGAACAATGTGCCGATCTTCAACTACGGATGGGATGGGCTGTTTCCAATTTCCGTCGCAAGAGGGTGGAACCTAGATCTTCCATTCCTCGCATGGAGCCCCGCGGACGATGGTGTGCCAATTTTCCTCCAGCTGTGGCATGGTGAGAGATACCTCGTGGTGTGGGAGGGCGATGTCTTCGAGAATCACGCAGGGGAGTACTTCAAGTTGCTCAGGACGAAGAACCAGCAAACTGGACTGTTCACCTACAGATTACTCGAGAAGGACGGAACAACATGTGACTTTGATGCTGGTGGAAGACCTACAGCCATTCACGATGCAGAGTCACTGAACACGATCACCATACGTTATGATCCCTCTGGTATGATTGACAGCATAACGGACGCGCTCGGCAGAGTGGCGGACTTCATCTACGCGTCAAATGGCACTCTTTCCCGAGTTACCTACGCAGGAAGGAGCATTGCCTATGTTATCGACCGAACCTCGATGAACCTGCTGAGAATCATAGATGAGCTCGGAAGGAAAACCTCATACGAGTACAACCAGCTCGGTCTGCTGACGAAGATCGTTTATCCGACCGGGGGTTACGTCACAACTGGCTATGGTACCGCGTATGTTGGATCAGACGTCACCGCCCAGCTAGTCACGAGCCTGAGAACCTATCCGGACTCATACAGCAGAGCCAAGGCGGTCTATTTCATCTACGATGTCTACCAAGGTCGAGTGACCTGCGCAGAGGCAAGATACTACTCTTGGACTGACAGCGATTTCGTGGGTCGAGTTCTGCACAACTACAATCCCACTGGCCGCGGATATGCGATGTCTATCTATGATTCCAGCGGCAATCTGATGAAACTCGTGAAGACCAAGTACTCAGCTGCAGGTGAGATTGATTGCCAAGAGGTGTACTCTGGAAGAAACGAGACTCCCGCGATATCGTTGGGTTTGTCCGACGACTGGGGGAACCTGGTGTACTCGAGGGACCCAGCAGGACATGAGAGGTTTTTCACATATCTCTATACGTCCTGCCAGAATTCATTCAAGGCCCCCGCAGACCTTGATCTTCTGCAATCAGGGAAGCTTTTCTACGAGAATTTCGACACGAAAGACTATTCGTCATTCAGTACGTCTGGAGGACCTCAAGGAATCTACAGGATCAACATGTCCTTTGAACCCTGGCATGCACCTTCGTTCGAAATATCCTACGGCACGGGGACCGCTCTCGCCTCGAGGAGTCTAGCTAGCCCGCTTGCGCTGAACAACTTCGTTACTATGGATTTGGCTGGCAATTCCCTCTCGAGCGGCAACGTACTGGAGATCCGCCCGAACCTTGGTGCAGCGAGCATCTTCGTGAAGTTTGCGCCCGCTGGACTGCTGAACCTGCCGAGCATCGTAGTCTCGGACTACTCAACGGGAACACTCGTCTACAAGTCGCTTGGCCTCTTCTATCCCGGCAAGTCTTCGGAAATTGGCATCCTGATCACGTCTCACTCGTCGGGAGGGACATACACTTACCAGGCCTATCTTGATCAGCAATTGGTGCTCACTGGCCTCAAGACGCTCGCTGGAGAGATGCAGACCATTTGTCTTCAGCGAGCAGATCCCGGCGTTGTATGGGCGGACAATATCAAGGTCATGAGGAGCTCGACATTGACAATAGCAGGGGTTCCTCTGTGGCATAAAGCGATATTCGAGACGAGAGATGGCGAATACCTGGATTCTTGGAGGACCGTAGATCAGGTAGGGGGAGCAACTATCGATGTTGCCAGATGGTCGCGATATTTGCCTGACATAGATATCCGCTTCGAGAATCCTTCTGGAACAACGATTGGCTGGTACAGCAGAAGCGAAGTATGGGGTGGAGACAACTACCTGTACCGGCCAGTGTATGAAAATTCGTCATTCGTGAAGACACGTTCGGGATTCGGCAACATGGGGCTGTTCACGCAGGTCTACGTTAACGAATCATGGCCTGCTGGTTCCACGTCGATCAGTCCTCTAGTCGATAATCAGAATCCCTGGGTCATCTCGGATAGCAAGAACGCCTCCTCGGGTCTGAAGTATCATCAAAGCAACTTCTGGTCCGGAGCACACTATCACGGTTTCAACAGCAGCACGAGTATGAATGTGGATCGGGAGTATGGATACATAGTCCAGTATGTCTATGTTCCAGATGGTCAGTCGCCATATCAGTTGATGCTTGGATTCAGAGACAGCTCTGGGGATCTCTACGAGGCGAACTGGGGTCCGGCGTTGATCGATCGCAAATGCTTGCCAGATGCTTTCAACCATACAATGAACTCATCTGTCTGCATTCAGCCAGGAAAGTGGACAGTTCTCTGCATGAAGGCTTGGGACCTGTTTCTTCCGTCGAGTGTAAACGGCGTAAGATATGCGCTGTACGGAGGTGCGTGCAGATGGGACATTCTTGGCACGGGTAGCTCGGACCTGGTTAAGATAACCCTCGAGGGTCTGCAAATCGGATATGACGTTTTGCTCAAGATCGCTGATACTGGCGCACTGTACAAGGTTACCGCAGGATCTTCTTCAGTTGAGTTCAATCTGTACGATCTTGCTGGAATCAGCACATATCCTGTGACTGCGTCTTTCGTCGTGATGTACAATGACCTGGTCGTGGGAGCGAGTCCGTCGATGGAGATGTTCGGAGGAGACAAGTTCAAGTTCATTGCCGGTGGGTTTGGATCGCACCGAGACAAGGATCTCTGGGGCGTGAACGGCCACAGCCTATTGTCTGGCACCCTCGAGTTCCAAAACGGGCGGAGCATTTCTAACTCACTGGTCTCGCGTAGCTATCTCCAGTACATAGATATGTTCTTCGCGACGAAACCCACCAGTATCCAATCGCTGTGCAACAAGACTTGGACGCGAACATCGTATGCCGAATATGACACACAGTATGGGAACGTGTGGAGAACCGCTGACAGTGACAATGTCTGGACGAAGTACTATTTCGATTCCACATACCATGCATATCCCGTCGCGACCTCTCAAACAGACTCGACAAGCGGCATGACCTACACCAACAGATATGACTTCAATCCTGCAACGGGCAGGCTCAACTCCATAACTGATCCAGGAGCCTCTGCTCCGACCACGAGGTACACCTATGATGCTGTAGGACGCGTTCTGAGCATGACGTACCCGGCAGTAAACGGTCGTTCGTTGCATACGAACATCACCTATGACGATGTCAACCTTCAGATGCACGTCGTGAGGGAATCCGCGTCGACTGGCGGAGAGATCGTCTACACCTATGATGGCCTCGGGAGGATGGTGGAGGAGAGCGACTCAGAGGCCTTGTGGCAATATCTATACGATTGGAACGACAACATTTGTCTTGCTGGACAGACAAGCAGCAGGCGCAATCTGTACTACACAACGAACTACGATTTCCTTGGAAGGCAGACCGACGAACTGGTTTCTCACGTCGCAATTGATCCAGATAGAGACGGTTGGTCGAAGACCATCTACAACGACACGAAGAGGAGTTGGATAACGGTCGATGGATGTAACCATACAGTCGGATACTTCACCGATGTCGCAGGGCGCGTGACGACCGTTAGGCAGTACTATTCGCTCGGGTCCGCAAGCTACAATGAGACGAAGCTCGCCTATGATGAATCTGGAAATCTGGTGTACACCAAGGACCCGATGGCCGACGAGACGACGTATGAGTATGACGAGATGGGCGGAGTCATTGCCACACACTATCCAGATTCGACCGTCGAGAGAATGGACCTGACCCCAGGAGGTCTTCCAGAGTATGTCTTCAGAAGGGATGGAAAGGTCGTCCGATACTCGTATGACGCTCTGATGCGCGTGAAGGACATCTATTTCGCGGGCTCCTCCGTCAACAAGAAGCATTTCGACTATGACGATGCGGGTCTGATCTCAACTGCCACGAACACGGGCTACGATGGTACTATTGTAACCACGGAACGTGACTACGACGCTTTCGGGCGATTGACCTACGAGAACAGTACCGTCCGAGGTACAAAGTACACGACGGTGTACCAATACGACATGTTTGGCAGGATGAGGAACCTGACCTATCCCGACTCGACAAAGGTGGCATACATCTACGACACTCTTGACAGGATCACATCGGTTCAAGGCTACGCCCAGATAGACTACGATGTCTATGGAAGACCCTTGACCATTAGCTACGCGAACGGCGTTTCGACGAACTATGTATATGAAGCTGACAGGGTAATTTCACTATCTCTGACTGGCTCTGGGACATCGAGATACTTCTATTACTCGTATAGGCTCGACGGGAACATCAAGCAGGAGACCGACGGCTCCCGCACAATGAACTACACATACGACGGCCAGGATCGGTTGAAGAAGGTGGACGGAGTTGCCAAGCTGTCGTACACGTTCAACAAGAATGGCAACTGGCTGACCAAGACGGATGGATCGCTGACGACCCAATACACCCTAGGCAAATGCAACAGAATCACCCAGTACACGACGACCGCAGGGGAAATCCACGTACTCTCATACGACAAGGAAGGAAACCTGCGCTACGACAATGTAACGAAGAAGAACTATCGAAGCTACGCATACGACTGGGAGAACAACCTGATCTCAGTTTCCATAAACAGCAGCACCGCCACTGCGAAGTACTGGTATGATGCATTTGGCAGGCGCGTCGATACTTTGGAAGGCTCGACGAGAACCATTACTATCTATTCTGGAATGGAGCCAATCTATCAGAAGGTGATTGCGACAAAGACGACAATCAACACGATTGTCTACGGGCCCGGCGGGTTGATTCTCGCAAAGAAGGAAGGTTCAACCCAGTACTACTATCAGCAGAATGCGCGCCACGACGTGATTCAGATCACGGACGGCACCAAGACGGTTGTCTGGAACGCCTGGTACAAGCCGTTTGGAGAGGCGATCACCACTGCCTCGCCGACATTCACCCCTGACCAGAAGTTCACTGGAGAGAGGTACGATTCAAAGACAGGGCTGTACAACTTCGGTTTCAGACACTACAGCCAGAACCTCGGGCGGTTCATGTCAGAGGATCCCGTGGGCTCAAGCATGAACCAGTATTCGTACTGCAGAGGAGACCCCATCAACCTTGCTGATCCCGACGGGCTCTCCAGCGTGAGATACTTCGATCTGCGCGGGCCGGTCTGGATGCCGGAGCCCACTGACGACTTGCTAGGCGTCCTAGACTCGCTTATGACCCTCGTCGGCTTCATCCCCGGCCTGGACGTCATATCCGACCTGTACTTCATAGCTAGAGCAGCCCTGGAAGGGGATTGGCAGAGCGTCGGCCTCTACGTCACGCTCGCTGCGCTGCCGATCGCGAGCGTGGCGATGCTCAAGGTTGCTGGCAAGGCGGTCAAGTGGGTCGGGAGAGGGGCAGATGCTGTTGGCGATTCGGCACGGATAGATATCAGAGCTGAGAAGGGTCTTGTTCGCGAGGGTGGAGAGGCGACGGCGAAGGACTTCCGAAAGCGCCTAATCGCTCGAACTGGCGTCGATCCCGGCGACCTCGCGCAGGCTCATCACGGGCTTCCGAAATCACGAGCGGCTTTCTTCCGCAGCGAGAGATTGAATATCAACGTTCACGATACCAAATGGGGCGCCTGGTGGGAAACCGGAAGCCATCAGCACAACTGGTATGCTTACGATAAGGATTGGGCTTGGAAGATTAAGTCGGGCGAGTTGAAGACAGTTCCCGACGTTGAAGAGTACCTAGAGAAACTTGCAGGGGAATATGGTTTCAAATGGCCTTGACAAAGGGGGAGATTGATGCCACGGTTCTACACGATGTCAGCTGGAATAGCTACAAAGTACTACTTTGCTGATGTTGACAACTCATCTATGGGCGAAGCCTTGGCCGATTGGAGCTATCGGCAACTGGCAGATTTCAAAGGTAGAGCGCTGCTTCGCATCGAGAAAGGGACAACTCTGGGCGACTTCGTGGACAATGGCGCGCTCTTGCTCGTGGTTCACGACAGGGTCCTGAGAATATTGGAGTCGAACGGGATAAGAGCCTACGCAACATTCGATGTTGTTCTGCTGGACAGGCTTGGAGAGGAACTCCCAGGATACAGAGGGCTGGCGATACTCGGCAGGGGCGGTCCAAATGATCCTTCGCTTGTGGAACACTATGTGACAAAGAGAGGAACGAAATCGCGCAGGATATTTGGTCTCCGCCCAACCGAATGGGATGGCAGCGATCTTTTCTTACTGGATGACATGTATCGAGTTGCCCTTGCCACCGAGAGAGTCAAGACACTATTTGCGAAGGAGAAAGTGACTAATTGCCTTTTCGAGCCCGCAGAAGGGTTCAAGATACCGTTCTGAAGATGGCGAAGAATCCGAAAGGTGCTGATGTTCATCTCGAAGGCGGCACACGCATCTGGTTGGCTGTCACGAAACCCTCACAATGGGGTGGCCATTTGGAACGATATGGCCTAGGAGGGATTCCCCTTTTCTATTAGTGGAGCCATCGGGGGATTCGAGAATGCTGGATCGTAGCGAGGTAGCAGAGTGAGGCAACTTGAGTGAAGAAATGAGTCTGTCGAGCAGATGGACAACTCGCGAAGGAAACGACCTAACTCAAAGAATACTGAATTTGCTCCGCAAAGGCATGTCCTCAGATGTCGCGCAAATTGCGGGCAAACACGAGCGTCGTTCTGATCTAAGAGGTTTTTCGTTTCCTAAGCCCAAGCGGACAGGCCAGTCGATTGAACTCAGTGGTTACAAGGTCGAACTAATCTCTGATGCGACGGAATTCGAAGGAGTCGTCTCGGAGGACATAGATTTCAGCGACGCCGATATGAGGGAGTCAGTTTGGAGAAGATGCAGTTTCTCAAACTGCAAGTTCGATCACTCCCGCTTGGATGACGCTGCCTTTTTCGATTGCCGCATCTCAAGGTGTGGGTTTGTGAACAGCAACCTTACCGGTTGCGTCCTTGGCGGACATATTCGAAATCACTCGGGGGAATTGACAGACTCCATATTCAAAGATGGCGCGTTCAAAGACGTCGTATTCGCCTTTCCCAGGATCGAGAGATGCAGATTCGACTGCAACATTACTAACGTCGATTTCAATGGCTCACAACTTACAGACTGTTGGTTCACAGGAAAGCTCGACAAGGTCATCTTCCGCAAGAGGCCTGGCGAGTCCGTGACCGACAAGGCAATGTGGGCCAGGCTAATACCTGAGAATAGGATGGAAAATGTTGATTTCTCAGAAGCCGGTCTATACGACGTTGACTTCTGGAACGGCGTGGACACAAAAAATGCAGACTTCCCAGAAAACACGGCTTGTTCTTGGTCCTTGATGGTCTTTCAGTTTTTGCTGAAGCGAAAAAGGAAATCGAATCGTCATGGAAAGGCGAGGAGAGAAGAATCGGTCTCGGTTTCACGATCAACTACTATCTGGACAGGATCAAGGGCGGCCAGAGACACTTCCTAGTAGATGAAGAATCCATCATTGAAGACTGGGGGAAGTCTCTAGGGCTTCGCTACTCTGCTCTGATTCGGAGAATCGCTCAAAGCCAGGGCTCCATGAGAGAGGCGTGTGATGCATCTCAGAGTTCCTGCCAGAGCCGGAGGTAATAATGCAACGGCTTGATCCCGGGAATGGTCGAGGCGCTCAGGGGCAATATCGTGCAAAATCAATTCCGTCCTGAGGCCGTTCCATACCTAAATCCTATTCACCGTTGGAGGTCGTCGCGGTTCTGTGCCGGTTGGAATGTTGATTTTGCAGGCATTCCTGTATCGCACGTGCGATTTCAGCAGCATCTAACTCGAAAAGAGCACTGAATTCGGGATTAGATTTGAACATTGATTCGCATCAAGATACTAGAATGTGCGAGGGCCCGGATTATGGCCCGGAATCTACCAGTGATTAAAGCTGCCACATATACTGCTGGCAGAGAACTAGACTCTGCGCAACGCCCAATATCTGGTGTCTCAGTCTATTGTTGATTGAAACAAGGAAAAAGGATGTCTGGCTCGCGCGAATTCAAATCTCGCCGGTCGACACGATTTCTTCATGGACTCGCGGGAGTAGATCCAAAACGTGCCTACTCGGTGTGTCCCAATTGCCATTGGGATAGGTCGAGTGGTCTGGCTATCTCCTTCCTGTTGCCCTTGGCTGCAACATGATGAAGCCAGACAATGGTGTCAGAACTCGTAGTACCTCGGAATGGGCTGGTCTCCGCCAACGTATCCTTCTTTGGCCGCGTCGATGTCGTATTCAGGAGCCTTCTTTCTCTTGGAGATCTTCTTCGCCACATGATGACCGGCATCGTGTAGCCGTATCTTGTGCGCATTTCTCGCTCGCGCCTTTCTTCCTGCTACCTTCCTCTTCTTCTTGATCATCTCGAACTCGTCCTCGTTCTGAGACTAACACCATATTCATTTCCAGAACCAAGTACTTAGCCCCCGTCTGAGTGAGCCCTGACTCGCATTGCGTCGATGATCTTCAGACTCCTGACGGCGAGCAAGGAGTGCTCCAGACTTGGAAGAGCCATGATCTGCCTTCCGAACGCACCTTCCTTGCTCCTGCAGGCCAGCACGAAGTCTTCGCACCCTTGGATGTCGAGGGGGACGGAGTTGAGCATCTGAAGCGAGTCAAGAGCGCTGTATACGTTTTCGAGGAAGGATGATGATCCCGGCAAGAACCCGAAACCCCCATCGCAACTCTGCGTGGCCCGAATCCATAAAATCGCCTCATCGGCCTCAACCTCAAGGCCGGCATGCTTCTTCACTGCAATGTACTTCTGGCATTCCGACATGAATTTGAGCTTCTTTATCTTGCGCGTCCGTGCATGCTCGAGAAGGTCCGTGGTTAACACGCCACTGACATCCAGTATCTCCTCGAGAAGAACTGAGTAGTACGCATCCGTAAGCCTGCCACTTCTTCTGTACTTCCGACCTAGGACGGATTCCCGAATCTCGGACGTCTTGTCTGGCATGCATAGAATCTCAGAGACCTCTGCCAGTCGGTACAGGTGTTCAAGAGGTAAATCCGTCTTCAGTTCAAGCTTCCTTACGAATTCTTTGGTCAGAGGGTTGTCGTAACCAAATCCCAGTTCATTGAAAAGGATCACCCCATTGTAGGTATCTGCAATTGAAGCAGGGGTCTCCCTGGGAAAGTTGAATCCCCCGGTCCGATTTTCGAACTCTCGAACGAACTCGATCAGTCTGACTTTCTCCTTGTGGGGAAGCATGGTCACATATGCCCTCTAGTCCTGGTTGGCACACCCGAACCGTCACCCCTAGCATCAGCTTCACAAATCAATCTTACTCGTCAGAGGCATCGGGCCGACCTCGATCTGTCTTCGCCTGCCCTCTCTCAGCCAGGGGTTGCTGGAGTTGGTCGACGCATGAATATGCAAGACGAAAATCGACAAGAAACCTGATTAACGCGTTGCCTATGCAGATGGGCAAGGTTTAAGAACACCCGCATTCTCAATATTCCTGTAGGGTGATGAGGCCCACCTTCAACTGCCTGGTGCGAGCTGATGGCTTCTGAGCT
>Ga0315268_10001771_pt1 | contig 24791 bp, 23 predicted proteins | sample C1_top_MG_FD_204535 | JGI IMG/M metagenome (GOLD analysis project Ga0315268, IMG submission 204535) | Sediment microbial communities from Yellowstone Lake, YNP, Wyoming, USA - C1_top | ecosystem: Environmental > Aquatic > Freshwater > Lake > Sediment | place: USA: Wyoming | collected 2017-08-01
GCTGCTGTAGCTATAGTTGTCTTGCTTTCGGCGACAACAGGATGTACGCCGGGTCCCACCGAAATTCGCGAAGATAGCTTCAGTGTTGCTGGTTTCTCTAGAGTTGTAGTAAACAGCGTTAATGGTGATATTGAAGTCAATGCTGGCCTTGGTAATGAAGTGCTAGTCCAGGCTACGTTGAAGGATGCTCCCAGAGTCAAATATGAGCTGAGTCAGGTGGGTAATACGGTAACTGTTGATGTTCAAACCACTAAACGGTGGTGGTTCTTCGGCAGCGCTGGGGTTGATGTTATCATTACGGCACCACCCAAATCCGATGTGGAGCTTGAAACGAGCAACGGTTTCATAGAACTGCATGGCTTAGAAGGGTCGGGTTCTCTTAAGTCATCTAATGGGAGGATTGTCTTAGACAATATTAAGGGCAATTTCGATGGAACAACCAGTAACGGCCGCATCGAAATTAATGCTGTGGAAGGCTCCGTGATTTTAAAGACTAGCAACGGTAAGATAGATGTGCGCGGTGTTCAGGGAGAGTTCGACATTGAGAGTAGCAATGGTAGTGTCTTTTATAGTGGGAATACGACTGCGGGTGGAAGCAATCGGCTGGTTACCAGCAACGGTGATGTAGTAGTAGAACTCCAGGGCAAACCCAGCGTTGTTTTGGACGCAGAAACCAGCAATGGGGAGGTCACCAGTGAGCTACCCATACTGGCTACGGTGACGAGGAAAGAGCGTCTCGTGGGCAGAATCGGTGATGGTGAAGCGGACCTCTACATCCGCACTTCAAATGGCGACATAACAATTAGGTAGGGCTTCACTTATAACTTTGGAGCTCGGTTGATTGACATAATAGTCCTAGTCCTCGCTCCAGAGTGCACTTGGATGACTCCAAATCCTACTCAAAAATGTGATAACTTTTTAACTTTTTCCGTTCCCATTTTATGACTTGTTCATCTCATACTATTATCATACTTGCGTTGACATATAACGATAGGGGGTTAAAAGATGAAGCATTATGATGTTATTGTGATTGGCTCCGGGGCCGGGTCTATTATTGTGGATGAAGCTTTGGCAAAGGGTCTTAAGGTTGCCTTGGTGGATAAGGGCCCTATCGGGGGCACCTGTTTGAATTTGGGGTGTGTACCTTCGAAAATGCTGATTTATCCGGCGGACAGGATTGTTGAAATACAGGAGGCTAAGAAGCTGGGCGTAGTTGCGGAGATAAGAAGCATAGACTTTGGTTCAATAATGGAGCGGATGAGGAAAAGCAGACTGGAGAGCCAGACCTATATAAGGAAAGGGATGGGGGAATCTGAGAAGCTGGACTTCTATGAGCGCGAAGCGCATTTTGTCGAAGACTATGTCCTGGAGGTCGATGGGGAAAAGATACTAGGCAAGAAGATTTTCATCGCTTCCGGGTCAAGACCTGTGATCCCTCCTATCAAGGGCTTGGATGGCATCGACTTTTTAACAAATGAGAATGCATTGGAGCTTATGCAACGTCCGGATAGCCTCCTGATTATCGGAGGCGGATATGTCGCAGTTGAATTTGCTCATTTCTTTGCAGCTGTGGGCACCAAGGTCACGATTGTGGAGATGCTCAGCAGGATTGCGCAGTCTGAAGAGCCTGAGATGTCTGCGTTGTTGGAAAAAGAGATGAAGAAGCGTATGGATATTTATACCAATACGCAGGTGGAGGAGATAAGAAAGGATGGAAAAGGAATCATTGCCATAGCCAGCGATAAGGCCACCGGCAAACAAATGGAGTTCCCTGCCCAGAGAATCATGGTCGCAGTGGGCAGAAGGTCTAACGCTGATTTGCTTAAGGTTGAGAACACAGGTGTTGAATTGGATAAAAGGGGTTTTATAAAGTTAGATGGGTATCTAGAGACCACTAAAAAAGATATATTTGCTGTGGGCGATGTTAACGGGCAGCAAATGTTCACCCATGTGGCAAACAGAGAGGCAACGGTGGCTTGGTACAATTCAACTCATAAGAAGAGAATGAGGATGGACTACAGTGCAGCGCCTCACGCCGTTTATGCGCATCCTCAGATCGCTTCTGTGGGAATGACTGAGGAGAATGCCCGGAAGGATTACCACATACTGGTGGGTGGGGCGAAATACTTTGATACCGCAAAAGGTGAGGCAATGATGGAAGAGGAAGGATTTGCCAAGGCTATTGTCGATGCACACAGCGGGAGAATACTCGGCTTTCATATAATCGGACCCAACGCCCCGGAGCTTATCCAGGAAGTCATCAATGCAATGGCGAATGGAGAAGGCGTGCACAGTATCAACGAGGGTATGCATATTCATCCCGCCATGCCTGAATTGATAATCAAGACATTCGATAACCTGGAGCCAGTATGACCGCAACCCTTTTATCTTTAATAGGCATGCCAGTTCGATAAAGATACATACAAAGCGGCGCCATATTTATTTAGGCGTTGACCAGTCTTTATCTGGGTGGTAGAATGCCGCCAAGGAAGTGGAGGAGGTATAGCTATGAGCGCAGGCAAGATCGTGCTTCTGGTCTTTGGAGTCATCATTCTGCTGGTATCGCTTGCTCTGATTGCGGGTGGAGGAGCGTTGATCTGGTTGGACAAAGCTCACTCGGACAGCGAAGGGTTTATCACTACAAACACAATCCACCTTGAGAGAGATTCTTATGCCATAACCACCCATCCCGCTGAGATAGATTTAGAGTCAGGATGGTGGTTTGGGGACAGATATCACATAGCCACCATCAAAGTGCAAGCCTCGACTGAAAATGACTCCAAGCCGATATTCATTGGGATCGCTAATGAGGCGGATGTGAAAGCTTACCTCAGTGATGTCAATTATGACGAGATCAAGGAATTTAGGATTCAACCCTTCAGGGTTTACTATACGAGTAACCCGGGGAATTTTACACCTGCGGCACCAACGTCTCAAACGTTCTGGGTTGTGTCGGAGCACGGGTCCGGAACCCAGACTCTGGAGTGGGAACTGGAGACCGGTAACTGGGTGCTGGTGCTGATGAACGCAGATGGCTCTGCCGGCGTCAATGTGAGCGGTTCTATCGGGGTGAAGGCTCCCTGGGTATTCTGGGTTGGTATAGGGCTCCTCATCGGAGGTATAGTCCTGCTGATAATAGGTGTTGGCCTGGTGCTTCTGGGAACTCGCAGACGGAGGGTCGGCGGCGAGGCAGGCGCAGTCTCTGAAGGACAGCCGCCTTACCCCATCTCCTTAAAGGGCGAGCTCACCGAGCCGCTCTCTCAATGGTTGTGGCTGGTTAAGTGGCTCCTGATCATTCCGCACCTCATCGTACTCGTCTTCCTGTGGGCAGCTTTCGTGTTGGTTTGGGTAATATCTCTCCTCGCCATCATTTTTACGGCTAGATATCCTCGCAGCCTTTTCGAGTTCAATGTAGGGGTGCTGCGCTGGACGTGGCGAGTGGGCTTCTATAGCTATCAAGCACTCGGCACTGATAAGTACCCGCCATTTACGCTCAAAGCTGGCGGCTACCCAGCCGATTTGGAAGTCACGCACCCGGCTATGCTTACTCCTGTGCTGGTTCTGGTTAAGTGGTGGCTATTAACCATTCCACACTATATCGTCCTAGCCTTCTTCGGTGGAGGATGGGTACGGTGGCCTGGCTTGCTCTGGGTGCTAGTTTTCTTTGCGGGAGTGGCGCTGTTATTTACGGGCAGGTATCCCAGGGGTATCTTCGACTTCATTATGGGCATCAACCGCTGGACATACCGGGTGGCTGCATACTCGGGGTTAATGACTGATCGCTATCCGCCGTTCCGGCTTGGAGATTGACGCAAACCATTCTTTTGTGTTAAACAGTCCTGCAGCCGAGTTGGCCTGTGGCTATTGGTGGCTCAGCTTGATCCTATCTGCGCTACTGTCTTTGGTCTGCGCTATGAGTAAAGCTGCTACATCCTCGCGTCTGAACCTTTGGTCACCCCGAGGACCAACGCGATATGCCTTTATTATTCCCTGCGCACTCCATCTTCTCAGCGTGTTCGCATGTATGCAGAGAATTCGGCATGCTTCTCCGGTTCGGAGCATACTGCTTGGCGTCCTGGCGCCCTTTGGCATGCTACTTCTTGTTCGTTGTGTATACACTGTGCCTCCCATGGGTTTTCATCCTTGCGGGAATGTTCCGGTTTCCTGTTCAACTCAATGCGCAACACGTTCCCGTTTTTGCACAATCTAATTCTAGATTAACGAATGCGGTTTTAATGTGACTTTTGTCTCGTTTGCGATTTACTGAACGCTTGAAAGAGATGCTGGAAAAGTAAATTGGCTTGCCTCTGCCGTTTATGAATATACTTTCGCAGTGCTGTAAGCTCCTCATTTCAGCTTCAACCCTATCCTAAAATTGTGCAAAACCTTGACAAGCCTAATTTTGTCACGTATAATATCAGTGTGGTCTGATTTTTCTGAATAATCAAACTGACTGAAAGCATATATTCCAAGAAAGAGGTGGTGGAGATGGTCAAAAAAGGCAAGAACGAATACTGTTGTGCGCCGATGGAGAGGGGGGTGGGATGCTGTAAAGTTGAATCTCTGATAAGTGTGGATGAGCGAGGGCAGATGGTGCTGCCTAAGGAGATAAGGGACAAAGCAAAGATTCGTGCCGGCGATAAATTAGCTGTGGTAGCTTGGGAAAGAGATGGCCAGGTCTGCTGTATCTCTTTGGTCAAGGTTGAGAGTATCACTGAGATGGTAAAAGATATGCTTGGTCCCATGATGAAAGAGATAATTAAGGATTAAGGAAGGCGTTCAAATGAAGAAGGAAGAGATAAAGAAAGTAGTTCGAGAGAGATATGCCAGGGTCGCCAAACAATCCAGTCCGTATGGTGCCCTTGTCAGCAACGATATGCAATCCGGTACATGTTGTAACGCTTCAGCCAGCCCCTGCTGTAGCGGCTCTGCTTCAGCCCAGGCTATAAGCAGGGCGATAGGCTACTCCGAAGAAGAACTTCGCTCCGTACCAGATAGTGCCAATCTGGGCCTCGGTTGCGGCAATCCCTTGGCTCTGGCCTCTTTAAAAAAGGGCGAGATTGTACTTGACCTCGGCTCCGGCGGCGGGTTTGATTGCTTTTTGGCTGCCGACAGGGTGGGCAAGAAGGGTAAGGTCATCGGCGTGGACATGACCCCGGAGATGCTGGAGAAGGCTAGGGAGAACGCGCGTAAGGGCAACTACAAGAATGTGGAGTTCCGGCTGGGAGAGATTGAGAACCTTCCTGTGGCTGATAGCTCCGTCGATGTTGTTATCTCGAATTGCGTCATCAACCTATCTACTGACAAAAAGAGGGTGTTCCAGGAAGGGTTCAGAGCGCTTAAACCGGGCGGCAGGCTGATGATTTCGGACATAGTCTTGTTGCAAGAACTGCCTGATGCCATAAAGGACTCTGTTACAGCCTATGTGGGCTGTGTCTCAGGAGCGATGCTAAAAGATGATTACCTAAGGACTGTGAAAGCGGCGGGCTTCCGCAAGGTCAAGATACTGGAGGAGACTGCCTTCCCCATCGACTGCATGGCAAACGATCCCACTGCTCTGGCTATCATTAAGGACGCAGGTTTATCGCTTCAAAAAGTGAGAGAGGCTGCGAACTCTGTCCTGAGCATAAAAGTCAGCGGTGTCAAACCCTAGCTTCTCGCTGCCAATAGTCTCCCCTTACACTAATTAACGAGTGGTTTGACTACCATCCGTGTCTGGTATAAAATTTTCGACGATGGTTTAAATAACCGTAATTTAAGAATTAACGCAAGGACAGAATTCTCGAAAAACAGAGAGAAAAGCCGACAGGAGGTATTATGAAGTGCGCGACCCACCCCAATGTTGACGCTGTGGGTGTCTGCGTTAATTGCGGCAGGGCTGTTTGCCCGGCGTGTCGTACTGTAGTAGGCGGAAAGACCTATTGTCCTGCATGCGCTACGGGTATCTCTAGTTACGCGAGGGGAAACACCACGTCGAAGCCTGTCACTGGTGGAATTTTGGGCATAATCGCTGGGGTTCTTGGCTTAATTTTAGGCGTTATCCTGATTGCAGGCGGCTCTACAACCGATTACTATTGGGAGTCGGTTGACTGGACAGCAATCGGTTTCGGCATAGCCGCGATAGTCTTTGGCATCCTGGCCATCATTGGCTCAAGCTTCGCAGTGGTCAGAAAGAATTTTATGCTATCTATTGTGGGCGGCGTATGCGCGCTGTTGGCCATGTGGCCGCTGGGGATACCAGCACTGATACTGATTGTCATATCCCAAGGCGAGTTTCAGCCTGCTTCTGCAAGCTTGACTTGTATAGGTTGTGGTAGGGTCAACCCTGGAGGCGCCAGATTTTGTATGAACTGCGGTCATGAACTGCCGGGGCCCAAACCTCGCTCCTGAGGGTCTAGGTCAGAACCTAATCACTCTTCGCCGTCACAACTCTTTCAGCCACAACAAACCGTCTGCCTCTGATGTGCATCACCGGCTTGGCCCTGGAAACGTTGAACTCGCCTTTTTCCAGGAACTCATCCTTGCACTCGACATGAACTACTCTGCCCACGACCAGGATGTGGTCGCCTGCCTCCTTTTCGAACTCAAGCCGGCATTCTATCCAGCCCAGGCATTCTTCGATAGAGGGCGATTTCACCTTCTTCGACTCCCTCTCGGTCAAGCCAGCCTTCTCGATCTCGCTCACGCCTTTGGGGAACGCCTTGGAGCAGACCCAGAGCTTGTCCAGAAGGCCTTCAGGCACAATATTGAGCACGAAATCGCCTGTTTCTCTCGTGTTTGCCAGAGTGTGCCTCTGAGGCGCAGAGGCGTAAAGCACCAAAGGCGGGTTTGATGATACTGGCGTTACGAAGCTGAAGGGTGCAGCGTTAGTTTGGCCCTCCTTATCCACTGTGGAAATCAGCACGGCGCATCGGGGCGAAAGAATCTCGTAGAAGCCAGAAGGATTGATTTCCATAATCGCCTCCTTTTAGAGTCCTTCAATATAGCTCAACACCTCTGTAAGGTTCCTGGCCTGGAAATCTGGCTTGGGCAGATTTCCTGATAAGGTGAGGCCCCTGCGGTTGACCCACACTGTAGCCAGACCAGCGTCCTTGGCGGCTGCTATGTCGTGCTCCAGGCTGTCGCCAATGACAAGGACATCCTCGGGGCGGGATTTAGTTGACATAACGGCATTGCTGTAATAGCTGCTGCTGTGTCCCTTCAAGCCAAGGTGGTCTTTGTCGAAGGCGTAGCGGAAATAGCTCGCGCCTCCGGCCTTCTCCAGAGCCTTGGCCTTCTCTGGGGCGTAATCGCCGGTGGTTAGGCAGAGGATATGATTCTGCTTGACCTTGTTTAGGAAGGGGATGGTATCAGGATAGAACGAGGGATTTGTCCAGGTCTCCCGCTGTGCCTGCCTGAATCTGCCTGCCAGCGTGCGGGCTACTTTGTCGTCATAGGGCTTCCTCAATTGGTCGAAAAGGAGCCTCTGGTGAAAGAAAAAGTCATCATGCTTCTCAGGGTACTGCACGTGGACTATGCCCCGGTGCGCGTATAAATACGCTTTCCAAATCTGCATGCCATCCAAGCCCAGTATGCCATCGAGCTTGGCTGCATACTTGGCGTCGGAATCATGAAGCGTGCCATCGTAATCTATGAAAAGCACTTTTTTCATGTCAGGGAAATACGCTGTGGAGGCGCTTCAGAGCCTCCATCTCCTCTCTATAGCCCAGCTTGGCTTTATGCACTGCGTGACCTAGCACCTCGATGGTCTTGTCATAGGTCTTGCGGTCTACAGGGTAGGGTATGCCGTCCTTGCCGCCATGGGCGAAGCTGTAGCGGGCTGGGTCGCGGAAGCTGGGAGGTACGCCGTAGACCAACTCGGAGATGAGGCTCAGGGCACGTACAGTAGCAGGTCCCACCCCTTCCAGTCCCAGCAAATTCTCAAAATTCTCGGGCTTGCATTCGTAGGTATGCAGGAATATCTTCTCCAGCCGGTCGGGGTGCAGGTCTGCTACGCTGAGATAGTGATGGGCGGGAAGCGTCAGCGATTTCAGTTTCTTGAGTTCATCAACTAGCTTCTCCGGCTTCTCCTCAGCAGCGACCTGTGTCACCACACTGCGTGCCCCCTCGCTTTCGGCGGCCACCAAGTTCAGTGCGGAGCCAAACCCCTGCGAGCAGATAGCAGCGTGGGGTTCGCAGACGTAGTCTTTTACTCCCTCGCTGAGCCAGTGATACCTGCGGGCATAGCGGTTCTTCTCGTTCATTCCCTGCTGGATAACCGCCCATTCGCCCTTAGGGGTGAATAGGAATGTATGATGGTAGAGCTGATAGCCATCCTGCAGCGCAACTGAGTCCACCTTCGCTGTCATCCTGCTGGCGTAGACCAGAGGCGCGGGATCATATGAGATCAGTTCACAGTGCTGTGCGATCTGCGCCGGGGTTTGTCTGGAGGTCTTCCCCTTGCCGCCGGCAATGTAAAAGCCGAGGTCTTTTTCTAAGCCCTTTGTTCCCTCCTTAAGCGCGCCGCAGACCGTGGTGGTGATGCCGCTGGAATGCCAGTCCCAGCCCAGCACACAGCCCAGCGCCTGGAACCAGAAGGGGTCGGACAAACGGCGCAACAGCTCCTCAGGCCCGAACTCCTCCACAACAGATATAGATATCTCACGGGCGAGCTTGGTCATGCGCTCGAAGAGCCAGCGAGGCGCCTTGCCATAATGGAGTGGGAGATTGGCTACGCCGGTTCGAGTTGGTTGATTCATGCGGTAGACCTCTGACCTCTATTTAACTTAATATAGCATGGTTATGCAAGTTGAGCAGTGTGGGGAAGGGATTGAGGATAAATAGGTTATCCTTGAGCAGCAGCCTAGTCGGTGTGCAAATAGGCATTTTCCATGTATTGGAACGTCATGCGCTGTGCGTTGTAGAACGAGCCGTTGAGGGCGATAGTCGAGCGCATGACGCTGGTATATGCATCCGGTTGCTGATAGAACATAGGCACAATGACTTTCTCCAGCTTGTCGTAAAGTGAAGCTATATCCTTGGAGGAGTCGCTCTCTGGTTCGTCGGACTCGCCTATAGACCAACCAGTGATGCCCTCTACATGTCCTTCAACCCACCAGCCGTCAAGTATACTCAGGCTGGGAACTCCGTTGAGCGCGGCCTTCATGCCGCTGGTGCCCGAAGCCTCATCAGGTTTCTGTGGCGTGTTCAGCCACAAGTCCACGCCCGAGCAGAGATATTTGGCTAAAGCCATATCGTACTCCTCCAGATAGACAACGTGTATAGTGTCGCGAAGAGCGTTTGCCGCCTGAAAGATGCGCCTGATTAAGGCCTTGCCGCCTTCATCCTTGGGATGGGCCTTGCCTCCGTAGATGATCTGTAGGGGGCCAACCTGGCGCGCTATCCTTTTCAGGCGTTCCAGGTCGGAGAACAGCATGTCCGCCCGTTTATAGGCGGTAGCACGCCTGGCAAAGCCGATGGTCATCGCCTTGGGGTCGAGTCGTACACTGGTACGCCGTTCTACCTCGGCGAGCAGGTCTCGCTTGGCGTCGACATGTGCCTCCCGTATCAGGTCGAGCGAGCAGCTTATGACGTAGCGCAGGTAAAGGCTGTCGTGACGCCACTCAGGAAAGTGGTGGTCGTAGAGTCGTTGAAATGGCATTGAGGCCCAGGTTACAGCGTGCACGCCGTTGGTGATGGAATTGATAGGGTAGTTGGGAAACATACCGCGGGATATCTCCTCATGTCGCATAGACACCCCGTTTATATAGCGTGAGAATATCAAGGCGAGATGGGTCATATTCAATATCCCGTCTTGGAAAGCCCCCACAGCCTGCAAGGCATTAGTCGGCTCATCTCCCAGCACTTTCCTCACCATGTCCATCGGGAATTTATCCATTCCGGCGGGCACTGGTGTGTGGGTGGTGAAGACGCAGCGGTGATGTACTGCATCTGTGTCTGCTTTGGTAACATTGTGGAGGCCCTTCATTTCGTGGTGTTCTTCAAGAAGCGCTAGGGTGAGGAGGGCAGAGTGCCCCTCGTTCATGTGGTAGGTTGGCACCCTTTTATATCTCAGGGCAAGCAGCATCGCCGCTCCGCCCAAGCCGAGCACCACTTCCTGGCACAAGCGGTAATGGTCGTCTCCGCCGTAGAGGTAATCGGTGAGGGTCTGGTCCCAGGGGCTGTTTTCGGGCGGCGCTGTGTCCAGAAGAAATACCGGCACGTCATGTCCTGTCACGCCATGAATAACATAGCGCCAGGCTCGGATTGTCACTTTTCGACCCTCTATGCTTACGGAAACGCGGGGCTGCATCGGTTCCAGGAATTTCTCTGGAGACCAGACAGGAGGGCTTTCAGTCTGGTTTCCCGAGGCATCCAGGTGCTGGCGGAAATAACCCTTTCGATATAGAAGCGTTATGCCCACCATAGGTATTTCTAAATCGGCGGCAGCACGCAGGGTATCTCCAGCCAGCATACCCAATCCGCCGCTGTAGGTGGGTATAGCCGGGTCGAGGCCAACCTCCATGGAGAAATAAGCAACTGTGGGTGGATGCCCTATCGTATCGGATGCATGTTTGTTCAAGCGTGCCTCTTGAAAACCCGAAGGGCAGAGTGCCAATGGCTCTGCCCGTGGGTATCTACTCTTCCTCTGCTGCCACCTGTGCCAGGTGGCGGGCTTTCAGTCGCCCGGCCTGGGTGAGCAGCTTCTTCCTCAATCTGAGGCTCTTGGGGGTTACCTCGACCAGTTCATCCTCTTTGATAAAGTCCAGCGCCTGCTCCAGGCTCAGCTTCACGGCGGGGGTTAGCTTTATGGCGATGTCGGAAGTGGAGGAACGGACGTTGGTCTGCTTCTTTTCCTTACATACGTTGACTGCCATATCCTGGACGCGGGAGTTCAGTCCCACTATCATGCCTTCATAGACATGCGCCCCTGGCTCGATAAACGTGGTGCCCCGCCCCTGAGCGTGGTTCAGTCCGTAGGTAACTGCTATGCCGTCTGCGGCTGATACCAGCGCCCCGTTGCGGTCCGAGGCTATGTCCCCACGCCAGGGCTCGTAGCCCAGGAACAGTGTGTTCATGATGCTTTCACCCCTGGTGGCGGTGAGAAAGGCGTTGGTGAAGCCGATGAGCCCTCGGGTAGGGATACGGAACTCCATGCGCACGTTGCCCTGTCCATCGTTGTGCATGTTGGTGAGCTGGGCCTGCCGCTTGCTCAGGATCTCCGATAACGCCCCTATGTACTCCTCGCGGGTATCGATAGTAAGGGCTTCCACAGGCTCCAGAAGCTTGCCGTCCACCAACTTGGTGATGGCCTCTGGCTTGGAGACCTGGAATTCGTAGCCCTCGCGGCGCATGGTCTCGATAAGTATTGCCAGGTGTAGTTCGCCTCTGCCTGCCACCAGGAAGACATCGGCGCTGTCTGTATCATACACCTGCAAGGCGATATTGGTCTCCAACTCATGATATAGCCTCTCCCTCAACTGGCGGGAGGTGCAGAATCGTCCTTCACGTCCGGCGAACGGCGATGTGTTCACTCCCAGGGTCATCTTCACCGTGGGCTCGCTGATATCTATACCCGGCAGCGCCTCTGGCCGCTCCGGGCTGGCCATGGTTTCACCGATGCTGACCTTTTTCAGGCCGGTAATAGCCACGATGTCGCCTGCCTGTGCCTCTTCCGTTTCCAGACGGTTGAGCCCCAGGTATGTGAATACTTGGGCGACCTCGTGCTGCATGGTGCCGCCGTCTTTATCAATGGTGACTACGATGTCGTGCGGTGCCACCTTGCCCCGGGAAATCCTGCCGATGGCAATCTTGCCTTTGTAGCTGTCATAGTCCAGGCTGCACACCAGCATCTGAAACGGCCCTTCCTCGATTGTCGGCGGAGGCACCTGTTGCAGGATGGATTCGAAGAGGGGAACCAGGTCTTTGCCCTCAGCGCCGGGCTCGGTTACGGCTGTACCGTCCTTGGCGCTGGCGTAGAGCACAGGGAAATCGAGCTGGTCGGCGTTGGTTACCAGTTCCAGGAAAAGGTCCTGCGTTGCCCGGACTACCTCGTCTATGCGGGAACTACTCCTGTCTATCTTATTGACAACTACGATGGGTTTTAAGCCTTTCATCAGGGCCTGGCGCAGCACGAACTTGGTCTGCGGCATGGGCCCCTCCACAGAGTCCACCAGGAGCAGGCAACCATCGGCCATATTTACCACCCGCTCCACCTCTCCACTGAAATCGGCGTGCCCCGGGGTATCTATGATATTGATTTTGACATTTTTGTAGATTACGGCCGTATTCTTAGCCAGGATGGTAATGCCCTTTTCTCGCTCCAGCACGTTCTGGTCCATGATGAACTGGCCCACCTGCTGGTTATCCCGGAATACCTTGCTCTGCTTGAGCATGGCATCCACCAGGCTTGTCTTGCCGTGGTCAACATGAGCGACTATGGCTATATTTCTTATGTCATCGCGATGAGTTTGACCCAACCCCCACCTCCTCGTGGGCATGAGCTATCTTTAGCTCTTCTCTGAGGAACCTATCTACGTTCACACTGCCTTTTTCGGAAGCCAGCCTCGCCTCTTCACCCACCAATAGGCCAATGCAGTGGCCACGACAGTAGAGCCCACGAGCAAAGCCCAATACCAACCTATATCCTTGGGACCCATTTCGAAAGCAGAGTTGCCCAGGATTGTGGCCAGTGTGTTAGGTACGAGAACCGCTGTGCCTATGATGGTCAAATAGGTCATGACCATTGCCATCCTATTATTAAGGGCCTGGAGCTGGTTGTTGTAGATGCTCTGCAGAACCTCCAGCCCTGAAGCCAGGACCTCCGACAGGTGCTCGGCCAGCCCGATCTGCCTGTTGACATCCTCGGCCAGGAGGCTTAGCCTGTAGAGTATCTTCTGGTCATCGGTCATAAGTTCGGCATCACCGTATCGCAGGGCATGAAGCACGTCCACAGTCTGCCAGAGAGCATTCAAATATGTGATGAGGGCATGCTTCATGTCATAGATTTCTGGCCCCAATTTGTCCCGCGGCGTCTCGGCATTCATCAAGTCTTTGTTGAGTTCGTCCCCTCGTTCCTCAATCTGCCGCAGGTGCTCGAAGTTCTTCTGGTTAGTCTCATCTATAATGCGCATGAGTAGCAGGGTCAGCTTGTCTCCAGCAGAGACATTAACAGGTATTTTCTTCAATACGATATCAGAGTATCTCCGCAGGCGGATAAATCTGCGGTCTACGCTACGTGGGTGAACGGAGAAGACAAAGTTCTTACGCATAAGCATCAATAGCGGATGCGGCTCTACCTCGAATTGTCGAACCTGGATGGAGGGAATCTCTATTCCCATCTCAGTATCGAAATCCTGGTAGGTCAAGCGGGATTCTCCGGTCAGCGAGGAGATGAGAGGGTCGCTGAAGCCGAGCTGGGCGGCAGCGATGGGAGCGTCTTTATCGAAGTCGTCGGTCCAGCGGTCAACCCAGGCGATCACCGAATCCTCGAGCACATCCCGGAAGTCCGCCGGCGACTCGGCATCTGTCTTGAAAATCGTGCCTGAAGAAGACAGGGCGACACAGAACCAGGGTTTTTGAAAGGCTTCAGTCTGGCTGGCTTCTATTTTCTGCGCCTTCTCGTTGATCTCTAATTTTTCCATCGGCGTGTCCCTTTCAGTTCGCTTTTTGAGGGAAAGTGAAAAGCCACAACTAATCATTATAGTGCGCCTATATCGCCAAAGCAAACTGTTGCCCATGTTCGAACCAAGTGCTATAATTTGCCCTAACTGTGCTGCGATACGATTTTGCTTTTGGGGTGCTACATTGAAACTGAGTCGAGAAGAAGTAAAGCACATCGCTCTGCTTGCCCGCCTGGGGCTTACTGAGTCTGATGTAGAGAAGTTCAGGGAGCAACTCTCCAATATACTGGAGAACTTTGAGATACTGAAACAGGTGGATACTTCAGGAATTCCTCCCACCTCTCACCCTATTGCTTTGACGAACGTGCTTCGAGATGACGAGGTGGCGCAGTCTTTGTCCCCCAAGGAAATCCTGGCTAATGCACCCCAGGAAGAGGACGGCTGCTTCCGGGTGCGGGCAGTTCTGGAGTAATTACCTCTTATTTAAAGCGAGAGCAGCGACATGAATCTCAAACAACATCTGGATTATCTATTCAATCCTAGGTCTGTGGCGGTTATAGGTGCGTCCAACGCCTTCGGCAAATGGGGTTTTGGCATTTTCCGCCTCTTGATAACCAAGGGTGGGCGAGAAGTCTATCCCGTGAACAGGCATGAACCCGAGATCCTCGGTGTGAAGGCTTACAGCAGCGTAACCGAGATACCTGCTGCTATAGATTGCGCTGTGATAATTATTCCATCTCCTGAGACCCCTGCTGCTATGGAGGACTGCGTTCGAAAGGGAGTCAAGACTGTTGTACTTATCTCAGGCGGTTTCGCTGAAACCGGCGACGAGGGGGTAAAAACTCAGCGGGAAGTAGTTGAGATCGCCAAACGGGGAGGAATACGCTTTGTTGGGCCTAACTGTATGGGACACTTCAACGCCCACGCTGATTTTTACACCACACCCTTCGTGCCCTCGGTGAAAAAAGGTCCTGTGGCCCTCATCTCGCAGAGTGGAAATTCGGGTGCTTCAATCGTGCACTCGGGGTGGAAAGTAGGTCTGGGGTTCAGCAAATTTGTCAGCGCCGGTAATGAGGCTGATTTGCATTTTGAGGACTATCTGGAGTATTTTGCTGAGGATGATGAAACCAAGGTAATCCTGGGCTATGTAGAGGGTTTCCGGCATGGCAGGCGTTTTTTCGAGCTTGCTCGGGAGATTACCCGAAAGAAACCCGTAGTTATCATGAAGGCAGCGCGTACTGAGTTAGGGGCTAGGGCAGCGCGCTCGCACACAGCCGCGCTGGCGGGGTCGGATTTGGTCGTCGATGCCGCATTCAGGCAGTGCGGCGTTATTAGAGTTGAGGAAATCAGCGAGCTTATTGACATGGCACTGGCTCTGCTGGGCCAGCCTCTGCCACGAGGCAAGAGGGTTGGCGTGGTATCGATGGGCGGTGGCCTGGGCGTTGTCGCTGCAGATGCCATAAAGAGGCAGGGCCTGGATTTGCCCCCGCTGTCGCCAAGTACTATGGAGAAGTTAAATGCAAGGATGTCGTCAAGGTGGTCTCACGGTAACCCTGTAGACCCTGCAGGCGATGTGGTGAGCTATCATAGCCTATGGCCGCTTATTGAGGACAAGAATATAGATATCACCATGATTATCGGCGGCTTCGGCATGGTGGGCCTTCTCGATGACCTGGTCGGTGCAGTCAATATGGCTACCGATGAGGTGGACAAAATGTTGCAGGCTGCGCAGGGGGAGGAGCTTAAAAATCTGGACACAACGATAGAACTCATGAAGAAATATCAGAAGCCCGTTGTTTTCACCACCATGGTCAGCGATGCTGTGAACAGGGGAGCGGTCTACGATAAGCTGGAGCAGAACTATCTCACACCCTGCGCGACTCCGGAGATGTCGGCGAAAGTGCTGGCTCATCTGGTGAGGTACAGCGAATATGTGGGGATTCTGAAGGAAAATTGATGATTTCTAAATACGACCTTACAATCCACGAATCTCATCAGTTGCTCAAAAAGCGCGAGCTATCATCGGTCGAGTTGACTAGAGCGGTGCTCGAGCGCATACGCCATGTTGAAGACAAGGTATGCTGCTTCGTGACCATAACCGAGGAAGCGGCTCTTGCCCAGGCTCGGGAGGCTGATGAGCGAATAAAAGTCGGCAAATTATCTCCTTTGACAGGCATCCCCGCGCTGATAAAGGACAACATGTGCACCAAAGGAGTGAAAACCACCTGCTCTTCGAAGATGTTGGAGAACTTCGTCCCGCCCTATGATGCTACTGTGGTGGAGAGATTGAGGGCTGCGGGCATGGTCATGCTGGGCAAGGGGAATATGGACGAGTTCGCTATGGGCTCTTCTACAGAGAACTCCGCTTTCTTCGCTACTCGAAACCCCTGGGACTTGAAGCGCGTCCCGGGCGGGAGCAGCGGTGGCTCGGCAGCCTCGGTAGCTGCGGGGGAGGCCGTTTACGCCTTAGGCTCTGATACCGGAGGTAGCATCCGTCAGCCTGCGGGCTTTTGCAGCGTCGTCGGGCTCAAGCCCACCTACGGGCTTGTCTCCAGGTATGGGCTGGTCGCCTTCGCCAGTTCCCTCGACCAGATAGGGCCTTTGACTAAGGATGTGACTGATTGCGCTCTGGTGATGAATGTCATCGCTGGCCATGACCCCAGGGATTCTACATCTGTAAACCGCCCTGTGCCAGATTACACTAATTCGCTTATCTCAGACCTGAAAGGGCTGCGTATCGGCGTGCCCAAGGAATACTTCGTCAAAGGCATGGAAAGCGGTGTGGAGCAGGTTATGCGGCAGGCTATTGCCAAGCTTGATGAGCTGGGGGCAAAGGTTGATTGGGATGTATCGCTGTCTCATACCCCGTATGCACTTGCCTGCTACTACATCATTGCGCCCTCGGAGGCTATGGCTAACCTGGCGCGTTACGATGGTGTCAAGTATGGCTTCTCTGCCAGGGAAGCTGAGAATATGTGGGATGCCATGGAAAAAACCCGTCAGTATGGGTTTGGTCCGGAGGTGAAGCGTCGTATCATGCTGGGTACTTATGCCCTCTCTGCCGGCTATTATGAAGCTTACTATCTCAAGGCGCAGAAGGTGCGCACCCTCATCAGCAGGGAGTTTGCTGAGGCTTTCAAGCAATACGATGCGCTGGTTACTCCTACCTCGCCTACGGTGCCGTTCCGTATAGGGGAGAAGACGGATGACCCGCTGCAGATGTATCTGAGCGATGTCTGCACCATGCCCATAAATATCGCTGGCATCCCCGGGATATCCGTGCCTGCCGGGTTTGTGGACGGTCTTCCCGTGGGCATGCAGATTCTAGGGAAGCCATTTTCTGAGGAGACACTGTTTCGGGTCGCATATGCCTATGAGGAGGCGACAGGCTGGCAGAAGCGGAGGCCAAAATTATAGATGACAGCAAAGCCCATCCAGGTTACCTGCTATTCAGGTCATACTTATGCCCAGAGGCCTGAGTCTCTAATATGGGCAGGCGTCGAGCGAAAGGTGAGGAAGATTGAAAAGGCGTGGCAGGAACCTGGAGCAAGATTGTTCAAGGTGGTCACTGAAGATGGCAGAGTTTTCATTCTCAGTTATAATGAGCGAGGCGATGAGTGGTCAGCCTTCGAGTTGACAAAAGGCTGACTAAATGCAAAATGTAAGGGCAATCGGGGGTTCCCACAAACTTTAATCCTCCCTCCTTCAAGGAGAGGGGCTAGGGGATGAGGTGAATACCATGAATAAAGAAGTTCTCAAAGTACTGGAGAAAGATGCCAGAGCGACCCCGGAGCAGATAGCTAACATGACTGGCCTGTCTGTGGATGAGGTCGAGAAAACCATAGATAAGGCAGAAAGAGACCGTGTCATCGTCAAGTACAAAACCGTGGTCAATTGGGAGAGGCTGGGCGAGGAGCAAGTGCAAGCCCTCATCGAGGTCAAGATTCAGCCCCAGAGGAATGTGGGCTTCGACGCTATCGCCGAGCGTATTTACCGTTTCCCTGAGGTGAGGTCTGTCTATCTGGTCTCGGGGACCTACGATCTGGCGGTTCTCGTCGTGGGCAAGACCATGCACGAGGCAGCGGCCTTTGTCTGGCAGAAGCTGGCAACGCTGGAGTCGGTGCAGGGTACTGTGACCCATTTCTTGCTCAAAAGGTATAAGGAGGATGGAGAGATTTTGGATGGTGGGGGTGAGAAGGGGCGGCGGCAGCCGCTGACCTTGTAGCAGAGGAGGTTATACCATGTCGCCCAGGCCTGTGGTTCGCTCTAAGCGTGCCCGGGGCATTATCTCGCGGCGGGTCGATAGCCTTTCCCCGTCGGGTATCAGGAAGTTTTTCGACATTCTGTCAACGATGGAAGGTGCCATATCGCTGGGTGTCGGTGAGCCTGACTTTACCACACCCTGGAATGTCAGCGAGGCAGGCATCTACAGCCTTGAGAAGGGCTACACGATGTATACATCGAACAAAGGGCTGCTGGAGCTGAGGCAGGAACTGGTACGACATCTGCGCTCGCGTTACGGGCTGGAATATGATCCCCATACCGAGTTGCTTATCACAGTGGGTGTGAGCGAAGCGCTCGACCTGGCGATGCGGTCTATTATCGACCCTAAAGACGAGGTTCTCTCACCAGACCCTACATATGTCTCCTATGGGCCCTGCACTGTCCTTGCGGGTGGCACATTTGTCCCGGTGCCGACCACGGTTGAGAACGACTTCAAAGTCAGGGCTTCTGATATCGAGAAGCGTGTTACTGACCGTACTAAAGCTATTCTTATAGGTTATCCCAATAACCCCACCGGAGCGGTCATGGAGAAGCACGAACTGGCTGAGATAGCTGAGGTAGCTCAAAATCACGACTTGCTGGTGGTCTCCGACGAAATTTATGACCGATTGGTTTATGGTATCAAGCACACATGCTTTGCCAGCCTCCCCGGCATGAAGGAGCGTACCATCCTCATGGGAGGTTTCTCCAAGGCTTATGCCATGACCGGCTGGCGGGTAGGCTACGCTGCAGCCCGACCGGAGATAATCGAGGCAATGACCAAGGTGCATCAGTATACCATGCTCTGCGCACCTATAACAGCCCAGATGGCGGCTGTTGAGGCCTTGAGGACTGGCGAGGCGGCGGTGCAGGAGATGGTTGCCGACTATGACCGCCGCCGGCGGGTGATGCTGAAGGGTTTAAACGATATCGGGCTTGCCTGCTTCGAGCCGAGGGGTGCGTTCTATTGCTTCCCCTCTGTGAAGGTGACAGGGCTGTCCTCCGAGGAGTTCGCTGAAAAGCTTCTTGTCGAGGAGAAGGTAGCTGTGGTCCCGGGGCAGGCCTTTGGGGAGTGTGGTGAGGGATACGTACGCTGCTGCTATGCCACAGCGCTTTCCGATATAGAGGAGGCACTGCGTCGCATGGGCCGTTTCGTAGAAAGACACCGTTAGCTGGGAAGCAGCCCGGAGGCTGCCTCAAGTGGACTAAAGCTTCCCCTTTGTGGTTTGACCCTCCTTTGCCGACACGCTATAATTGCCATGTAAAAGCCGAGGTGGCGGAATGGCAGACGCGCTACGTTCAGGGCGTAGTGTTCGAAAGGACGTGTGAGTTCAAATCTCACCCTCGGCACCATCTAACTCGATTTTTAACTAGGGAGTCCTTAAAGAGGTGCAGGAGATTTCTCCTGCTGGGGGTCTGAGGGCCTGTCCTGAGCTTGTCGAAGGATGTCCCTCACTACAATAGATCCCCCAAGACTGGGGGACACAGGGGGTTGAAAAGAGACATTTTCTCAAGCCCTCTTTTAAGAACGGAAAAAAAGAGCGCTTGTAGCTCAATTGGATAGAGCGTAGCCCTGCGGAGGCTAAGGTCGCGGGTTCGAGTCCCGCCAAGCGCGCCAGTGGGCGATTAGCTCAGCGGTTAGAGCGTCTGTTTTACACACAGAAGGTCGGAGGTTCGAGACCTCCATCGCCCACCATTTAAATACTTCTTAGTCTTGTGAGCCTCCCTCTGTTCCGATTATCATAACTTTTAAACCTTTCGTCCCCATGTATAATAGGTACCACGTGTTGCAAGCATCATTCCTAGCTGGAAAGAATGGAGGTAATCAAATGATTAGAGCATTCAACGGGAAAACGCCCAAGATAGCAGATACTGCCTTTGTCAGCGAATTTGCCTATGTCGTCGGTGATGTTGAGATTGGCGAAGAATCGGCAGTATGGCCGGGCGCTGTGATTAGAGGAGACTTCGGCTCGATTCGCATTGGCCGGAATTCCCATATTGAGGACAACGCCGTGTTACATGCCTGGAAGTCTCTGACAATCGGCGATAATGTGACGGTAGGGCATAGTGCGGTGGTCCACTGCCAGAGGATCGGAGATAATGTACTTGTGGGCAACAACGCCACTGTCTTGGATGATACCGAGATTGGCAATTTCTGTATCATTGGCGCTAACTCAATGGTCAGAGCAGGCCAGAAGATCCTGGATAGGTCCTTTGTTGTGGGTGTTCCGGCAAAAATCAAAGCGGAGTTCTCACCGGACGAGATCGAGAGCTTTCACCGGGAGATGGTAGACAAATACTACCAGCCAACAGCGGAGCATGGACCCGAACCAAGCTTATCTGGGCTGGCAAGGCAATACAAAGCGCAGGGGCTGTAGCTCGGAGGGAGTGTATTAATGGGGGAGCCCCAATATCAAAATTCCCCCAAGATTGGGGAATACAAAGGGTTGAAGAATGATTAGTAAAGGTTCTCTCAAATTACCCTTGACATATAACTTGAGTTCCATTATACTTTCAATTTAGCGCCTAAAGCGTTCTCAAAGGACAAGGAGGGGTATTGCCTACAATAAACCAGTTGGTTAGGAAAGGGCGCAAGAAACTGAAGAAGAAGGCCAAAGCGCCGGCACTCCGCTATACCTATAATACTTTGAAGGGTAAGAGCGAGCGGGGCGCTAAGGGCTCTCCTCAGAAGAGAGGGGTCTGTCTTCAGGTGAAGACGGTCACGCCTAAGAAACCGAACTCCGCCTTGCGCAAGGTTGCGCGGGTGCGTTTAACCAATGGTATGGAAGTAACAGCCTATATCCCTGGCGAGGGTCACAGTCTGCAGGAGCACTCGGTGGTGCTCATCCGCGGGGGGAGGGTACCTGACCTTCCGGGTGTGCGCTATCACATCATCCGCGGCGCTCTGGATGCTACAGGTGTGGAAAATCGTCGCCAGGGTCGCAGCCGATACGGAACCAAAAAGCCCAAGGCAGCCGCTTAAGCGGGCCAGCCCTGGTTTTTAGATACGGGGTCTGTAGGAGCTTCTAATTTATAGAAGCTCTTTGATTGAAAGGATGGTTTGAGGAAAGGAAAATGCCGCGGCGAGCACGAGCAATTAAGAGAAAGACGTCACCTGATGGCAAATACCAGAGCGCGAACTTGGCGCGGTTCATTAACAAGATAATGGGCCGGGGCAAGAAGAGCACGGCTGAAGGTATTGTCTATGGAGCTATGGCAATCATTGAAAAAGAGTTGAAAAAGAACCCCGTGGATATATTCGAACAGGCATTGAAGAATGTGACGCCGGTTATTGAGGTCAAGCCACGTAGGGTTGGTGGCGCAACCTATCAGGTGCCGGTTGATATTAAGGGGGAGCGCCGTATGGCCCTGGGTATGCGCTGGCTGGTGATTTCAGCGAGGGCGCGCAAGGGCAAGCCGATGGCGAATAGACTGGCGGAGGAGCTGATTGATGCTTCTCGAAATCAGGGTTCTGCTATCAAGAAGAGAGAAGATACACACCGTATGGCTGAGGCGAACAAAGCCTTTGTCCATTACAGGTGGTAAACGAGGATTATGTGGTAAACGAGGATTATAAGGATTGTGGGTAATAACAAAGCTTGTTTAGCTGAGAGGGAAGGGGCCATGGCGCAGGGGTTGGCGCTGGAGCGGGTGAGGAATATCGGAATTATCGCTCACATTGATGCCGGTAAGACGACCGTCACCGAGCTTATCTTGTATCACACCGGCAGAACCTATAAGGTGGGGCAGGTGGATGACGGGACGGCGGTGATGGATTGGATGGAGCAGGAGCGTGAGCGCGGGATCACTATTACCGCTGCCGCTACTAGCTGTGAGTGGCTGGACCATCAGATCAATATCATTGATACCCCTGGTCATGTTGACTTCACTGCCGAGGTCGAGCGCAGCCTCAGAGTCCTCGATGGTGGGGTGGTGGTGTTCGATGCCCTGTGTGGGGTTGAGCCGCAGTCCGAGACGGTTTGGAGGCAGGCGGATAAATATAGTGTCCCCAGGATATGCTTTGTCAACAAGATGGATCGAGTTGGCGCCGACTTTTTAGCAACGGTGCAGTCAATCGTAACTCGCCTTGGGGCTAATCCGGTAGCAATACAGCTACCTATCGGTGCTGAAGCAGATTTCAAAGGTGTTATAGACCTGATTGAGAGTAAGGCATGGCTTTTCTCTGATGACAGAGACCAAGCTCCTACTGAGATGCCTATTCCTGAAGAGCTCAAGGAAGCTGTTGTCCGCCATCGCGAAAAGTTGATTGAGAAGGTGGCCGATAGCGATGAAGCGCTCATGAGCGCCTATGTGGAAGGTAAGGAGATTACCGTCCCGGAGCTTAAGGCAGCACTGCGGAGGGCGACGCTGTCCACTAGGCTAGTCCCTGTACTCTGCGGCAGTGCCTTGAGGGGTAAGGGTATACGACCGGTTCTGGATGCTGTAGTCGATTATCTACCTTCACCTTTGGATATGCCGCCGATACGGGGTACCGACCCGCGTACCGGCAAAGAGGTAACTCGTGAGGCTAGCGATAGCGCCCCATTTTCTGCTCTGGCATTCAAGATTGTCTCTGACCCTTTCATAGGACGTTTGATATATCTACGAGTTTATTCAGGCAGAGCACGCACTGGCTCCCAAATCTATAATTCGACCAGGGAGCATAAGGAACGGCTGGGGCGGTTGCTTATGATGCATGCCAACCGTAGGGAGGAGATAAGCGAGGTAGGATGCGGTCAAATCTTCGCCGCTGTCGGCCTCAAGGATACCTTCACGGGGGATACACTCTGTGAACCTACAAAGCCTATCGTCCTGGAATCTATCAAATTCCCCGAGCCGGTTATATCTGTGGCGATAGAGCCCAAGACAAAAGCAGACCAGGACAAGTTGGGCGAATCATTAACTAAACTTGCCGATGAAGACCCCACCTTTAAGACACGCTATGACCAGGAGACTGGCCAGACCATAATTTCCGGTATGGGTGAGCTTCACCTCGATATCATAGTCGACAGGATGATGCGTGAGTTTGGGGTTGACGCTAAGGTGGGCAGGCCGCAGGTCGCTTATAAGGAGACGATTACTGTTCCTGTTCGCGCTGAGGGCAGGTTTGTCAAGCAGACTGGCGGGCATGGCCAGTATGGGCATGTTTGGATTGAGTTTGAGCCGCTGGAACGGGGCAAGGGTTTTGAGTTCGTAAACAAGATACAGGGCGGAGCAGTACCCAGGCAGTATATCTCCGCTGTGCAGCAGGGCGTCAGAGAGGCGCTTGAGAATGGTGTCCTCGCTGGCTATCCCATAATAGATATAAAGGCAACTGCGGTCGATGGCAGCTATCATGAGGTGGATTCTTCGGAGATAGCCTTCAAGATGGCAGGATCATTGGCGGTGAGAGAGGGGGTAAAAGAGGCTGACCCCATCCTTCTTGAGCCGATAATGAAGCTTGAGGTGGCGACGCCCAAAGAGTTCCTGGGGGACATAATGGGTGATCTCAATACCAGAAGGGCTAGAGTTGAGGCTATTGAGTTGCGGGCATGGACCCATATAATTCGTTGCTACGTTCCTTTGGCTGGGATCTTCGGTTATGCCACTGACCTCAGGTCGATAAGCCAGGGAAGGGCAACCTATTCCATGGAATTCCACCGTTATCAAGAAGTGCCTAAGGATATGGCGCGTGAGATAATCACCAGAATGAGGAGCTAGATGCCGAAACAGAAAATACGCATCAAGCTGAAGTCGTATGATCACAGGATTCTAGACCAGTCTGCTGTGCAGATTGTTGAGGCAGCAGAGCGCACCGGAGCAGCCGTAATAGGCCCAGTGCCTCTTCCTACTCATATAAAGAAATTCTGCGTCATTCGCTCTCCCCATGTGGACAAGGATTCCCGGGAGCAGTTTGAGATCAGGACTCACAAGAGGTTAATCGATATTATGGACCCTACGGCGAAGACCATCGATGTTCTGACCACGTTGAATTTGCCGGCAGGGGTGGACATCGAGATAAAGCTATAGGTAGTTTCAGGTTGTAGATAATGATTAAGGGACTTCTCGGTCGAAAAATAGGCATGACACAGTTGTTCACCAAAGATGGCACGCTGGAAGCGGTGACAGCCATCGAGGCTGGGCCTTGCACTGTGACCCAGATTAAGACTGCAGCCAAAGAGGGCTACAACGCAGTCCAACTGGGCTTCGGAGAAGCGAAGCGCCTCAATGCACCAGAGAAGGGACATCTGGGCAAGCTGGGATTATTCAAGCACTTGAGTGAGTTCAGAGTTGATGAGTCTCCCAATGTGGAGATAGGACATCGAATCGATGTTACCCTCTTCCAGCCCGGGGACCTGGTTGATGTAATTGGGGTATCAAAGGGCAGGGGCTTTGCTGGTGTGGTCAAGCGCCATCATTTTGCAGGCGGCCCCAAGACCCATGGCCAGTCTGATCGTCATCGTGCCCCTGGTGCAATTGGCTCAGGCACTACCCCGGGGCATATAGTCAAAGGGCTGAGGATGGCGGGTCATATGGGTAACCAAAGAGTCACTGTTAAGTGTCTCGAGGTAGTCAAAGCTGACCCTGACCGCAATTTGCTCTTGCTCAAAGGGGCTGTCCCTGGAGCCAAGAATGGGCTATTGGAGATAAGAAAATCCAAGAGACAAGTTGCCAAGAAACTAGAGACTCCGAAGCAAGAGACGAAGAAGCAAGGCAAGTAGTTGGGAGACGCTGTGCAGATTTCAGTTTATAATAATGCGGGGCAGGAGATCGACAAGATCGAGGTCGATGAGGCTATCTTCGGGGTGCAACCGAATGAGGCGGTGGTTCATCAGGCGCTGCTGAGGCAGTTGGCGAACTCCCGTCAGGGAACTGCCGACACCAAGACCCGACGTGAGGTCTCGGGAAGCAGCCGTAAGCTGTATCGGCAGAAGCACACCGGGATGG
>Ga0315268_10001772_pt1 | contig 24785 bp, 23 predicted proteins | sample C1_top_MG_FD_204535 | JGI IMG/M metagenome (GOLD analysis project Ga0315268, IMG submission 204535) | Sediment microbial communities from Yellowstone Lake, YNP, Wyoming, USA - C1_top | ecosystem: Environmental > Aquatic > Freshwater > Lake > Sediment | place: USA: Wyoming | collected 2017-08-01
CAGTGGGTAATGTTCAACGTATCCATTGAAGCACTGCTCTATTCCGTTGCCGCTGGATTGGGCGAGATGATTATCCTCGGCGTGCTTTATGGGCTGACCTTGAAACCAGCCAGGTGAGTTTTCATACGCAAGCGATTCGACGAAGAAGGTGCGTCTCATCAAATCATCGGTTCGCCCCTACGATTTCCAGGTCTTATTCCGCAATCGGCAAGTACAGGTCAAACACCATTTTCTCCAACGGCGTCCCCGGTGGCGTGAGGCATTCCTCAAGGCACTGGTTATCTGCCATCTTGTACGAACTATCCTCTTGCCACACCACCAGTTGCTTCCACGTTTGGAAAATGGTCTGCTCCCCCTCGCAGCGTGCCACTGCAAACAGACCGCCGTCGAATTCTTTGATCTTTACTTCGCCTCCGGGCTGCGCGTCCGCGCCGACCGTGACCCATTCTCGTGTCCGTAATTCGGACTGCCCGGCGTCGGGCTGGGGTTATCGAACCCAAAGAAGCAATGCGGCCTATCCAGCACACCGTTGCGCTCGTCCCCAGGACTTTCCAGCCGAGTTCTGGCGGACATGGTGTATCGAGTTTGAAAAGAAACAGCCTTGCTATCCCGTCATCGTGAGAGTTGCGCCGGATTTTGTGCCATTGCTCCCGCAATACTTTGGCGATCAAGCTTGTGCGATGATCGGGCAGACGCAACCGGATGCAGAAGGATGGCTCACCGTGACCTTGTCGTTCGAAACATTCGGGGACGCACTCAACCGCATTCTTGGCCTGGGCAGAGCCGTGGAGGTCTTGGCCGGAAGCACTGCGGCGCACCATCATAGATTACGCCGCGCAAATCATTGCGCTGTATTCACGCTGACCGATTAAACAAAAGACCGCCCACGAGGAGCGGCCTTTTGTTCGCGCCGTAGCAGCCTACCCAATGACGAGAGGCGATGCTACGGCGCTGCGTTTAAAACTATTACTCATAGAGCACCACCTCCCATTTCTAAAGGATAGCGAGGCGGTCAACCCGCCGAATGATAACGGTATTATCGTCCAATACCGGGGCGGTGTCAAGCGCAAAAATGCTGCCGCGCCACGCGCCCACACTTTGACAGTTCGGCCCTTCTCGTTTACAATTTGACTTCGGCTAGTTGGTGCGATAGTTCGATAGGGCGCTGGTTCGATGCGAGTCGGAGAACTGGCAAGCTGGCGAACTTGCAAACTAACGAACCAACATCCTAACGAACTAGGGTACAAGATGAAAGACTACAAGACTGAAAACATCCGAAACATTGTTTTGATGGGCCACGGCGGCTCGGGCAAGACCTCACTAGGCGAGGCGATGCTGTTCAACAGCGGCGCGGCGACGCGCATGGGTACCGTCAACGATGGCACGACCGTGTCGGACTTTGACGAGGAAGAAATTCGTCGTCATATCTCGCTGATGACAGCGCTGTTGCCCGTCGAGTGGGCCGGGCACAAGCTGAATGTGCTCGATACGCCCGGTTATACCGACTTTGCTGGCGAGGTTAAAGGCGCGGTGCGCGTGGCGGATTGCGCCCTCATCACCCTGGATAGCGTTGCGGGTGTTGAAGTAGGCACGGAACTGGCGTGGAGCTATGCCGAAGAACGCAAGACTCCGCGCATAGCCGTCATCGCCAAGATGGATCGCGAGAATGCCAACTTTCAGAGCGCGCTCGACAGCCTGAGCCAATCCTTCTCGGCCAACTTTGTCCCGTTGCAACTGCCCATCGGCAGCCAGGCAGATTTTGAGGGTGTCGTGGATTTGGTGACGCTCAAAGCTCGGCGTGGCGCCAAGGGCGAGGTGGGCGAAGTCCCTGCCGCGCTCAAAGACCAGGTCGAAGAAGCCCGGCTCAAACTGATGGAAGCTGCCGCCGAAGGCGACGACGAACTCATCATGAAATACCTCGACGGCCAGGAATTGGACGAAGAAGAGATCAAGCGCGGATTCAAGATCGTGGTTGCGAAAGGCGGCGTCGTGCCTATTCTGTGCTGCGCGGGGACAGGCAACGTTGGCGTGGCGGCGTTGATGGATGCGCTGGTCACCTTCGCACCTTCTCCGCTTGATCTGCCCGCGGCCAAAGCCCAGAACCCTGCCACGCAAGCCGAGGAAGAAGTCGCTCCGCGCCAGGATGCGCCGCTGGCCGCGCTCGTGTTCAACACCACGGCGGACCCGTATGTTGGCAAGCTCACCTATTTCCGCGTTTACGGCGGATTGCTCTCCAGTGACAGCCGCGTGTTCAACGCCAACAAGGGTCAGGAAGAACGCATCGGCCAGATTTACGTGATGCGCGGCAAGGAGCAGATCCCAGCGGCCTCCGTCAAGCCCGGCGACATTGGCGCGGTTGCCAAGCTTGCTAACACCGGCACGGGCGATACGGTGTGCGACAAGGCGCATCCGCTCTTGCTCGACCCGCCGACGTACCCAGCTACCCTGACGACGGTGGCCGTCGAACCCAAGACCAAGGCCGACAGCGCCAAGCTCGGCCCGACGCTCACCCGTCTGTGCGAAGAAGACCCAACGCTCCATTGGCGGCAAGAGCCTTCGACTCGTCAGACGATCTTGGAGGGCATGGGCGACAGCCACCTGGATGTTGCGATGAGACGCGCGGCAACCAAGTTCGGCGTCGAGATTCTCACCAGCACGCCGCGCGTCCCCTACCGCGAAACGATCACGCGCGAGGCGACGTCCACTTATCGCCACAAGAAGCAGACCGGCGGTGCAGGCCAGTTCGCCGAAGTGGCAATGACCATTGCTCCCAACGAGCGCAACCAGGGTTACGAGTTTTCGTGGGATGTATTCGGCGGCGCGATCAGCGGCTCGTTCCAGACCTCGATTGAAAAAGGCATCAAATCGGTGATGGAGAGCGGCGTCGTCGCCGGTTACCCGGTCGTGGACGTCAAATGCTCGGTGATTGACGGCAAGGAACACCCGGTGGACAGCAAGCCTATCGCGTTCGAAATCGCCGGGCGCGAAGCGTTCAAGCAGTGCTTCCAGGAAGCCGGGCCGGTAATGCTCGAACCGATCATGACCATCAAGATCTCGATCCCCGAACGCTACAGCGGCGACGTGATGAACGACCTCAACACCAAGCGCGGTCGCGTGTTGGGCATTGACCAGCAGGCCGCCAAGACCATCGTCACCGCTCACGTGCCACTGGCCGAAGTACAAAAGTACGCAGCCGACCTGCGCTCCATCACGCAAGGTCGCGGCGTATACTCGATGGAACTCGACCACTATGAAGAAGTGCCGAGCTACATCGCCTCTGGCGTGATCGAAAAGGCCAGACAGGAACGCGAGGAAGCAAAAGAGTGATCAGTGACCAGTGATCAGTAGATAAAACAGACCTCCGAGGTTGCGAGACTTCGGAGGTCTTTTAGTTGAGGGAAAATGAACAACTCGAATCAGTCCGTTCCCCTCCCCACCTGTTGTCACATCCGACGGGCGCAAGCAAAAGACCAGACGACAATCGTGGCGATGGTACGCAGGGCGCATTTGAACCCTATGGGTTTGAACTGGCAGCGCTTTCTCATCGCCGAAGATGAATCCGGCATTGTGGGTGTGGGGCAAATCCGGCCTCACGAGAGCGCGCCAGAGCTTGCGAGCCTGGTCGTGCGAAAGGACCAACGCGGGCAAGGCATAGGTGGTCAACTGATTCACGCGCTCGTTGCGCAATCGCCTGGGACGCTGTACCTGTTTTGCCGCCCTCAGCTCGAAAGCTATTACGATCAGTTTGGTTTTCGCGCCATCAGTGCGAAGGAAGCGCCGCCGTCATTGCGAACGAGGTACGCTATTGGTCGGTTTATCACACGCCTATCCATGGGGCGAACGATCCTGTTAATGAAAAAGGCCTTCCAGGTCTGGGAGACCTCGAAGGCCTGAGGGCTATCCGCCCATCAACCTGCGCGAGGTCTTCATCAGACGGCGCAACCAACGTTGAGTCGGAGTCGGGTGCTTGACGCTCTCCAGCCCAGCATCGTAAGCGCCCAAGGCTGCAAACCACTGACCTTGCTTCATCCTCAAGCGGCTAAGCGCGCGCCAGGTCTCACCGGCCAAACCTGTTTCGCCCGCTGCGTTGAACAGCCCAATGGCCTCTTTGTAAAATGCCACCGCTGCATCATTTTGATTGCGCGATTCCGCCAGCGCGCCCAGATTGCCGACCACCTGTCCCTGCGCTTTAGGGTCGCCGAGCTCCTCGCACAACTTGCGCGCCTCGGAAAAGGCCGCTTCAGCTTCCTCGAAGCGAGCCGCTTGCCGCGCAGCCACGCCCCGGTCGTTCGCGCACTCGGAGGCCTGCGCTCGATTGCCTTCGGCCATAAAGGCTTGCTGCGCCTGGGTAAACGCCGCGATGGCTTCTTCAAAACGCCCGGCACGAAAGTGAGCCAGTCCTTTGTCCTTCAGTTCATTCCCTATGGGCATGCGTCCCCCCAGTCACTCCGAATTCCTCAGAAGCCGACCAGGGCCTTGGGAAACTCGGCGGAACTCAATAGGTGATCTCCAACAATCCTTCGGCCAGTTTGCGAATCGCGTCTGCCGGCAACTGGGCCAGGTGCATCGCCACACGCAGATAGGTCAGACTGCTTGGCTGCACGGCAAACTCGCGGATGTCTTCGGGCAGGGCTTTCCATGCCTCCAACTGACGATCCTGCAATTCACGCTCGCCGACCTTGCCAATACCTTCGTCGAGGAAATGGGAAAGCGGCACATCCAGTTCATCGGCCAGGGTTTCCAACTGCGTGACAGGGATAGGTATCTGACCTGCCTCGTACTGTCCAATGCGGCGCGCATTGCAACCGACGACCTCAGCCAAGTCCTTTTGCGTCTTGCCCTTGTGCTCGCGAACTTCGCGCAACAACACGCCGATGATACGATTGCGCAGCGCAATCGCTTCTGACCCAGGCGGCGAATCCGAGCTCACCAGCGTCTCATCCTCGCCCTCTAAAAAGCCCGCCACCGGAACGTGCAGGTAATACGCCAGCAATTCGAGTTCAGGCAGAGACATGTCGCGGCGACCCTCTTCGTATGCAGAGAGAATGCCCGGCGTCACGCCGATCACCTCGGCGCATTCCTTTTTGGTGCGGCCTGCTTTGACCCGCGCCCCCTGCAAGAGCACGCCGATGATCTTGCGGCGAATGGCAAGTGCGTCTGTTGTCGGCATAATCGCCCCCGCTTTCAATGTCGTTTCATACGGTTGAAATTATATATCAGAGACCAGAATTCGGCCACACGAAAGAATGCCTCGCGCATGATGCGCAAGAGGCCGTGTACGCGCCGCACGTCGAGGCGTATCTTGTATCACAGCCGAATCCGTGCTACACTAACCCCATGCTGACGACTCTGCGCGCAATCATCCAACGACACCTGGACGATTGGGGACTTGTCCTCATTGGCATAGCTGCCCTAGTTGCTGTGGCGCGCTCATTGTATCACACCGCCTGGAATAGTTGGGGCATCGCCAGCTATGCGCTGGGGCTAATCGTAACCATTTTGGTCATGTTGAGACTCAGGCGCTCGCGAGCCGAGGCCGAACAGCGCGTGCGCCAGTTGACGACTTTGAATGCCATCAGCAACGCCATGCGCGCCAGCCTCGACCTGCCCGAACTATTTGAGGCCATCCATCAGCACATTGGACAATTGCTCGAAGCGCCCGACTTTTACGTGGCGCTGTACAATGCGGACACTACCCAGGTTTCATTTCCACTCTTCTTTGAAAACGGCCAGCGGCGTCATCAAAGACCGCGCCCGGCAGGCAACACTCTGCTTGACTATGTGAGTCGTACACGTGAGCCGCTTCTCATTCAGCAGAACGTCGCTCAAGCTGCCGCCCGGCTCGGCGTTGAACCGATTGACCAGCCGCTGGCCAGCTGGCTCGGCGTTCCCATCCTCACCAACACCGAGGTGCTGGGCGTCATCGTGGTTCAGAGCCAAACCAAACGCGCTTTTGACCAGAGCGACGTCGAGTTGCTCACGACGGTCGCCTCGCAAGCCGCCGTCGCCATCAGCAATGCGCAACTATACAGCACGCTGCGCCAGCGCGCGACTGAACTGGCGATACTCAATTCGGCCTCAAGTGCGACGGGCGCGACGCTTGACCTGAACCGATTGTTGGAAATCATTATCACCTCCATTGGCCCGGTGACCGCCTGTCAAAAGGCTGCAATTTTCCTGCTGAATGACAACGGCGACGAACTATTCCTTGCTCATTCACACGGACTCAGCGCGGCGTATGTCGAAGGTGCACAGCACATCAAAGCCGGCCCCGGTGAGCGTGGTATGGTCGCCGCAATGCGGCGACCGCTAGTCGTGGGAGACATATCGAGTGAGCCTGGCCTTCGGGATTTTGTGCCGATGGCGCTGGCCGAAAACTTTCGCGCGTTAGCCGAAGTTCCTTTGCAAGCTCAAAACAGCGTTATCGGGACGCTGGCGATTTACTATGCCGAGCCTCATCCATTCACGCAATCCGAGCTCGACCTGTTGCAGACCTTTGCCAATCAGGCCGCCGCGGCCGTGAACAACGCCCGACTCTACGAGCGGACAGATCAAGCGCTGGCTCGCCGGGTGGAAGAACTGGCTGCGTTAGAAGAGATCGGGCGAGAGTTTACCGGCACTCTCGACGTGTCGCGCATCGCCGAAAGCATCGTCGAGCGGACCAGGCAGGTCACGGGCGCGCAAGTCGCCGCGCTGATGCTCATGGATGAAGACGGCAGCAGTGGTCACTTTGTGGCGCAGCGCGGTTTTACTCGCGACCTGGCCGAATCACTCTTGCAAAAACCGTGGCCCGCCACAAGGGGCATCGTAGGCCGCGCCGTTCGCACCGGGCAAGTCGTCAATGTGCCCGATGTCCGGCTCGACCCGGACCATGTTGTGACCGATCCGCAGGTCCGCTCCCAATTGACCGTCTCGATTGTCCGTGAAGGTCACGTGCTCGGCGTGCTCTCGCTGGGCAGCTATGAACTGGCGGCGTTCGACAGAGCAGCCGTCGCCTTCACCCAGCAGATTGCCAACCAGGCTGCTATAGCGCTTGAAAACGCCCGGCTGTTTGCCGAGCGAACCCGCCGCATCGAAGAACTCTCGCAGTTGTACCAGGCCAGCCTGGCGCTCACCGGCAGCCTCGACCTTCAATATGTTTTGGGGCGCATCGTCACCGCCACCTTTGAGCTGACGTTTGCCGACACCGTCACGCTGCATCTCTACGACTCGAGCGCCGATCAGTTTCAACTGGGCGCATCCGCCGGGACGCCTTTGCCCGGCGATAGTATCGGCGGCATCCGGCAGCAAGGCATGACCCGCCGCGCCATGCTGGAACGTCGCCCCGTCCTCATCGGCGACACCTGCGAGGAGCCGGACACAAACGCGCGGCTGGTCGCCCTGGGAGTTCGCTCGCTCCTTCTCGTGCCCTTGATTAGCCACAATCAAGTGCTGGGCGTGTTGAACGTCTACAGCAGTCAGGCGCACAAGTTCACCGACGCCGACGTGCGGTTCGTCTCGGCGCTCGGCAACCAGGCGGCTGCCGCCATCGAAAACGCTCGGCTGTTTCAGGCAGTGGCCGAGGTGCGAGACAAAATGCGTGCCATTCTCGACTCGTCGAGCGATGGAATCTTGATGTTCGATCTCACCGGTCGCGTTGCCATGGCTAACCCGGCGTTGGAAAAACTGGTCGGCATACAGCGTCAGGCATTCGAAGGCCACCTGTTGCATGAGATGCTCGAGTCCAGGCTCGATGTAGCCGGTCAGCTCGGCTACAGCCTTCCAGCGATTCTTACCGCGCTCGATCAACTCAAGCACGGCGAACATCCGGTAGATACACACAGCACTTTTCAGATCACTCGCCCCATGCAGCGCTTTTTGGAGCGATCCGGTCTGCCCGTCCAGGATGATGCGGGCAGGCTGATCGGCTGGATGATCATCTTGCGTGATGTAACCGAACAGCGTGAACTGGAGCAGATGCGCGCCGATCTGACCAGCATGATCATCCACGATTTGCGCAGTCCGCTTTCGGCCATCTACAGCGGCATACTGCTTCTCCGCGAGCTAACGCCAGAGCGCGCCACAGACGAGACGACACAAGGCACGTTCACAGCGGCGGAGCAAAGCTGTCTGAAATTGATTGACATGGTCAACTCGCTCCTCGACATTAGCAGGCTGGAAGCAGGCCGGATGAAGCTGGAACAGAAGCCGGCCGGTCTAAACAAACTAGTGGAAAGCGCGGTGGAGGGATTGATCCCACTGGCCAAGGCACAAGGAATTACTATCGCCTGCGACATGCCACAGATATGGCAGGTGCTGGTAGACGATGAAAAGATTGTGCGCGTGTTGACGAACCTGCTAGACAATGCACTCAAGTTCTCTCCGGTCAACGGTCTAATTCGGGTGATCGTCTCGCCTGAGCCAGGTCAAAGCCATATGGTTCGCTGCGGCGTGCACGACGAGGGGCCAGGCATTTCACCCGAATACCGGGACAAAATCTTTGATCGCTTCACGCAGGGACCAGGTCCCAGCAGCAGGCGGCGCGGCACAGGTTTGGGGCTGACGTTCTGCAAGCTCGCGATCGAAGCGCACGGAGGGCGCATCTGGGTGGAAAGCCCCGGCGCTCATGGCAGCGTCTTTTACTTTACACTCCCCATTGCGAATAGTGAACGCGGCAACGAGCATGGATAGACCCGTTGCGCTTGTCAGGGAGTAGTGTATAATCGCACCGATCCTCCCGCAGGTGTGCGAATGTCTGATCCGCCCGATTCTGCGGGAGATTGAATTCCAGCTTGCAAGGAGCCGATGCACTTTTATGGACATTACTTGGTTCGGTCATAGCTGCTTCCGGCTGCGCGACCGTTCGGTGGCAGTGATCACCGACCCATACGGCAAGGACATTGGCCTGCTCCTGCCGCGTGCCCGCGCGGATATTGTGACCATCAGTCATGATGCAGAAGATCACAATTACGACAGAGGCGTCAAGAGCGGCTACAAGCTGTTGAACGGCCCCGGCGAGTACGAGGTGACAGGTGTTTTTGTTACTGGCCTGGAACTGCGAGCCGACCGGAAAAAGAGCAAAGACGTCAGCAAGCTGCGCAACACGGTCTTTCTGTTTGAATTCGAAGACCTCACTATCTGTCATTTGGGCGATCTCGATCACGTGCCGAGCCAGGCGCAAGTCGAAGAGGCATTGGGAGGAGTGGATGTCTTGCTCGTGCCGGTGGGCGGAGGCGAATCGCTCAATGCCGCTCAGGCATCGGAAGTGGTCAGCCTGCTGGAACCGCGCATCGTCGTCCCGATGCACTATAAAGTTAAAGGCATGACGCTAGAGATCAAGCTCGACCCAGTCGCCAAGTTTTTGAAAGAGATGGGACTGGACCAAGTTCCTACGCAAGAGACGCTCAAGGTCAGTCACAGCACTCTGCCGGAAGAAACACAGGTCGTCCTGCTGGAACTCAAGGTCAAGGAAGAATAAGCATGCGCAAATACATCCTGCTTGCTCTGCTCGCGGTCACGGCCTTGACGCTGGTCGCGTGCGCCAAACCGAATGACCCGCAGGCGCGCCTCAAGGCAGGACGAACCGCACTGGACAAGGGCGATACGACCACGGCCATCCGAGAGTTAGAAGCCGCTATCGCAGTGGACCCCAAGTTGGCTGAAGCGCGCGTGCTATTGGGACGTGCCTACGAAAAAGCCGGACGCCGCGACGACGCCATCAATCAGTACCAGGCCGCCATCACGTTCGAGTCCCAGGACGCGCAGGCAGCGTATTACCTGGGCGCATTGCTGGTGAACGCGGGGAGGCCAGTCGAGGCTGCAACGGCATTGGCGTCAGGGGTTAAGCTCGACGCCGGCATGGCGGTGAGCTATACCCAGGAGATTTCGGCGGCATTGACCGCTGCGCAGGCTTCGAGTGAGGAGCTGGCAAAGACAAATCCTCAGCAAGCCATCCCGCTGCTGAATGCCATCACGACCCTCGACAGCCGCAACGTCCGTGCGCACGTGCTGCTGGGCAATGTGTATGTCGGCACCGGACAATCGCAGCCGGCTATCGAGCAGTATCAGGCCGCGCTTGCGCTCGATCCGCAAAATATCAGCGCCATTACCAACATGGGCGCTGCTTATTACCAGATGCAGAAGTTGGACGATGCGATCACTCAATTTCAGGCTGCGCTCAAGCTCGCACCTACCGATGCCGAAACACATTACCTGCTTGGTGCGGCGTATATCCAAAAGAACATGGTCGAGCAGGCCCGGTCCGAATTCCAGGCAGCGATTCAAGCCAACCCGGGTCTCGCCGCGGCTTATATCGGGCTGGGGAACGTTCAGCTTTTGCAGAATGATGTGGAAGGGGCAGTATCGTCGCTATCCAAAGCAGTTCAGCTTTCGCCCAACCAGCCCGAGGCGCTCTACGCGCTGGGCAAGGCGCTGATGCTGAAAGGCGACAAAGCCGGCGCGCGCGACACATTGCAAAAATTCCTCACTTTCAATCCACCGGCCCCTCAGCGCACCGAAGCAGAAGGCTGGCTCAAACAGCTTGGACAGTGAAGAATAGACGGTAGCTCTTGGGAGTATTGGTAATGGTCAAGTTATTGATGAGTTGGAATATCCGAACGGGGCGCGAAGCCGAGTATTTCGAGTTTGTCGTCAAAGAGTTTGCGCCGGGACTGATGAGCCTAGGACTGCAACCCACCGAAGCGTGGTATACGGTTTACGGCGACTGTCCCCAGATTCTGACCGGCAGCGTGGCGGAAGATTTGCCCACCATGCAGCGTATCCTCGCCACGGAGGACTGGCAAGCACTGCAGACCAAACTGGACGAATACGTAACTGACTATAAGCACAAGATTATCCGCGCCACTGGCACATTCCAGCTTTAAACAAAGCGCCTCCGAGACCTGGAAGAAAATCTCGGAGGCGCCGGTTGGCCTGGCCGTTGCTAGTCCGCCGACGACGACGATTTGTCTGTCTCGGCGGATTTATTTTCCGCACCCTCTTTGCTCTTGTCCTTGCCGCTCAGCACCGTGGCCGACGAAGATTTCTTGCTGTCCGTGATGTACCAACCCGATCCCTTGAAGACAATCCCCGCAGGTTGAATGAGCCGCTTGACCTGCCCGCGACATTCCGGGCAGCGCGTCAAAGGCTTGTCGGTAAACTTTTGCATGCGGTCAAAGCGCGTGCCGCATTTTTCACACTGATAAGAATAGATCGGCATATCCCCTCCACTGCTCCACCGATATTCACAGGCGGGCATTGTACCGCACATCGGGAGAGCGGTCAAGACGCAATGATCAATCTTTTTTGATCTCGTAGGGCGCGTCAACGACTTGCGAAGCGGACGACGAAGGCGAGGAAGGTTCCGGCTCAACGCGCCAGTTGGCCTCGCCCTGCAGCTCCTGCCAGTGCTCACGGACGATCTCGGGCGGGCAAAGCTCGATGAACAGCTTGACGCCGATGACAATCACTGCGAGATCGTCAAGCTGGCCCAGCCCCGGGATGACGTCGGGAATGAAATCAATTGGAGAGATGAGATAGACCAGCGAGGCCGGCACAATCATCTTCAGCCACAGCGGGACGCGCGGATCGAGCAACAGCCGCCAGGCCAGTCGCGCTTGCCGTATGACGTCGGACAAAAAGCCCAGGCTCACCGGTTTGATTTGACGTTGTGGATTAGACTGATCGTTCATGGCATCACTCCTTGCCCACTATTATACCCCTAAAAGCATAGTGGTATAATCTTGCCTATGTCAGCACTTGGCTTTTGACACTCGCCATGAGAACTCTGCGTCAATGTCTCTTTGATTGTGACCTGTCACTCTTGCGCGCCATTGCGGAACAGTGGGGTGTCGAGCTGCTCTCCAATCGCCATGACGATGCAGTGGACATTTTGACTGCACGCTTGTCCGACCCGGCGAAACAGTCCGAAGCGTGGTCGTCATTGCGAGAAGCTGAGCGCAGCGCGCTGGCAGTTCTGGCGAACGCGGGCAGCTCGATGCCGAGCGGAACCTTTACGCGGCGCTTTGGCGACATCCGCCCAATGGGGCCAGGCCGCGTCGAGCGCGAACGCCCGTGGGAAGCTCCGATCAGCCCATCAGAAGCGCTTTGGTATCGCGGCCTGATCTTCAAGACGTTCGACCAGGGACCCGGCGGGATGCAAGAAGTGATTTTTGTGCCGCGTGAACTCGAAGCGATGATTCAGGCCGATATTTCTCAACCGCAGGCTGGATTAGCGACTAGACCAGCGCCAGAGACGAAAAAGCAAGCCGGCTTTCAACTTGCCGATGACCTGTGCAGCTTGCTCGCCTACATTCACGCTAAACCGATCAGCACTGCATCTGCCCAGCCGCTTCCACAACGTCACCATGAACTGTTTTCGCTTCAATTGCGTGACCGAGACGCAATCCGGCTTGATTTGTTGACGCATCTTGCAACACGACTGTCGCTGATCAAGCCTGACGCCATTCCGCTGCGGCCCGATCCGCAAGTGGCAACGGCATGGCTTCAATCCCCTACCGTGCAACAACAACGCGCGCTCTTTGAGGGCTGGCGAGATAGCGTCACCTGGAACGATCTATGGCATGTGCCGTCGCTCCACTGCGAAGATACTGGCTCGTGGCACAACGATCCGCTCGCCGCGCGGCGAGTTGTGCTCGACACGCTGGCAAACCTCGAACCTGGCGAGTGGCATCGCGTGGATGATCTCGTCGTCGCCATCCGCGAAACGTCGCCGGATTTTCAACGGCCCGGCGGCGACTATGATACCTGGTACATCCGCGATGCGGCGACGAACCAATATCTCAGAGGCTTTGCAAGTTGGGATCAGGTCGAAGGTGCACTCTTGCGGTTCATGCTCTGCGGGCCATTGCACTGGCTCGGCGTCATAGATATGGACGTTGAAGGCCAAACATTCAGCGTAACAGGTACTGGCTGTTGGGTATTGGGCGCGAGTGATGCGCCGCCGCCGAATGAGGATTCCACCTTTATCGTGCGAGACAATGGACAAGTGAAAGTGAGCGCATCGCGCCGCTACGACCGATTTCAACTCGCGCGTGTCGCGGACTGGGTCGCCAGCGGCGAGACGTATACATATTGCATCATGCCGTCATCGTTGGGACGAGCCAAGACGCAGCGCATCACGCCGGAGCGCATCGTCGAATTCTTGGGGCGCGCAAGTGGAACGCCTGCGCCTGAATCACTCGCAGGTGCGCTGCGCCGATGGGGAACGCGCGGCACAGAAGCATGGGCACAGCAAACCATCGTGTTGCGCGTGGCTCGACCTGAATTGCTCGATCAACTCACCGAGTCGCCCCGAACGCGCAGGTACATCCGTGAGACGGTCTCATCCACCGTGGCGTTGATTTCACCGCAAGATTGGCCGGAGATGTTGATGGCACTTGTGGAGATAGGCATTCTTTCAGAGATAAAATCCGAACCGGGCGAAAAATAGCTTAACGCCAAGGCACAAAGAGCAGAGGTGCCAAGCCCATTTTCAATTGCGGCTTGGCGTTAAAAGTGTTGGGGCTACTCTAGCCGCAAGCTCGGCTCCACATCCAAATCCCACCCGGCGCGTTGACCGGCCATAAAGCGCCAATACGCCGCCGCTCCAATCATCGCTGCATTGTCGGTACAGAGCCACAACGGCGGCCAGTATACAGGCACGTGAGCGCGCGTCTTGATCGCCGTCCGCAACGCCGTGTTGGCCGAAACGCCCCCGCCCATCAGAATCGCCGTCGCCCCGGTCGCTTCCGCTGCCTTCACCGTCTTGTCGCACAGTTGATCCACAGCCGATGCCTGAAAGCTGGCAGCAAAGTCGGGCACTGGCACTCCGGACGGCAACGAGCCGTCCGAGCGAATCGTGGCGCTGCGTTGAACTTCGCGCAGCACAGCCGTCTTGATGCCGCTGAAACTAAAGTCATACTCGCCATCGAGCTTGGGCTTGGAAAAATGATACGCCGCCGGATTGCCTTTGGCAGCGGCCTTTTCAATCACCGGCCCGCCTGGGTAACCCAGGTTCAGCAGTCGTGCAACTTTATCGAACGCCTCGCCCGCCGCGTCGTCTACGGTCTGCCCAAGCCGGTCGTACTTCAAGTGATCGCGCATCAAAAATAGCTCACTGTGCCCGCCGGAGACGATGAGGATGAGGAGCGGGAATTTCAACTCTTCTTTGGGCATGCCGTCGCCTTCCACCTGGAGCCAGGCGGCATAGACGTGACCTTCCAAGTGATTGATGCCAATCAATGGCAGGCCACGTCCGAGCGCAATGCCCTTGGCCGCGTTCACGCCGACGAGCAGCGAGCCGGCCAATCCAGGCCCATATGTCACCGCGATGGCGTCCAGGTCCTTCCAGTCCAGGTGCGCTTTTTCCATCGTCTCTGAGATAACGGGCACGATGGCTTCCACATGCAGGCGCGAGGCCAGCTCAGGAAACACGCCGCCATATTTCGCATGCAAGTCCATCTGCGAAGCGACGACGTTGCTGAGCACCTGCCGCCCGTCTTGCACGACGGCAGCGGAAGTCTCGTCGCAAGAGGTTTCGATGGCGAGGATGCGGGTCATGCGTAAACCAATCGTCCTTTCGAGTCTGGGATGGGGCGGCCCAACTCTCGTGCAGCTTCAATCCACTCTTGGACAATCACCTCGGCATTGGCAATAGCTTCTTGATAGGTGGCACCATCTGCCATGCAGCCAGGCAACTCGGGTACCTCTACGATAAAGGCTTCATCCTCGTCACTCCAAAAAACGATCATCTCATACCGAATCATTTGTACCTCCCAGCTTGTACTTGACGATGACACCGCGTACTTGCTTGACCTGATACGGCTTGGCCTGCGCTCCAAAGGGTTGCAGGTTCACAATTTCCGCAATGTCATCTTTTGTGAAGATGTGATGGCTGCCACGGATCCGTTCATCGAAACCCGGGCGACGCAACAACCGACACAATTCATCAAACTCAATGTTCGCGTCAGATGTTCCACGCAGAATACGATCCAAGAGCTTGTTGCGTTGGGTCATGTCATTCCTCACATAGCAACTGCCGCAGCAAGGACAAGCACTATTTTATCACATCGCACGAACTGCGGTCAGAGAGTTGCCCGACCGTTCATTCAATCTTGTCTGGAATTTTGGGTTGCGCTTGTTCATAGTGCCTTCTACACAGCCAGAGATAGTTGCCCGTGTAAGTGGGGACGCGCCACAGCCCAAGCTTTTCGTGGTTCGGGTCGAGTTCGCGCAGGAGCGAGTGAAGCGCCAGGACGCCCGAACGCTCGACCTCGCTCAACACGCCTTTCTGCTCGCGCAACGAGTCGGAAACTTCAATGTCTTTGAGCAGGCTGCCGGTTCCCTCTTTCATCAAGGCCAGGCGGTCGGTAAAGTTCCAAGTTGCAACCGTCTGTGCGCCATAGGCAAGGTTCAAGGCTGGCCCGACCATCGGTACGACAGTTTTGAGCACGCCCGCGACAAAGTTGGCATACGGCGCAATCCGCTTGACCCACTCGCGTGTGGCGGTGAATTGATAGATGCCCACGCCTTCGTCAAAGACCGGATGCTGATGCCCTTCGGCTTCGCACCACAGGTGGAGCCAGTATTGTTTGTCAAAAGGCCGACGCCAGTTGCCGTCCACCGGTTCAATCGTGAATAGCCGTGGCCCTTCTTTGGATTCGCTGGCGATGGCTTGCAGAATCGTCATCACATAGTTGGCGACGCGGCTCTCTAACCCTTCGAGCTTGTCTTCGATGTGTCGCAACTGTTCCGCCACGTCGGCTTCTTCAAAGCCGTACAGCAATTCCACGATGCTTTGCCGCTGGCGGCAGACCTGGCAGCGGATGGCCTCGTCGCCTTCCTCGAGGAACTGGCGCAAAGCGTCAATGTTGAAGCGGCCAGCGCAAGGCTTGCCGTCCGTCCGGTCGCGGCAGGGGACGCCGAAATAGTAGCGGTCTTGCAGGCCGGGCCAGTTATCGGTGATGAGCTTGTGCAGCGTTGTCCTGAGCACATTCATAAAGTATTCGGGCCAGACGGCTTCGGCATAGAGGTGAAACTCACGCTCACGCAGTTCGAGCATAGCTTCGCCGTGGCCGGTGTTGTGCAGGAACATACCCTTTTGCCAGTGCAATCGGTGCGCTTTGCCATCAGGCGTGCAACATATTTGTGCGTATTGATGCGTGCGCACAATCATCCACGGTACGAGTCCGGGCGGCGCTTCTTCCATCACGCACACCAGGCCGATACGGCGGCGGTCGGGCGCAGGGTCTTCTTCCGGCAGCCAGGGCAAGTCGGGGCGCACCTGCGGCACGTGCTGCGCCACCAGGCTGGCATCGCCTTGTTCCAGGCGATACGAGACATCGTATTTTTCCATCAGCCGCAAAAAGAACGGATAGAGCGCGGGGTCATAACGCGGCTCGTCCTGGAAGGCATGTTCCAGCCAGACCTGGCGCAGGCGGCTATCGGGCAAGATGCCGTCCATCGCTTGCGTCTGGCGGTCTTCGAGCACAAAGCCGATGGCTTTGGTCAGCCATTCGGGCTGCAGCACCACATCGTCCTTGAGCCGCTCGTCGTCGGCATAGTAAACGATATAGCCCAGGTCGTGCATCAGGATAGCCAGCGTCCGCGTCGAAATCGCGTCCAGCCCGTGTCGCTCGCAGACGGCGGCGAATTGTGCGTAAGCAACGTGCGGCTCGGTCTTGCCCCGTTCCATCAGCTCATCGCGCGCCTCGCGCCAGTCGCGGTTAAACTCCATCCCCATCTGTTCCAGGCCGCGCGCGGCCTGGGCCATCATCTGCTTGAGCGGCGCGAGGCCCACCTTGTCGCCCGTGGCAGGGTCGTCCACCAGGCTGTCCACCTCGCAAAAGCCCACAATCATCGAGCCGAAATCGCGCCGCAGCACGGGCTGGTCAATGCGGGCGATGCGCTCGCCCGTGCGGCAATGCGTAGAGACGATAATCACGCGGGCGTCATTGCCCACGCGCAGCCGGATGAGCCGGAGCCAGTCCTCCACTTGGCACTGCTGCACGCCCATGCGCGGCTCCCACACCAGCAGGTAAAGCGAGCGGCGGCTGAAAAAGAACTGGTGCGTGACGCGATAGACCTCTTGCCCGCCAAAGTCCCAGGCGTTGAGCTGAATCTGGACGCCTGGTTTTTCTGGATGGAGCAACTGCATGGCTTGGATGTCAATGCTCACGCCGTGCGTGGTCGGCTCGTCCGAGCGTGGTTCCTGGCCGGTCAGCGCCTTGAGGAGTGTCGTCTTGCCGACTTTGCCTTCGCCCACCAGCACCAGCTTGGCCTCATAGAGTTCTTCGCGCTTGGCGGGTTCTTCCAAGCTGCGCAGGTAGGCGCGCAACGCATCCAACCCTGCGGCGTAGGCACTCTTCAGTGCGGGGTTGAGAGGATTGCGATACAGTTCGAGGCTTACGAGTTTCTCCAGCCGCGCTAACGAAGCAGGCAGCGAGGTCAGTGGATTTCCACTTAGGAAAAGTACCTCCAGGTTAATGAGTTGGCCGATGAAACCGGGTAGTGAAGTCAGTTGATTTCCACTGAGATCAAGATCGCGTAATTTGACGAGTCGGCCAATTGACTCAGGTGGCGGGGTCAAGCGATTGAAACTAAGGTCAAGGAATTGCAGGTTGACGAGTTGACCAAGCGACTTGGACAGTGAGGTCAGTTGATTGTCGCTGAGGTAAAGCCCTTGCAGGTTAGCGAGTTGGCCGATAGAGTCGGGCAGCGAGGTCAGTTGATTGCCCCTGATGTAAAGCTCTTGCAGGTTAGCGAGTTGGCCGATAGAGTCGGGCAGCGAGGCCAATTGATTGTTGCTGAGGTCTAGCCCTTGCAGGTTAGTGAGTTGGCTAATAGAGTCGGGCAGCGAGGCCAGTTGATTGTTGCTGAAGTCTAGCCATTGCAGGTTAGCGAGTTGGCTAATAGAGTCGGGCAGCGAGGCCAATTGATTGTTGCTGAGGTCTAGCCATTGCAGGTTAGCGAGTTGGCTAATAGAGTCGGGCAGCGAGGCCAGTTGATTGTTGCTGAGGTCAAGCACCCATAGGTCGGTGAGTTGGCCGATTTCGTCAGGGAGTTCGGAAATGCCCAGGTCAGTTAGGGGAAGTTCCGTGCATTTCGTTCTTACGGCTTCTTGGATGATGGCCAGTAATTGCTGGCGGGTGATGGGCTGTTTTTGTTCGGCCATGGTGCCTCTGTCCGAATCCAACTAATGGACAACGGATAAGTGGATAAGATTCGGCGCATCCGTTGTTTATCCGCTGCGCGCGGCCTGGGCGATGATGTCCAGCAATTGCTGGCGGGTCATGGGTTGGGTGGGTTGGGACACGGTGACCTCTGTGGCCCCTCTCCTTCCCCCTGTCCCCCTTCCTCCCCCAAATTTGGGGAAGGAAGGGGAAGCACGCACTCCGCGCTCCCTCCCTCTCCCAAGAATTGGGAGAGGGAGGGCCGGGGAGGGAGAGGGCTATTTACACGCCTCTACAATCTTTGCCAAAACCGTTTCAATGTCTCGCTCAACCTCGGCGTTCCTGAATCGAATCACGCGATAGCCATAGGCTTCAAACTGTTCAGTGCGGGCCTGGTCATGCTCTGCTTGTTGGACATGAATGTCGCCGTCAATCTCAATGACGAGCCGACGCTCAGCGCAGTAAAAGTCCGCGATGAATGGCCCCAGGGGATGCTGCCGCCGGAATTTGAGGCCACCCAACCGGTGAGCGCGCAGGCGTTGCCAGAGCATGTTTTCGGCGGGCGTCATTTGCCGGCGCAGTTCTTGGGCACGCTGTTGAATAGCGGGCGTGGTGCGAATGCGGCGAACAGCACGGCTTGGTAAGATGGTCATGCTGCCACCGCCTCAAGCAGCACCTTTTCTTCGCCTATCTGCACCGTCCTTGGATCGAGCACGAGCCGCCCATTCTCGATGCGCGCGACGACGGGCGGGTCGTTGCGCCGCAAGCGCGCGGCTAACGTGTCGGGCGAGTCACACTCAACGGCGACGAGCCACGTGGGCAACGTCTCGCCGGGCAGGCTACCGCCGCCCACGGTCGAGCGCCCCTCGATGACCTGCGCCTCAATTCCAGCCTGATGCAACTTGCGCGCCCATTGCTTGGCGCGTTTGGCGATTTCGTCGAGCGGCATCGAGATCATGCGCCACACGGGAATCTCACACTCGGCTTCGCGCTTGAGGTAATGCGTGAGCGTGGCCGAAAGCGCGGCGAGGCACAGCTTGTCCGCGCGAAGCGCGCGCGCCAGCGGGTGACGCTTGAGTGGCTCGACGTACTTTTTCTGGCCGATGACGATACCGGCCTGCGGCCCGCCCAGCAACTTGTCGCCGCTAAAGCACACCAGCGCTGCGCCCGCCGCCAAACTCTCTTGTGGCATCGGCTCGTGCATCAGGTTATACGCCGCCGTATCCAGCAAGGCTCCGCTGCCCAGATCGTCTATCACCGGAATACCGCGCGACCGGCCGATCTCAGCCAGCTCGGCGATGCTCACCTCCGCGGTGAATCCCACGACGCGAAAATTGCTCGAATGGGCGCGCAAGATGGCCGCCGTGTCTTCGTTGAGCGCGGCTTCATAGTCACGCCGATGCGTCCGGTTCGTCGTGCCGACCTCGACGAGTTTTGCGCCGGACTGCATCAACACTTCGGGGATGCGAAAGCCTCCGCCGATTTCGACGAGTTGCCCGCGCGAGATCACCACCTCGCGGCCCGAGGCATGAGCAATCAAAGCCAGCAACACCGCGCCCGCATTGTTGTTGACGACGAGCGCAGCCTCCGCGCCTGTGACGCGGCAGAGCAAATCCCCCACCGCCGCCATGCGATGCCCGCGCTCGCCGCTTTCCAAATCGTATTCCAAATCGGAATAGCTCTGCGAGACATCCCACATGGCCTCGTTTGCCTTGACCGAAAGTGGCGCGCGGCCCAGGTTGGTGTGAATGATGACGCCGGTGGCATTGATGACCGCATGCGGCCTCGGCGTCGTCCACTCGCTCAGCTTTTTTCCCGCTGCATCCGCTAGCACATCAGCCGCAGGCGCATCGCCCCCGGCGCGAATTTCCCTTCGGGCGTCGTCCAGCGCCTCGCGGAAGGCGTCCACCGTCAGCGCGTGGCCGAATAAAGCCACCAGGGTTTGCGACCGGGGATGACCCAACAGGCTATCCACGCTCGGCAAGCGAGCAAGCGCTTCAGTCATCGTCGAGTGCCTCCTGTCGAGCGCGCAGGCTCAGGAATACTTCAAACACGACAAACACACCGGCGCTGATCACCGCCGTCGGCAAGTTGAGCACGCGATTCCGCTGCAACCATGCAGCGAGTGCGCCAAAGACTCCAATCCACGCACTTTGCCGCCAGACCGTCCAGGCCGATGGCTCGCCTCGAAAGCGGCGGTGCAAGGCCAGGATCACCGGCCAGGCTGTGCCGATCAATGCGATGGTCCACAGCGCCAGGAAGGCCGCTTTGGCCGGCAACGTCGGGTGAACATTCACGAATAGATAGACCACGCCGGCCCAACCGGTCAAGGCCAGGATTATCGCCAGGATCATTGGACTGACTATCGGCACTCTGCGTCTAGATTCAGTTCGTTTGGATGGCATGTGATGATTATAGTCCAACGGTGAAGCGTGGCAAGTGCGTTTGACACAGTCAAGCGGCAAGGATAGAATAGACTTGCATCGGCAGCAGCCTGAATCCAATTCTACAGGAGGGTGACGATATGCGACCAGTCTATGCCGTATCCGGTGGGGTGTCCAAGTTCGCCAAGGCGCGCCCCGACAAAACTTTCCAGGCCATCGTCAAAGAGGCTTATGATTATGCCATCAACGACCTGGGCCTGGATTTTCGCCAGTTGACCGAGCTGGTGGATGGCTCGGTGGCCTCGTATTTCTCCGACCACTTTGCGCGCCAATTGATGGCGGGCATCATGGTACAGGACTATCTTGGCCTGTGCCCCAAGCCCGGCCATCGCGTCGAAGGCGGCGGCGCGACGGGCGGCCTGTGCTTCCAGGAAGCGTGGAAAGCCATCGCCAGCGGTTACATGGACGTGTGCGTGGCGTATGGCTTTGAGACGATGAGCCGCGTCGAGACCTGGAAAGGCAACGAGTTTATCGCGCTTGCGTCCGACGTGTCGTTCGATTACCCGGTCGGAGGTTTTTATTCCGGCTATTACGCAATGATGGTCACGCGCCACATGAAAGAATTTGGCACGACCGTCGAGCAGATGGCGCACGTGAGCGTCAAGAACTATGGCAACGCACTCTACAATCCCTACGCTCAAAAGAGCCAGCGCATCACGATTGAAGACGTGCGCAACTCGCCGATGGTCGCCTGGCCGCTCACGCGGTTGGATATTTGTGTGATGAGTGACGGCGCGGCGGCGACGATTCTCGTTAGTGAAGAGGGATTGAAGAAGCTGGAGCAAGCCGGCGCGAAAGTGGCGCGGCCCTTTGTAAAAGTGACCGGCATCGGTCGTGGCACGGACGCGATGCGCATGGCCGACCGGCCTCACCAATCCTACGACGATTTCATACGCTACAACGCGCTGCCTCACGAAGTAGACAGCGACGAGACGAAAGCATACTACAAGCAACTGTGGGACAAGGGCTTTCGCTATCCGGGCGTCCATTCCTTCCGCGCTGGGCGCATGGCGGGCAAGGAGGCCTACAAGATGGCCAAGCTCTATGACCCGCTCAAAGAGATTGACTTTGTCGAACTACACGACGCCTACACCTCATCCGAGATTCAGACCTACGAGGACATGGGCCTGTGCCGTTACGGCGAAGGCGGGCCGTTCGCCGCTTCGGGCAAAGCCTTCATGCCGGGTGTTGATTATGGCCTCAACTTGCCGGACAAACCGATTTGCCCGGTCAATCCATCCGGCGGCCTCATCGCGTGCGGACACCCGGTCGGCGCGACGGGGTTGATGCAAGCCGTGTTCGCGATCTGGCAATTGCAAGGAACGATTGAGAAACATTTCAAGAGTCCGGTTCTACAAATCAAGAATGCCAAACGCGGCGCGATTCACAGCCACGCTGGAACCGGGACCTACGTGACGGTCAGCATCTTGGAGCGGGAAGGCTAGGAGGACTGCGATGGCTAACGAAAACGAAAGCAAGGTCGAAGAGACACTTGAGGGCACGGTTCTTTACAACGTCCCGTTCCCCAGGCAGCTCGACGAGGAATCGCTCGCGTTCCTCAAAAAGATGTCGCCTATAGTGTTAAAGTTTCCGTATCAGACCAACTATCTGCACTCGTACGGACAGGACAGCCCGTTCTTTGCCGGACTGGCGAATCGCGTTTTTCTCGGCAGCCGCGAGCCGGACACTGGTTACACCTACGCCAATCCGCGCGGGCACGATATGTTCACCGGCAAAGAAACCGAGTGGGTGCGCCTGCCCGATGTCGGCGCGATTCACGCCTTTACCGTGTGCCACTTTGGATCGGAAGCGTTCCTGCCCCAGTGCCCCTATGTGCTGATCCTGGTCGAGTTCGAAGGTGCAAACACACTGTTCCTCAGCCGATTGGTCGGCGTTGATCCTGCCAAGGCCAACCTCGATTGGATCGGCATGAAGGTCAAAGCCAAGTACCTCCGCAATTCCAAATTCCAGCCCACGGATGTTTACTTCGTGCCGGCTGAATCTGACTGACGTTCGCATGCCGCGTATCGCACATCGCGTATCACTCCACAATTTGCGATGTGCGTTACGCGACCAGGGACGAGCGATATGCCATTTGCGATAAGCGACAAGCGCCCCGCCCTCATCGTGCATGGCGGCGCGTGGGATATTCCCGACGATCAGGTGGACGCGCACCTGGAAGGCTGCCGCCGCGCCGCCGAAACTGGTTGGCGACTTTTGTGCGAGGGAGCCTCGGCGCTCGATGCAATCGAAGCCGCTGTCCGTGTGATGGAAGACGACCCGACCTACAACGCCGGGCGCGGCTCGCACCTCAATGTCGCGGGCGAAGTCGAATTGGACGCGCTCATCATGGACGGCGCAACGTTGAACGCAGGCTCTGTCGCCGTCGTACGACATGTGGCGAATCCGATCAGCCTGGCGCGGCTGGTCATGGAGAGAACCGAGCACGTGCTGCTGGCAGGTCAGGGCGCAGAAAGCTTTGCGCGCGAGCAAGGCGTGCCGCTGTGTTCAACGGAAGCACTGCTGGTGGGCCGAGAGTTGGAACGCTGGCGAGAACTGCAACAGGATCCCAACTGGCGCACGCCACAAGCGTTCGGCGCGGAACGCTTCGATACCGTCGGCGCGGTAGCGCGTGACAGTCATGGCAACCTAGCCTCCGCCACGTCCACTGGTGGGACACCCAAAAAACTGCCGGGCCGCGTGGGCGATAGCCCCCTCATCGGCTGTGGTGCATACGCCGACAATCGCAGCGGCGGCGTTTCGGCCACCGGCTGGGGTGAATCGCTGATGAAAGTTGTCATGGGCAAGACGACGTGTGATTTCATTGCGCGCGGATTGGGAGCGCAACACGCCGCCCAAGCTGCGGTAAAATTGTTGGCCGAGCGTGTCAAGGGATTGGGTGGCGTGATCGCGGTAGATGCGTTGGGGAGAATCGGCGCAGCGCACAATACACCATGCATGGCGCACGCCTACGTGACCGCCGAAGGTGAAATCGTTGCACGCATCAAGTGTTAAAAAGACAGGAGAAAGAAGCCCATGCCAGACACAAGTGATTTACTGCAACAGGGGATTGCCCTGGCTAAGGCAGGCCATAGCGAACAAGCCCGCAATATCCTTTTGCAGGTGATCGAGCTGGATGAGCGAAACGAGTCGGCCTGGCTGTGGCTTTCGGGCGTAGTGGATAGCGACGACGACAGAGCAGTTGCTCTCGGAAACGTGCTCGTCATCAACCCCAACAACGAGTGGGCTAAGCGCGGCTTGCAGCTTCTTGGACGACCTCTGCCGGGAGAACAAGTATGACCGATAGCCAGTCATTTGTTGACGGTCTGCGCGCAGCATGGCAGCGCGAGATGTGGACTGCGCGGACTTATCGGACGCTGGCGGCGCGGGAAACCAACGCCTCGCGCCGCGATGTGCTATTGCAGCTCGCCGCGAATGAAGATGCTCACGCCGAGCGATGGGCAGCACGCCTCAAAGAGCTGGGCATCGAGCTTGCGCTCTATTCCGAAGGCTGGCGCGAGCGATGGCGGCGCTGGGTGCTGGTGCAGACCGGCACAGACAATGCGCTCAAGCGGATGGAAGACTCGGAAGACCGCGACACAGCCGAGTATCAGCAATTGGCGGCCTCTGCGCCGAGCGAATCCGACCGCGAAGCAATTGCGACCGTTCAAGCCGACGAAGAGCGTCACAGCCGTCTGCTCTACAATCCTGCGCCCGCGTCATCCAACGAGCCGCAAGCGTTGCTCGACATCATCCTTCGCCGTGAACGGTGGCACACACGCAGCGGCGGATGGATCGGTCAGGCGATCTATGGCGCAAACGACGGGCTGGGGGCAGTCTTTGGCATCGTCTCCGGCGTGGCCGGCGCAACGGGCGGCAGTCATGTCGTGCTGATATCGGGTCTGGCAGGGATGCTGGCGAGTGCGCTTTCGATGGGCTCTGGCGCTTACCTGGCGACCAAGTCCGAGCGTGAAATCTATGAAGCCGAGATGCAGCGCGAGCGCAAAGAGATGGAGCTTCATCCCGAAGAGGAACAAGAAGAGCTGGCCTTGTTCTACCAGCTCAAAGGTTTCCCACGTGAAGAAGCCGTGTCACTCGCCAGCCGTCTTGCCGCTCAGCCCGAGCACGCGCTGAAAACGCTCGCGCACGAGGAGCTTGGACTGAGTGAAGGCGCTTTTCCCAATCCGTGGAC
>Ga0315268_10001773_pt1 | contig 24781 bp, 26 predicted proteins | sample C1_top_MG_FD_204535 | JGI IMG/M metagenome (GOLD analysis project Ga0315268, IMG submission 204535) | Sediment microbial communities from Yellowstone Lake, YNP, Wyoming, USA - C1_top | ecosystem: Environmental > Aquatic > Freshwater > Lake > Sediment | place: USA: Wyoming | collected 2017-08-01
AACGGCAGCTCCACGATCTTCTCGCCCTTGAGCGAGAACATCACGATGATGGTGAAGAGCAGCGCGATGAGCGTGATCGGGCTGATCTTCGGGATGAACTTCGTGTGGTACCAGTCCTTGCTCTTGAGCTTGATGAGCGAGAACCGGGTGATGACGCCGGCGAGGAACGGGATACCGAGGTAGATGAAAACGCTCTTGGCGATCTCACCGATGGTGATGTTGACCGCCACGCCCTGCAGGCCGAACCAGGTCGGCAGGACGGTGATGAAGACGTAGGCGTAGACCGAGAAGAACAGCACCTGGAAGATGGAGTTGAACGCGACCAGGCCCGCGCAGTACTCGGTGTCGCCCTTCGCGAGGTCGTTCCAGACGATGACCATCGCGATACAGCGGGCGAGGCCGATCATGATCAGGCCGACCATGTACTCGGGCTTGTCGTGCAGGAAGAGCACGGCCAAGCCGAACATCAGGATCGGACCGATGATCCAGTTCTGGACGAGCGACAGCCCCAGCACCTTGGTGTTGCGGAAGACCGGGCCCATCTCCTCGTAGCGGACCTTCGCCAGCGGCGGGTACATCATCAGGATGAGCCCGATGGCGATGGGAATGTTGGTCGTCCCGACGTTGAACTGGTTGATGAACGGGACGACGCCGGGCACCAAGTAGCCGGCGCCGACCCCGATCGCCATGGCGATGAAGATCCAGAGGGTGAGGTAGCGGTCGAGGAATGACAGCCGCTTCGCCACTCCGGGTTGCGTACCAGCGGTCGCGACGTTGGCTGCGATCGGGTCGTTGCTCATCGGTCTCCTCCTGAAAGCGGCTCGCGAGCGCGGTCCGCTGGTTTGCCGTTGGTCGAGGGTCCGCAGGCGCCGCCGGGTGCGCATGCGGCGTCACGTTCCTTGCGCTGCATCCAGTCGTGGAGGTTCTGGAGAACCCGCACGGCCCCGGGGTGGTCGGCGAGCTTCACCCGGAGGGCGTCGAGCAAGGCGCGCTCGACCTCGTTGTCGGTCGAACAGATCGAGTAGTAGGACCAGGCCGCTTCCTTGCGGTCAGTCACCAGGCCCGCATGGCGCAGGGTCGCGAGGTGCCGTGAGGCCTTCGACTGCGTGATACCGAGCGCCTCCATGAGGTCGCACACGCACAGCTCCCGATGGTTGAGCAGCAGCCAGAGCATCTGGAGCCGAGCCTCGTCAGCGAGGAGTTTCAGGAACTGGGCAATGTCTTTCACGACCACCTCCGTGGCAATACGCGAACATTCGTATATCCGGTTGCCCACATGATGTCAAGGGAGACCTCTTGGTTCGCCGCGAGCCCGAGGCGACCGCGGGCGGGCGCGCTCTCCCGCTGTCAACCAGTCACGCCGTCGACCCCGGCCAAGCCGTTCCTCGGCTGCTAACCTCGCGCATCGACACGGGGGGAGTTGCTCACGCTCGGTCGGCCCTCCGCGTTTTCTTTGGCGTTTTCCCTCTTGTATTCAGGGAGTCCGTGAAGCAGAATCTTGGCGGCCCGAAGTAGACTCGGCGTCCGTGACGTAGGGCGAGCGCCGAGCCAAATCTACTCCACGCTAATCAGCGTGTTCGATTGTTGAACAGAGCCCCGACCGCTTCATGGTGGTCGGGGCTTTTGTTTATCTGCGTGGCGGCGCGGAGTTGCGCTGCCCCACTGTTGCCGACGTCGATCTCCTGCGCGAAGAGCGGAGAGTGCGCGTGGCTCGCTGGGCTCGCGTTCTCGCTCTCCGGGGGCGCTTTCTGGCGGAGATTGGGGAGGCGGCCGGCGGAGAGCGTTTAACGGCGCGGAGAATTTGTTGAACAGGCGGAGAGCACGCGCCGGCGCCTACGTCCCCGGCGGGATGTTGAAGGCGAGCGTCGCCGGGTTGAAGACGAAGTCCGCGTAGGCAAGCTCGCCCTCGGGTGGATGCCAGACGGCCTGCGCGCGCGTCGGCAGCCGACGGTCGGCGACGTCCTGCCAACTCTCGATGGGCGTGGTCCAGCGGCAGCGCGTGACCTGGGTCGCATCCTTCGGGTCGGCGTAGAAACGGTCCGTAGTTTCGAAGTTCACCGGCGCACCGCGCTCGTCGAGAGACACTCGCGCCTTGACCGTCCGGCCGTGGTCGGCGAGCTCAACATCGAAGGAGCTGGCGTCGACCTCGGACCAGCGCACTTCGGGAACGAGCAGCATCGTTGGCGCGAGCAGGATGCCGTCGTTAAGGTAGGTAACAAGCTCGCCGATGTCGTAGGCCTCGCCCGTGCCGTCTCCCACTGTGACGAGGTCAAGCACGCGGATGAGCATCCGACCGCGTCCGTCTGCGTAGGTATCGCGGCCAAGCACGGGCAGGACGCCGAAGAGGCGCAGCTGGATGTAGAAGATGCGCGCGAGCGCGAGGCGCGTGTTGTACTGCCAGGCCTCGCACCTCATCCAGGCCTCGTCGCGCGCGCGCCGAAAACGGCCAGTGAACCCGACCCGGAAGGACCAGTCGCGAGGCCGACCGACGACGCCCATGAACCTAAGGTAGCGTCGCGCAGACTCGGGCAGCGGCACGAGGTCGGCCTCGGTGACCGGCGCGAGGTTGGTGTTGGGGCCCGGATTCGGCGGCAGGCCGAGCGCGGCCAGCTCGCGCATGAACTTGCTACGCATGGTCATTCCTTACCTCGTAGATGGAGACGTCGAAAGCGTTGTCGACGTTGATGCCGTAGCGGGCCATCCCGCTCGCTGAAGCGCTCTCGAGAAACAGCCCGCCCCTGCTCGCGAGAAACAGTCCACCCACGTCTGTGCCGTCCTCGGCGAACAGGCGCGTGCCCCCGCCGCCGACCATGACCGGGCAGACGATCAGCGTCAGGTCGTCGACGAGGGCGTGTTCGAGCAGCCACCGGATGAGTTGGCCACTTCCATGGACCTGCAGTTCGCCGCCGGGCCTGGCCTTCAGTTCACGGATCGAGGCCTCGAGATCGCCGGAAAGCACGGTGGTGTCGGCCCACTGCGGTTGGTGATCGTGTTCGACGCGACGAACTTCGGGCGTGTGTTCAGGGCCTTCACGAACGGGTTGTTGCCCCCGTTGGCCTGCATCACGCCGTCGACGGTGATCTGGGTGTTGGTCACGAGCTTCATGATCCGTCCTCGCCAGGCATCAGGTCGGGGCAGCGCCGGACCCACTCGACCGCCTCCTCGATCGACTTAGGTCTTCTTGACGATGCGGACATGGGAGACCGTCTTGGACGGAATAAATTCGGCCACTTCATAGCGTTCTTGCACACCGTCCAGGCCCTCAAAGATCCTTTCGCCATCGCCCAGCAGGATAGGCACAAGGACAAGGTGAAGCTCGTCGACGAGGCCGCCCTTGAGGTACTGGCTGACCGTGGCGGGCCCGCCGCCGATGCGAACGTCCTTTCCCTGGGCGGCTGCGAAGGCTTGTATGAGGGCAGACTCGATACCGTCGTTGACGAAGGTGAAGCTGGTGCCGCCCGCCATCAGGAAGTTCGAGTGCTTGTGATGGCTGAGCACAAAGACCGGGTGGTGATAGGGCGGGTTCTCGCCCCACCAGCCCTTCCACTCCTCATTCGGCCAGGACCCGCGCTGGGGGCCGAACATGTGGCGGCCCATAATGGTGGCGCCGATGTTCTTGTCGGCTCTGAGGGCGAAGTCGTTGTCGATGCCCTCGCTGCCGCCTTCCTTGCCGAACATCGTGCTGAAGAACTTGGTGGCGAAGGCCCAGTCCATGAGCCTCAGGCCGCCTTTGCCGAAGGGAGCCTCAAGCTCCTGGCCCTTGGCGGCGCTGTAACCATCAAGGGAGACTGCAAAACAACGAACAACAAGCTTTGGCATGCGTCACCTTCAGCAGTCCTGGTTCGCAGGGTCGCGCTGCCCTACGGCGTCATGACATCGCGGCGAGCTCCGCGGCGAGGCGGTCCAAGTTCTCCTCGTTCGAGGGAACCACAATCTCCTTCACATTGTCGCAGACCTCCTTCGACTCGAAGATCTGTCGCCAGGTGACCCGCGTCCGGATCCCCTCCTCCCCGAACAGGGCGATCAGGCGGAACCTCGGCGGCACGACGTGGTCGATGACCACCTTCTGACCGGGCACGAGCTCGACGAAGACGCACTCGTTCGGGAAGCGCTCACCGCCTGGAGAAACCATCACGAACTTCCACCGTCCCGACGGCATTGGCTCGCAGACCTGGAACTCATTGGTGAATCCACTCGGTCCCCACCAGCGCTCGAGATGAACGGGCTCAATCCACGCGCGGTAGATGCGTTCGGAAGCGGCGTCGAGCAAACGCGACGTGCAGAGCTCGCGGCCGGTCGTGTCGACCGTGAGGTCCTCGAGCTTATCGAGCTGGCTGTTCCAGCCCGCATGCATCCCGAGCTTCGTGAACGCCTCGCGTAGAGCGACGATGTCGCGATGGTGAGCCTGAACGGCCCGGTCGTAGGCGTTGATCGCGTCAGCGGGGCTTTGATCCTCGTGTGCTGGTCTCACGACGGGTGCCGCTTTCCGACCTCGCCACGCAACCGCTCCTCTTGCGCCCTCAACTCAGGAGTGAGTTCGCTGCCGAAATCGTCGGCCTCCAAGACCGGCCGGATCTCGATCTCAGATTCCTCGCCGGGCATCGGATCGGGGCATCGCTTCACCCACGCGAGCGCCTCGTCCATGGACGCCACCTTCCAGAGCCAGAAGCCTGCCACGAGTCCCTCGCGCGCAGCGAACGGACCATCAACCACGTCCATGCTTCCGCCGGAAAACCGCACCCGCTTGCCACGCCGACTCGGCCGCAAGCCCTCGCCGGCGAGCAAGACATTCGCATTGACGAGCGCCTCGTTGAACCGCCCCATCTCAGCCAGCAAGTCGTGGCCGGGCATTATGCCGGCTTCGGAGTTCTTGGTCGCTTTGATGATCACCATGACGCGCATGACTACCTCCCGTCGAAGGCGCGCTTGAGCGCCGCGATGTCGAGTTTCTTCATCTCCAGCATGGCCACGAACGCCCGGTCGCGCGCGACCATGTCTGTGCTGGCCATCCACTCGGCGATCGTGGTCGGCACGACCTGCCAGGACAGACCGAAGCGGTCCTTCAGCCAGCCGCAAGGCCCGTGCTCGCCGCCCTCCGCCAGCGCACCCCAGTAGCGGTCCAGTTCTGCTTGGTCGTCGCACATCACCTGCAGCGACAGGGCCTCGTTGAAGGTGAAGCCATGGTCGAAGTGGCTGTCCATGGCGACCATGTCCTGCCCGGCCAGGACGAAACGACCGTGCTTCACGCTGCCCGGCGGTCCTTCCCCGGCCGCGTAGTGCTCGGCGCTGTCGATGTGTCCGCCAGGGAAGATGCCCGTGTACAGGCGCATCGCCTCCGCGGCGCGGCCGTGCTGCGCCCCCGTGAACATCAAGCACGGGGCGATGGTCGCGCCGCTCTGCGGGCGACGCCCGGCGATCACCTGCCACGACACGCCGAAGCGGTCCTTGACCCATCCATAGCGTTCGCTCCAGGGATACTTGTCCAGCGGCATCAGTGCTTCCCCGCCATCGGCTAACGCTGCGTACAACCGATCGGCGTCAGCCGACGTGTCCACGTGGACAAAGAATGAAATGCTCGGGTTCAAAGTGAAAACGGGCCCGCCGTTCAGCGCCGTGAACCGCTGGCCTGCAACCTCGAACTCCACCGTCAAGACACTCCCGCGCGGCCTGCCGCTTGGGTTGTCGCTGGACTCTGGATAACGCGAGGTCGCGACGATGCGCCCGGCTGCGAAGGTGCGGACGTACAAGGTTGCCGCCTGCTCGGCCTGGTCGTCGAGCCAAATGCACGGAGTGATCTTAGAAGACGAGGTCGACATATTCCTCCCCGCAACTAATTCTTGGCGGTGCAGTTCACCATCCACTGCACGCCGAACTTGTCGGTGACAGCGCCGTAGTAGGCGCCCCAGAACATGTCCTGCAGCTCCATCGTACCTTGCCGCCGTCGGCCAGCGCCAGGAAGAGTCGCTTCGTCTCCTCGCGGGTGTCCGGCTCGAGGCTGGTGCTCACGTTCGTCCCCAGGACGAGCTTGTGCCCCATCGACTCGAGTGCGTCGGTGCCCATGAGGATGTGGCCACCGACGATGGGCAACTCCAGGTGCATGACCAGCTTCTTCTCGGCTTCGGTCAGCTGTGGCACCCCGGGACGGGCCGGTACGTCGCTCATGCGCTGGATCGGCATGGCGAACTCCGTGCCGAACACGACCCGGTAGAAGTTGAAGACCTCTTCGGTCTGGCCCAAAAAGTTCATCGACCTCGGCCGAAGGCGCGTCAGCCTCGGGCTTCTTCGCTTTGGCGGCCTTGGCCTCGCCGTCGGCGGTCTGGAGCGCCTCGGTGATCCGGCGGATCAGGAAGGTCTCGTTCGGGCTGCGGGTCGTCTCGCCCGTCACCTCGGCGAACTTGGCCTGCAGTTCGTTGACCTTCATGGTACTCGAGCTTCTCGATCGCCTTCTTCGTCGTCTTGCTCATGGTCGTCTCCTTCAAAGTTGTGCCGGCGCGGACCACCCGCGCCGGCGCCTGGCGCTGACCTGTTGTCCACCATCCGACCCACATGACCTCTCGTCGAAGCCTCGGTCCGGACTTTACACTCGCCGTGACCCATCCATCTCGGGCGTTTGACTGCCCACGACGGCCGCCTTAGGCTCGGTATAGCGCCGATTTCGGATTGGCGGGGTGCGAGCGCGCGCCTGCGCGGAGCTCGGGGGAGGCGATGGCACAGAGGGCTCACACCTCGACGGAGGGCAGGGCGCGCGTCGGCGCCGCCTCTGTTTACACGACGACCTCCGGTTGTGACACCCCGCAAGAGACCGCGGTCACGACCGACATCGTCGCCGATCGCCACAGCCTCGTGCTCATCGGCCTCACGTCCGTCTCGCTCGCGTGCGTGGTCTTTGCGATCATGCGTTGGATCGTTACGCTGCAAACCGGCAAGCTCACGCCGTGGTGGGGCAACGCGGCGGGCGCGGCCGCCGTCCTCGCGATCTATGGCTGGTACCGACGAAGTCCCGCGGCGCGCTCCTCGGCCACCGCCCACCTGACGGCGCTCGTCGCGGTGCTGGCGTTGCTCGTCCCCATCGCCTACGGCATGACCTCGACCGTCTGGTGGCTGTCGCTCGTCGGCTTCGCCATGGTTCTCCTTGGCCGGCGCTTCGAAGCCATCGTCTGGGGCGTCGGGATTCCGCTGCTCGTCATAGCCTCGGTGCTCGCCGAGCCGTTCGTGCAAGTCGCCGGTGGGGCCGGTGAGAGTCCAGTCGAGGCCGCGCTCGCCAAGGTCGTCTTTGTCGTCATCCTGCTCGGCATGGCCGCGGCCTTCCGCCGCGTCGCCCTGCAGCGCGCGACGGCGTTGCACGACAGCCAAGAGCGCTATCGCATGCTGTTTCAACGCGTGCCGGTCGGTGTGTTCCACTGCGACCGCGACCTGCGCATCACCGACTGCAACCGCCAGTTCGCGCTCATCCTCGGTGACGCCCAGGGCGATACTCATGAGCGCTTCATCGGCTTCGACTTGTCGTCGCTACACGATCAGCGGTTCTTGCCGGCCGTGCGTGCGGCCCTCGCCGGCGCGCCCGGCGCCTACGACGGGCCGTACGCGCGCCCCGACGCGCGCGGCGAAGTCTCGCTCTCGGTTCGTGCTGTTCCGCTGCACGGCCGGGACGCTCTGATCACCGGCACCCTCGGCCTCGTCGAAGACGTGACGGACCGCGTCCGCATGGAAGCGGAGCTGCGCGAGCGCAAGCGAGAGTTCGAAGCGCGCGCGCTGAGCGGCGAAGACCTCGCCGCCAAGCGCCTGCAACGCCTGGACCACCTCAACAAGGTCCTGCGCGCCGTGCGCAACGTGAATCAACTCATCGTCAAGGAGAAGGATGCGGCACGGCTCATTCAACAAGCCTGCGAGATTCTGGTCGAGACGCGCGGCTATGGCGGCGCCTGGATCTCGACCAGCGCGGAGAGCGGGAAGCTCGAGGCCGTCGCCGGCGCCGGTTGGGGAGACAGGCTCGCAGCCTTCGCGCAGGAGCTGCGTCGTGGTGCCTCGCCCGCGTGCTGGGCGAAGGCCCGCGCGGCGCAGGACGGCATCGCCGTTCTCGGCCCCGACGCGGGCTGCGGCGCCTGCTCACTGCGCGAGACGCTCGAAGGCGGGCGCACCATCGTGGCAACGCTCGTACACGACGACAAGCACCTCGGCTTCTTGGGCATCTCGACACCCCCAGGGTTGACGGTCGACGATGAGGAGCGCTCGCTCGTCGCCGAGGTGGCGGGCGACCTCGCGTTCGCCTTGCACAAGATCGGCGAGGGCAAGCGACACCTCGAGATCGAGGAGCGCTTCCGCGTCAGCTTCGAGCGCACCTCGGTCGGCAAGGCGCTCACGTCCTGTGATGGCCGCCTCCTGCGTGTCAACGACGCCTTGGCGAGCATGCTCGGCTACCGGCGCGACGAGCTCGAAGGCCGGTCATTCTCCGACTTCACGCACCCGGACGACATCGCGAGCAGCGTCGAGTCCGCGCGCGCCCTCGTCGCCGGCGCGGCGACGCAGCGCTTCGAGAAGCGGTACCTGCGCAAGGACGGCAGCGTGGTTTGGGCCGACGCTAACATCGCAGCCGTGCGAGACGCGAACGGCGCGGCGCAGTACTTCATCGCCGGCCTCATTGACGTGACCGAGCGCAGGCGCTCCGAAGAGGCGCTGCGCCAAAGCGAAGAGCGCTTTCGCGTCTTGTTCGAGCAAGCGGCCGACAACATCCTGTTGCTCGAGATCACGCCCGAGGGCGTCCCCGTCATCCGCGACGCGAACCGCGCCACCTTCGCCAACCTCGGCTATGGTTGGGACGCGCTCATCGGCCAGCCCCTGTCGTTCCTCGACGCGCCGTCAGAGAGCGATGAGCCCGACGGTGAGGTCGAAGAGCGAGGGCGGCGCCTCCTGTCCGGCGCAGGGACGACGTTCGAGACCACGCATCGGTGCAAGGACGGGTCGCTGCGGGAGTTCGAGTGCTCCGCGGTGGGCGTGCAGATCGGCGCCAAGACGTTCGCGATGTCGGTCGAGCGCGACATCACCGAGCGCAAAGACCTCGAGGAGCGCTTGCGCGCGTCGCAGAAGATGGAGGCGATCGGCAGCCTCGCCGGCGGCGTGGCGCACGACTTCAATAACCTGCTGTCCGTCATACTGAGCTACACCTCGTTCGCGATGGACGCGCTCGCCGACGGCGAGCCCGTCAAGAACGACCTCGTCGAAGTGAAGAACGCCGCCGACCGTGCCGCGGCACTGACGCGCCAACTGCTCGCCTTCGGCCGCAAGCAGATACTGCAGCCGGTGGCCCTCGACTTGAACCGAACGGCCGCAGGGCTCGAGAATATGTTGCGGCGGCTTCTCGGCGAGGACATCAACTTTGTGCAAAGACTCGCGCCCGATCTCGGCCTGACGCTCGCGGACCCGGGTCAGATCGAGCAAGTCATCATGAACCTCGTCGTGAACGCGCGCGACGCCATGCCTGACGGCGGCGAGCTCACCATCGCGACCGCCAACGTCGACGTCGATGAAGCTTTCGCCGCGAGCCACGTCGGCGCGAAGCCCGGCCGCTACGTTCAGCTCAAGGTGACGGACACCGGGTGCGGCATGGATGAGGCGACGCGGGCACGTATCTTCGAGCCCTTCTTTACGACCAAGGAACAGGGCAAGGGCACGGGCCTCGGCCTGTCCACGGTGTACGGCATCGTCAAGCAAAGCGGCGGCTACATCACGGCAGACAGCGACCCCGGGCAGGGAACGACGTTCTCGATCGTGCTGCCCCAGGACCTCGTGGCGACCGAGGCGGCGGTCATCCGGGCACCCGCGGAGCCGGGCCAGTCGACCGGGACCGAGGTCATCCTCGTCGTCGAGGACGCGGCACCGCTGCGTCGGCTCGCGCGCCGCACCCTCGAGGGGGCGGGCTACACGGTGCTGACGGCGGCCAATGCCGAGGACGCCCTGCTGTGCTCGGCGCAGCACCCGGGTACGATCGATCTGTTGCTGACCGACGTCGTCATGCCCGGCATCAGCGGCGGCGCCCTCGCGCAAGAGCTTGCGTTGGCGCGTCCTGCGCTCAAGGTCATCTTCATGTCCGGCTACACCGACGACGCGATCGTACGCCACGGCGTGCTCGACGCTGGCAAGCACTTCCTCGGCAAGCCGTTCGCGTCGACGGACCTGACGCGCAAAGTGCGCGAGGTGCTGGACTTGTCAGCGCACTTAGGCTCGGCGGCGCCCCGTTGAGTCTGCTCCAAAACCACTATCCCCGGACACGCACCATGCCCTTCTTGATCCTGCCCATCGTGACGGCGCTCGTGGCCGCACCCGGGACCGCGCTCGGTATAGGCGCCTCGACCGACCCGCTCTCGCTCTCACCGACTGTCGTCGACCTATCGGCGCCGGAGCAGGACCTCTACCCGGATATGGCCGCCGCGCTGCAGAGCCTGCCGCAGCAGGTTGGCGGCAGCAATCGACAGACTACGATGCTCGACGACGGCGCTGTGCGGCTCGATCTGCGCGGGCTTGGCGCCAAGCGTACGCTCGTGCTGCTCAACGGTCGGCGCCTGCTGGCCATCGGCCAAGGCGGGGACGGCGCACCCGATCTCGGCCTGCTGCCCTCGATCATCGTTGACGAAGCCCTGATCTACGGCCCCGGCGCCTCGGCAGAGTTCGGCTCGCAGGCAGTCGGTGGCGTCGTCGGAACACCAAACAAATCTTCAGGGACGGCAGCACCTCCACGCCCGACGGGTACATTGACGACCGCAACCCTATCGTTAGTAACGCGCCGCCCGTCGGCAACGCGGCCTGGCAGACTCTCACCGGGGGCGTCCAAAGCGGTCGCTACTACCGCGATCCGGTGACGGGCTGGCGCGCCTATGCGGGCGAGCCCGGCGACGGTCTCGACAGCGGCTTGTACAATGCTCAGGCGCTCAGTACCTTGCTCGTCCCCCGCCAACGCTACAGCGCCTTCGTCTCATCCGAGGTCTCGCCGCGTCGGGGCCTACGTCTCTTCGCGCAGGGGCAATTCGGCCATCGCGCGACCCTGCAAACCCTGGCCCCCGCGACCCTCGGGGGCTTTTCTGTCGCGGCCAGCAACGCGTACAACCCGTTCGGCCGGGACTTTCTCGATGGAGACCTGTGGCGTCGCGTCGTGGAGGCGGGGCCACAGGTGCACACGCAGACCGTCAACGCCGCAGGGCTCGTAGGCGGCGCCGAGGGCAGCATACCGGGCGTGGTAGGCAGTGAAGAGTGGCGTTGGTCGCTGTCCGGCAGCTACGCACTGGCGAGAACGGCCTTGCACACCGACGGCAATCTCGACGCGAGCCGTGTCGCAGCCGCGCTCGGCCCGAGCTTCATCGCCAACGACGGCAGCCCGCGCTGCGGCTCGCCAGCCGCCCCCATCGACGGCTGCGTGCCGCTCGACGTGTTTGACGGCGCCGGCTCCATGACGCCGGCGATGATAGACTGGATTCGGTACAAGGGCTTCGGGCGAGAGCGCAGCGAGCGGCTGGGCGGGCGACGCCGACGCCGACGAGGTCTCCGTGCAGCTCGACGCACCGTTCGCTGAAGGCAAGCTGCTCGACGACACCTTGCGCGCCGAGCTTGGCGGAAATGCACCGCCCCGTCGAGCAGCAGCAGTTGTTCTATGGGGAGCCCACGCTCGTCGTGCTGACCGGTGGCAACCCCGCGCTCGAGCCTGAGCGCGCGCGCGTTCGCTCGCTCGGAGTGGCGTTTGGACCACCGTCGCGCCCCGGTCTCGCGGTGAGCGCCGATTGGCATACGCTCGAGGTCGACAACGCCATTGGGGCGCCCGATCTCGCGCCGCGTTTCGTTGGCTGCCCGGGGCCGTACCGCCAAACTGTGCCGCGCGTCCGCGAGGACTATATTCAGTGTCGTACTGATGTCGACCTGCGACTCGGCAATGACAACCGCATACAGACCTCGACGCTCGAGCTCGCGGCGCGCTACGCCTTCGCGCTTCCCGTCGGGGCGCTGAGCGCGCGTGCCGCGGCGGTCCACCTGCTCGGCTTTCTGCGCGACGACGCCTTTGCGCGGGCGGAACTAGGTGGCGCCGCCGGCCCGCAATCCCACCCCGACCTCGAGATTTCGGCGAGCGCCGAGTGGACCTACGCTGACCTGCGTGCGGGCGCGAGCGTCCGTGCTGTGCGCGGACTCACGGAATGCTCGAACGCGGCCTTGGGCTGCGGAACGGACACGTCGGAGAAGCGCGAGGTCGCCCCCTACCTCTGGTTCGGCCTGTTCGCCGGGCGCACGTGGCGCAGCGCCCTCGGCGCGACGACGCTCGCCGCGGGGATCGGCAATCTCACCAACCGCGCGCCACCCCGCGTCTACGCCGGCGCCTACGCCAATTCTGACGCGACCCTCTACGACTACGCCGGGCGGTCGCTCTTTGTCCGCATCACCCAGGCGCTCGCCGAATGAGGGCTCAATTTCCTCATTGTCCCCGAGCGTCTCGTCTGCTCTATCGCGTGACATGAGCACCCATCGCGACCTCTCGCAGACCATCGCCACGAGCATCCTCGGCATCGACACCCTGTGGGGCGGCGATGTCATGAACCCCTCGGGCCTCGGCCGATTCATCGCCGACTCCTGGTTCTCTAACGAGCCCCTCCCTGTGGCGTACACCCACGCGGCGGCCAAACGCCTGCGTCAAACGGGCGGTGTCGCCGGAAAGCCTATCGACCAAGCGGCCGTGGACGCGTATCTCGCGGCGGTCGATGTGCACCGCTCTGTGCGCGAACTCGCCCACGCTGGCAAGACCGAAGGGGGCCTGCGCGGCGCCTATCTCACCAGCATGGCCGAGAGTCTCGAAGTCATGTGGGACCTAGCCGCAGAGCTGCTTGACCGGGGTCCGAAGGTTGCGTACGAGCGCTGCGTCATCGCCTCGAGCGGTCGGGCGCCCGAGCCCTCGCACCCCGAAGAAAAGCGCAGGCTCGTCGGTGAGTTGCTCGCCCGGGCGGACTTGCCTACGGGGACGCCGGCCGAGCTCGAGGCGAGCGTCGAGGCTTGGCGCAAGGCCCGCCTCGTGCCGAAGAAGGCAATAGGCCAGCTCGCGGGCGCCTTCATCGCGCAGCTCGAAGCGGGTACGCGCGAGCATGTCGTGCCCCACTTGCCGACCGCGCTGCACGCGATTCCGCGCGCCAACATTCGTTTCTTGCCGATCGAGAACGCCTGGTTCTCAGGCTCGATGAACTATCTCGGCCGGGCGCGCAAAGGCGACGGCTCACCCGAGTACGAGGCGAGCTACGAGATCAACGCCGCCCTCGAGATCTCGGTGCCCGAGTTCGTGCAGCTCGTCTCGCACGAGGTCGTTCCGGGGCATGTGACGACCTTTGCCCTCGCGCAAGCGCTGTACGTACAAAACCAACTCGGCTTCGAAGCGACCGTGCTGACGATGAATACCCGCGGCGCGACGCTCTCTGAAGGCATTGCCAACAACGCCGTCCTGATGGCCTACGGGGTCACCGAGATCGCAGCGCTGCCGGATCCCGATCTTCAGCTCGGCGTGCTACTCGCGCTCTTGCAGGACGACGCCAAGAATCAGTCGTCGTGGCTCACCTGGAAGGAAGGCCGCGCGCAGGCCGAGGTCGCCGACGTGTTGCGGCACGACTATCTCTGCTCGGCCGAGCGCGCCGACAAGCTCTCGGGCGCGTGGGGGAGGCATCCCTTGCTCGGGCGCATGTACCTGCCGTGTTATCGCGCCGGCACCGAGCGCGTGGCCGAGCTGCGGCGACAGCACCCCCCCGAGAAGATCATCCCCGCCCTATTCGGCTGCCGCGGCCTCGTCGACATCGTGACCATCGACGCGGCGCTGCGCGGCGAGCCCGAATAGAGTAGAATGTCCCCGTTTATCCTGCTCGGCACGTCGCCCGGGCCGGCCAGCGCGTGCTTGGCGTGGATTTTTCACGCATCGCCATAGACGAGGTCCGCTCGTTGCGCGGGCTCAGCCGAACTGCACCGACCTCTTCGTGAACGCTCCCTGCATCCACCACCCCGCGATGGGGAACGTCGTCTCTGAACGCTCGTCGGCCGCTGCGCCGGCGGCGACGAGGACCGGCGCGTAGTGCTCCCACGTGGGAAGCGCCGTCTTGGCGGCCGGGGCGCGCGCTTCGAAGTCCGCGAGTGCCTCGAGGTCGAGGCGCGTGAGCGCGTCTTCGGCCCAAGCGTCGAATTCACGCGCCCAAGTTGGGGTTCCTGGTTTGAAGGCGTACCGCATGTTGTGCGTCAGAAAGCCGCTGCCGAAGATGAGCACACCCTCGTCGCGCAGCGGGGCGAGCACGCGGCCGAGCGCAACGAGCTCATCGGGCACCAACCCAGGGATCGATAGCTGAAGCACGGGCACGTCGGCGTCGGGGTACATCGCCACGAGCGGGACGTAGGCCCCGTGATCGAGCCCGCGATCTGGATCGTCCGCGACAGGCAGGCCCTTGCCGCGTAGCAGCACCCGCACTTGCGCCGCGAGGCCAGGCGCACCGGGAGCGGGATACTTCGTCTCGTAGTACCGCTCTGGGAAGCCGTAGAAGTCGTAGACGAGCGGCACCGTTCGCGTCGCGCCGAGCGTCGTCGGTCGTTGCTCCCAGTGCGCCGAGACCATCAGAATGCTCGTCGGCCTCGGCATGGCCTGCGCCCACGCGGCGAGCTCGGCCACCCACGAGACATCGTCGAGCAGGACCGGCGCCCCGTGCGCTGCGAAGATCGCGGGCATCCTCCTTGTCGCCGGCGCTCGTCTGCTGTCCCCGCGAACAGTCATGCTTGCTCTCCTCTACGCCCGTTGCCCGCGCTGCCGATGCTGACCAGATTGTTCATGCGACGCCCCTCCGACAAGTGGTCCGCCAGTCCGATCGGCGCCTCGCCCGGTAGAACGCACATGGTTCCGCCGCGAAGCGCGACCATGTCGATCTATGTCATAGTCGCGCGAGGAGTTTCACATGAAGAAAGCCAAGCCTCCGAAGTCCGCACCCGCGCCGCGCCAGCAGCTCTCGTTCGGCTCCGCTTTGGAGCGTATCGCGAGCGGCATGGAGTACTACGCGCTGTCGGTGCCGCTCGAGACCAGTCAGGCCCTGCAAACGCGGGGCGCGGTTCCGGTCCTGGCGAGGGTCAACGACTCGGACGCCTTCAAGGGGAGCCTGTATCCCGTCGGCGGCGGACGCCACTACCTGCGCGTCAGAAACAAGGTGTGCAAGGCCGCGGGCATCAAAGAGGGAGATCGCGTTCGTGTGCAGATCGTCGTGCGCGACCGCACAGAAGAAATCGAAATCCCGGCTGACTTGAAGAGGGCCCTGCAGAAAGAGGAACTGCTCGCCTGCTTTGCGGCCCTTCCCGTCGGCAAGAAGAGCTACATGCTGCGGTTGCTCGATGAGGCCGTCAAGCCAGAGACCCGCGCGAAGCGCATTCGCGAGGCCGTCGAGGAGGCGCACAGGAAGGTGAGCAAGCTACACGGCTGACTGGAAGGCGCAGGGCGGGCGTCTGCGTACGATCGACCAGATCCGCTATGGCAGCCACCTTGACCTAGCGTGCGGACCGTGATGACTCATCAAAGACCATGACCAAATCACCCGATAAGAAGTCAGTCGAGAAGTTCACAGGCGGCAAGGCGCTCGAGCTCGTGGCTTACCAGGCCGGCGCTGTCGTGAGCCGCGAGATCGTCAAGAAGAAGTCTGGGTCGGTGACCGCGTTCGCCTTCGACAAGGACCAGGGCCTGAGCGAACACACCGCGCCGTTCGACGCGCTCGTGCACGTGATCGACGGCAGCGCGAAGATCTCGATCGGTGGCACCGCGCACCAGGTCGCGTCGGGTGAGTTGATCCTGATGCCGGCCAACGTTCCTCATGCGCTCAAGGCGGTGGAGCGGTTCAAGATGCTGCTCATCATGATTCGAGAGCCAACGACCTGAGGCGGCGCCGGGCTTGCTTGGTCGCATCGGGCAAGCGGAGGTACACACGAGCATGACTCGCCACGAAAAGATGTTCCGCCACGAGCTTGCCGATAGGCTCGACGATCCCGAGCGCCGCGTCTGGCTGCCCGTCGACGACGTGGTTCGCGGCCTCGATCTTCGTGCGGGCATGGTCGTCGCCGACATCGGCGCCGGCACGGGCTACTTCGCGCGGCCGCTCGCGCGCGCTGTTGCTCCTGCGGGCGAGGTCCTCGCCGTCGACTTGCAGCCGCAGATGCTCGAGCGCCTGCGGGGCTCGCTGACGAGTGATCTGTCGATTCGCCTCATACAGGCCGAGGCCACGCGCACGACTCTCGACGCGTCGAGCGTTGACGTGGTGTTCACGGCGAACGTCTGGCACGAGCTCGATGACCGAGGCGCGGCCCTGGTGGAGTTTGCGCGCATCCTCAGACCTGCCGGTCGGCTCGCCGTGCTCGATTGGCGCACCGACGTGAGCTCTCCACCCGGTCCGCCGCTCGAGCATCGCGTGACGGCGTCCGCGGTCGTCGAGATGCTCGGCCGCGCCGGGTGGTCGGGGGCGGCGGCTACGCTCGTCGGTAAGTACAGCTATCTCGTGGTGGCGACTAGTCGGCTGGGTCGTAGTAGTTGACCTTGCAGCCGCAGCCGTCCCACATCCGCTCGTACGTGGCCAGCCGCTTCGCGACGAAGGCGTCGACCGCTTGGCCGTCGCCGAGCGGGCGCACGACGCGCTCGAGGCGTGTGGGCTCCTCGACCGCCGCGGTGCGGCCCTCTCGCTCGATGATATGAAGTAGCCCGCTCACCGTCGTATCGTGCTGTGCGCGCACCGTGAAGAATTCGGCCAGCGCCTCCCAAGCGGGCGTTGCCAGCCGCACGATCTCGCCGCGCGCCAGGCGTTGTTCGAGCTCCTGCAACTGCATCGTGGCCTCCTGCCGGCATCCTTGAGCGTTAGAGGCCCGTGTTCGGTAAAACGATTCGCGCGTAAGGACGCGCCGCCAAGACTTGACACTCGCCCTCGCGCATCGTTCCTTGGGGGCGCAGGCAAACCAATTCATCATGCGCCAACGCATCCACGCCCACCTCTTGCTCATCGCCACCGCCCTCGAGCTCGCAGCGGCCGCCGGTTGCGCGTGGAACCCCGTCACCCGCCGGCCGCAGCTCGTGGCGCTCACCGAACGCCAAGAGGTGGCCTACGGTCGCCAAGCCCTCGCTGACCTCGAGCGCGGCGAGTCGCTGGCGGCCGAGAGTCCGGCCCTCGAGCTCGTGCGCCGCACCGGGGCCGGGCTCGCCGACCTCGCGCCCGGCTCACGTTATCCCTACGCCTTCTTCGTGCTCGACGATCCGAAGCCCAACGCCTTCGGGCTGCCGGGTGGGGTCGTGCTCGTCAGCCGCGGCCTGTTGCTCGTCTTCAACGACGTCGACGAGCTCGCGGGTGTGCTCGGTCACGAGATCGGCCACGTCGCCGCCCGCCACGCCTCGAGTCGCCTCGTCTGGTCGATTCCCTCCGACATCCTCGGCCGCCTCGCGCGCTCGGCCGTGGGCGTGGTGAGCCGCGCCACCGGCGATAGCCTCGGGGTGAGTGTGCCGCGCTTGCTCATGGCCCCCTACGAGCGCGATCTCGAGCGTGAGGCCGACCTCGTCGGCGTCGTGCTCGCCGCTTCGGGTGGCTATGATCCGGCGGCGTTCGGGCGGGCCTTGACGCGCCTCGCTGCGATCGCGCCTTCACGAACCGACGAGCGTTCGGCGATGCTGGCCTCGCATCCGCCCACCGAGGAGCGGTTGCAGGTCATTGACCTGATGGCCGCGCAGCTCGAACGTGGTCCGCGCCAGAGCACGGATGCTTGGTTGCCGGTGCTCGACGGTCTCGTTGTCGGTCCCGATCCGAAGAACGGGCTCCTGCTCGATGGCGCAGCCGTCTTCCCTAGCCTCGCCGTCCGGGTCGCGCTCCCGCCCGAGTGGACGCACGTCAACTCGGAGCGGCAGTTCGTCGCCGTGGCGCCCGGTGGCAGGGCGGTGCTGCAGCTCGTGGCGACGACCGCGCGCGAGGCCGAGCGCGCCCAGGCGGCCCTCGCCAAGGAGCCCGGCTTCGCGGGACTCGCGCCGCTGCCCGCGCCTGTCGACTGGCAGGTCACGCACGGCGTCGTACGCCACGGGGCCGCGGATGAGACGACGAGCCATTGGTATTGGCTCGCGCGGCAGGCCATTCGGCTCGAGCTGACCGCCACCTGGCCGACGAATGAAGACGAGGCGCGCGTCGCAGACGGCAATCGTATCGTGGCCTCGCTACGCGCCCTGACACCGGCGGAGCTCGGCGACCTGCGTGTCTTGCGCCTGCGCCTCGAGAGCGCGCTCGCTGGCGAGAGCTTGACGGGGCTCGCGCAGCGCACCGGCAGCGCTTGGAGCGCCGAGGAGCTCGCGCTTTACAACGGCCTGTCCGTCGACGCGCCGCTCGCCGCCGGACGGATGGTCAAGGTCGCCCGCAGCGAGGCGCTGTTTCCCTGACGGCTATGATTGCCTGCCTACGGCGCGTCGACCGCGAACACCAAGTCGTCACGATCGTTGAAGGCGCCAGCGGCGCACGGATCGGCCGTGCCGCGGTAGCGGGCTCCAACGCGCACGGCCTGCAAGATGCCCGCCGGTAGCACGTAGGTGGCCGACAGCATCTGCGCGCCCCGCGCTGGCGGGACGAGCGTCGCGACGAGTGTCCACACGGGCTTTCGCGCGTCGGCCGCCGCGTAAAGGTCGACGGCGGTTGCCGTGTAGCTGCTGCGCGCCCACACGAGGGCGTCGATACGCACCGTCTTGCCCGCCGCGAGCGGCGTGCGGTCGAGCGTCGAGACGGTGATTTGGTCGACCGACTCTTCAACGTGCAACGAGCCACTCGCGCCGTCGACGCACGCTGCGTTGATCGTGTTGGGCGCGTGCGCTTCGGGGCCGAGGGGGCCGCGGCCGACGAGGAGCGAGCCGCTGTCGCAGCGCGCGACGCTGCCCGAGCAGCGTGGCACCATCAGCTCGGCGTCGTAGACGGCGACGCCGGGGTTGTCGATGACGACGGCGACCGGTGTCGAGGTGCCGACGTTGCCGGCGCTGTCGAGCGCCTTGGCCGTGAGCAAGACCGTGCTGCCGTTCGCGGCGGTCTCGCTGTTCCACGTGATGGTGTAGGGCGCCGTGCTGGCGCTGCCGACGAGCGCGCGTCCGGCGTAGAAGTCGACGCGCATGACATTGCTCGTATCGCTAGCATCAGCGCTCAATTGCACCTGGCCACTCGCCGAGCTGCCTTCGAGCGGGCCCGTCACGACAACCTCGGGCGCCACGAGATCACTCGCCGCCGTGTCGATCCAGCCGGTGCTCAACAGCAGGTTGGGCGAGCCCGCGCCGGCATTCGGGACCTTGCCGGGCGTCGCCTTGCCGAGCAGGGCCATAGCGACGTCCTCGGGCGAGGCCGTCGGGTGGACTTGCAGATAGAGGACCGCAGCGCCTGCCACATGCGGCGAGGCCATCGAGGTGCCGTCGATGGTGTTGATGGCAGTGTCGCTCTTGCCCCAAGCCGAGGTGATGCCCTGGCCAGGGGCAAAGATATCGACGCAGCGGCCGAGGTTCGAGAAGCTGGCGCGCTTGTCGCCGTTGGTCGTCGCCCCGACCGTGATGGCCTCCGGCACGCGCGAGGGCGAGGTCGAGCAGGCGTCGGTGTTGCTGTTGCCGGCGGCGATCGCGTAGGTGATGCCGGCGGCGATCGAGGCCTGCACGGCGGCGTCGAGCGCCGCTGAGGCGTCGCCGCCGAGGCTCATGTTGGCGACCGCGGGCTTGACGTGGTTCTGCGTCATCCACTCGATGCCGGCGATGACGTTCGAGTCGCTGCCCGAGCCCGAGCAGTCGAGGACGCGGATGCCGACGAGCTTGACCTGCTTGGCGAGGCCGTAGGTGTTCGAGCCGATGGTGCCGGCGACGTGCGTGCCGTGGCCGTGGCAATCGATGCCGTTCTGGCCGCCGCCGATGGTGTCGGTGCCGACCGAGGCGCGACCGCCGAACTCGCGGTGCAGCGGCCGGATGCCGGTGTCGATGACGTAGGCGGTCACGCCCGTGCCGTCGGCGTGGTACGTGTAGTTGTGATCGAGGGGCAGGTTGGCCTGGTCGACGCGGTCGATGCCCCAGGTGGCGCCGCTTTGCACGGCCGAGGCGTAGACGCGCCCGTCTTGCTCGACGTAGCGCACGCTCGGCTCTTGCGCGAGCGCCTGCGCTTGCTCGGCGGTCATCTCGACGGCGAAGCCATGCAGCACCGTCTGGTAGGTGAAGCGTACGCGGCCGCCGTGCTTTTGGACGAGCTGGTTGGCGTCGGTGGCGATGCTGGTCGGGTCGAGCGTCGAGTCGAGGACCACGATGTAGCGGTCGGGTGTCGCGTCCGGCACGGCGATGAGCTTCGGTGTCGCGGCGAGCTCGCCGCCCACGTCCGAGGTGTCGCCACCGCAAGCACCGAGCCCGAGGGCCACGAGAGGCCAGAGTCGAAGGATCTTGTTCATGGAGGGTCCCCTATTCTAGGTGGCGCCGTGCGCCAGTTTCATCGCGGGCTAAGCGCTCGGCCTGCGCCGCCGTACGGTCACAAACGGGTCCCGCCATAGCAGGAGCGCTCGCGGTTGCCAAGGGTCGATGAAGACCCGCCCTTGACCCCGCACGCGGCCTCGGCGACGCTGACGTCCTACGTCTGCGCGAGTGACGCCCTCGTGAAGCGAAATTTGCCCGTTAGCCCCCTTGTCATCGGCACTCTGCAGGCAGCGCTGGCCGCGCTCGCCTTCGGCGTCACGACGCCGTTCATCCAGCGCTTCGGCGTGGGCGTGGGCCCCTTTTCGACCGCGCTGCTCTTGTACCTCGGCGCGGCGCTCGGGGCCTTCGGCCGGCCGCGGCGTGCGGGCGAGCGCCGCGAGGCGGCGGTGCGCGTGCGCCATCTGCCGCGGCTCTTCGCCATCGCCTTCTTCGGCGCGGCGCTCGCGCCGACCCTCTTCGCCTGGGGCCTGCAGCGTGTGCCGGCGTCGTTGGGCTCGCTCCTGCTCAACGGCGAGGCAGTCTTCACCGTCGGGCTCGCGGCGCTCATCTATCGCGAGCAGGTCGGCCGACGCGTGACGCTGGCGGTCGGGCTGATGTTCGCGGGCGGGGCGATCGCGCTCGTGGGCGCGTCCGCGACCGGGACGGTGGGCCTTGCGGGGGCGCTCGCCGTCATCGCCGCGGTGTTCGCCTGGGCGCTCGATAACGTGCTGACCCGTCCCTTCGCTGACCTCGATCCGACGGCCGTCGTGCGGGTCAAGGCGCTCGTCGGGGTCCTTCTCACCGGCGCGCTCGCGCATTTTTTCGACGAGCCTCGCCCGGGTGCGGTGCCGCTCCTCGGCCTACTCGTTTGTGGCGCCACAGGTTACGGTATGAGTCTGCGCCTCTACCTGCACGCGCAGCGGCGCATCGGTGCTGGGCGCACGGCCTCGGTGTTCGCCGTGGCGCCGTTCGTCGGTGTGGTCGCGGCTATCCTGCTCGGCGACCGCAGCTTCGATGGCGTGATGGCCATCGCCGCCGCGCTCTTCGTCACCGGTGTGGCGCTGCATCTGACCGAGAAGCATCGACACGAGCACGCCCACACCGCGCTCGCGCACGATCACGCGCATCGGCACGACGACGGCCATCACGATCATCGTCACGACGACGCATCGGACGCACCGCACGCTCATCCGCACGAGCACGAGGCGCGCCTGCATGCGCATCCGCACGGTCCCGATGCGCATCACGGGCATGAGCATTGACGGTGAGGAGCCGCTCAGCGGCGGCGTCTTGGCTCGTCGGGCCGGCATAGACAGTCACGAGCGACGATGGCAAACAGGCAGCGAAAGGGTCGGTGAAAGCGATGGGTTCTATGCGCACGGTGGTCGTTACCGGCAGCACACGCGGCATCGGCCGCGGGCTCGCCGAGGCGTTTCTCGCGGCCGGTTGCCGCGTCGTGGTCAGCGGTCGTGGCGAGGCCGAGACGCGCGCTGCGGTTGCGGCGCTCGGCTCGATCCATGGCGTCGAGCGCGTGGCCGGCCGGGCCTGTGATGTCCAGCGGCTGCCCGACGTCGAGGCCTTGTGGCAAGAGGCGGTGGCCAAGTTCGGTCGCGTCGATATTTGGATCAACAACGCCGGCATCACCAACGACCTGTTGCCGCTGTGGGACATCGCGCCGGCTGATTTGGCCGCCGTCATTTCGACCAACGTGCTCGGCACCTTGCACGGCTGCCGCGTCGCGATGCGCGGCCTGCGCGCACAGGGCGGGCCCGGCGCCATCTACAACCTCGAAGGTCTCGGCAGCGACGGCCGCATCATCGATCGACTCGGTCTGTACGGTAGCAGCAAGCGCTGCATCACGTATCTCACCGACGCCTTGGCGCGCGAGGCGAAGGGCAGCGGCATCATCGTCGGCGGCCTGATGCCCGGCATGGTGATGACCGATCTCATCCTCGGTCGCTACACCGGTAGACCCGAGGAGTTGGCGAAGATGCGCCGGCTCTTCAACATCATCGCCGATCGCGTGCAGAACGTCGCGCCGTGGCTCGCCGCGCGTGTGCTCGCCAATCGCCGCAACGGCGCTCATCTGAGCTACGTCTCGGGCGCCAAGATGCTGTGGCGATTCGTCTCGGCGCCGATCTTCCCTCGTCACGTCGTGCCGTAGCGTGGTCATCACGGCTCGGTGGTCCCTCTAAGGGATGCGGGGAAAGCTGCGGGCGTCGCGTCTGACCACGCGACGGCCAGTGGCGAGCCCGGTGGCGGCCATCATCATCATCATCATGACGGCGCTCCTCGCCGGGCCGTCGGTGACGCGCCGACAACGTCGAAGCGCCGGCGCAGCTCGTCGCGCGAGGCGCGAAAGGCGTTGAGTCGTTCTTGCTCGCCGCCTTGGACGGCGGCCGGGTCAGCCAAGCCCCAGTGCAGACGCCGCGCCTTGCCGAGAAAGATCGGGCACTCCTCCTCGTCGCACAGCGTGATGACCGTGTCGACTTCGGCGCTCGGGATTTCTGAGACGGCCTTGGAGCGCTGCCGCGTGATGTCGACGCCGATTTCGGCGAGCACCTGCACCGCTTCGGGGCGCACGCTCGTCGGGCGAGAGCCGGCCGACCAAACTTGGACGCCGGGTGGCAGCACGGCGCGCGCGAGGCCTTCGGCCATCTGACTGCGGGCCGAGTTGGCGACACAGAGCAAGAGGATGCCCCTCGGGCGCAGGGCGTGCAGCACTGCGGCCTCGACGAGCCATTCGGGTGGAACACCAGCGCCGTCCTCGTACGTTCGACAGCACAGCGCGCCGTGCGACGTGTGTTTGCCCTCGACATCGACGCCGTCGACCCGGATGGAGGGTGAGCCGAGAAAGCCGCTCGCCGCCGCCTTGTCGCTCGTGTCGACCTCGACGCGCGCGATGCTCGCCCCTGGCGCGAGGCGGTCGGCAACCCGGCGAGCGAGCTCGAGCGCTTGCGCGGCGTGTGGGCAGCCTTCGAAGACGAGCACTTCGATGCGTAGGCTTTCGGTCATAAAGCGAGTCTACCAGCGCCGCTGATGAACGTCGCGAGCATGCGTCAGCCGCCCTCGCGCCGCGGGAAGCCGCGTCGAAGCCAGAGCGCGACGTGGACGAGCCCGACCATGACCGGCACCTCGACGAGGGGCCCGATGACGGCGGCGAACGCGGCCCCGTGGCCTATGGTGAACGTCGCGACCGCGACCGCGATGGCCAACTCGAAGTTGTTCGAGGCCGCAGTGAACGACAGCGTCGTCGCCTGCCCGTACGTAGCGCCGACCTTCTTCGACATGAAGAACGAGATGAAGAACATGGCCACGAAGTAGATGAGCAGCGGCACGGCGATACGCACGACGTCGAGCGGCAGCTCCACCATCTTCGCGCCCTTGAGCGAGAACATGACGACAATAGTGAAGAGCAGCGCGACGAGCGTCATCGGGCTAATTAGCGGAATGAACTTGCCGTGGTACCAGTCCTTGTTGCGCAGCTTGATGAGCGAGAGGCGCGTGACGCCGCCGGCCAGGAACGGGATGCCGAGATAGATGCAGACGCTCTTGGCTATTTCGCCGATGGTGATCGGCACGGCCGCGCCCGCGAGGCCGAACCAGGTCGGCAGTACGGTGATAAAGACGTAGGCGTAGATCGAGAAGAAGAGCACTTGAAAGATCGAGTTGAAGGCGACGAGGCCAGCGCAGTACTCGCAGTCCCCTTGTGCGAGGTCGTTCCACACGATGACCATGGCGATGCAGCGGGCGAGGCCGATGAGGATGAGGCCGACCATGTACTCGGGCTTGTCGTGCAAAAAGAGCACGGCCAAGCCGAACATGAGCACCGGGCCGATGATCCAGTTTTGCGCGAGCGACAGCGCGAGCACCTTCTTGTTGCGAAAGACCGAGCCCATCTCCTCGTAGCGCACCTTCGCGAGCGGCGGGTACATCATCAGGATGAGCCCGATGGCGATAGGGATCGAGGTCGTGCCGACGTTGAACTGGTTGATGAAGGGGACCACGCTTGGCAGGGCGTACCCGGCGCCGACCCCCACGGCCATGGCGCTGAAGATCCAGAGCGTCAGGTAGCGGTCGAGAAAGGATAGGCGCTTCGTCGCGCCCGCGCTTTGCATGGCGGCCGAGCCGTTCACGGTTGGGGGCCCGCTCGTTGACGCTGCGGCGTGCGGCGCGCCAGAGCCTTGGTCTTCGCCTTCGTCTTGCCCGGCCCGCACGCGCTGTCGCTCGCGCAGACCACGCCCCGGTTCTTGGCCGCGAGCCAACGATGGAGCTTGGCGAGCAGGGCGCCGGCGTGCGGCCGCTTGCCGAGGCTCACCCTGAGCAACTCGAGGTGGC
>Ga0315268_10001774_pt1 | contig 24771 bp, 18 predicted proteins | sample C1_top_MG_FD_204535 | JGI IMG/M metagenome (GOLD analysis project Ga0315268, IMG submission 204535) | Sediment microbial communities from Yellowstone Lake, YNP, Wyoming, USA - C1_top | ecosystem: Environmental > Aquatic > Freshwater > Lake > Sediment | place: USA: Wyoming | collected 2017-08-01
CTATCCCTTGCTCATCAGAAACCTCGTCGGCCCGGGGCTGCGAGGGTTCATCCTGGCCGCCATCGCCGGGGCCGTTATCAGCACGCTCAGCTCACTTCTCAACTCGGTAGCGACGATCCTGACCATGGACATTTACAAGAGGCATTTTAAGAAAGACGCCTCCGGCGAATCGTTAGTCAGAATCGGCCGCTGGGCGACGCTCGTTTTTGTCTTAGGGGTCTGCTTGATCGCGCCGCAGCTCGGCAATCCGAAATTTCGGGGGATTTTCAACTATATCCAGGAGTTCCAGGGCTTTATTTCGCCGGGGATCCTGGCCGCGTTTGTTTTCGGCCTGTTCATTAAGCGGACACCGCCGGCAGCCGGAATCACTTCGCTCATTCTTACCGTCCCCGTCTATGGGTTCCTGAAATGGCGGTTCGCGAATATCGCCTTTCTCAACCGAATGGCGATCACTTTCGTTTTATTGCTGATCATTATGGCCGTCCTTACGGTCCTCAAGCCGCTGAAGGAGCCGAAGATAATGCCCGTAAACAAGGATTTTGATATGCGCTCGTCGCCGGCCCTGAAAGGGCTGTGCGTCCTGGCCATCGCCATCACCATTTTCCTCTACATTATTTTCTGGTGACGGCCGCGATGAATGTCAGCGCAATAAACAATAAAGTGACATTCCCGATCGGGCGGGGCTAAGTCCGTCCTTAGCCTCCTCCATAGAATGTCAGTTTATTTATTGCGTTTATATTAGACTTCGATCCGGACGTACCGTTTTTCGGCGAATTTCAGGAGGAAACGCAGGCTCCCTGCCGAAAGAAGTATCAAGACTGCCAGAAGGATAACGAAAAGCCCTCCGCCGCTGATTCCCCGCTTGATCAGGAAGACGGAAAAATACCCCAACGCCGACAAGATTCCGATGTCGGCCAACATCCCCAGAAGGACATTCAGGTTCTGCTTGATAGCCTTCTGGGGATTGGTCCAATCAAGAAGCGGCCGGGCCAAGTCGATGGCCATGCCGATAGCAGTTAGGGCAACCGCCGCGGCAAATGAGATGATCAACGCGCCGGCAAAGACTGTGGCTTTCAGGTGGAAAACAGCCAGAAGGACTCCGGAGGCGACGACGATCCCGAGCAGGGCGATGAAATAGGAGTGGAAAAATTTCGCGATCACCTGTTTTTTGGCCGGGACGGGGATGACTTTGGACATCCAGAACTGCCCTCCCTCCCGGGAAAATGTAGAAGACGACGTCCCGTTCAGACACGAACAAAATGTCATGAAGCAGGCCCCAGCCAGCATGGAAATGATCGGCTTGACCGAGGCCAGAAGCCTCAGCATGGCGGAGCTGCCGCCCCTGCTTATGTCCGCTTGGGCCATGACCACGAAAATGAGGGGGACGATAATGACGACGAGCACGCCATTGAGCAGAAAGATCGGCGTCCGGGCCATAATCCGCCATTCCCTGGCGAAGATGGCCAGGACAGGATGCCGGCCGGAGCTGACTTTCCGGAGCATATCTCTTCTAGAAAGCAATTTTTTTCGGCTGGAGACTTCACCAATCCCGATCAGTCCCCGATAAAACAGCTTCTCCGCCGCGATCAGAATACCGTAAAAAACGCCGAGGGAAGCGGCCAGAAAGAGAAGCAGGTTCGAAATACCCCCCGCCGAGAATCCTCTGGCCAGAGCTTTCGACGCCCAGATGCTTGGCGGAAAAAAGGCACCGAACCGCTGGACCATCCCGTCGGAATTTGTCAAAAACCGCAGCATAGCCTGCGGGTCTGGCGAAGAGCCGGCGGTCCTGCCCATGACATATTGCAGTCCAATTCCGAGCACGATCAGGATCAGGCTGCCGACAATGATCAAAGCATCTTTCTTCCGGCTGATGTTAACGGCCCGCATCATGCCGATAACCAAGAGCGAGACGACAGCCAGCGGGATAACGGGCAGGGTCAAATAGATAACCACCGCATAGAGCCAATAGGGAAGCCCCGCCTTGGCCAGAATCCCATAATAGACCAGAGCCGGCAGGACAAAAAAGGCGATGGTCAGGTACTCGTTGGCCAGGATGACGGCAAATTTAGAGAACATGACCTGGAACGGCTTGAGGGGTAGGGGGATGAGTATGTCCAGGTCCCTAGAAAAGTAGAACGCCGAAATCACGTAGTAGATGCCGAAAATCAAGACAAATACCTGGCCGGCCAGTATCGCGAAAGTCAGGATGAGATGCTGCTGTCCGAGAGGCAAGAGCCCGCGATAAAAGATCTTGATCATGGACAAATAGCCGTAGATCGTCGGCGCCAAACCCAGGAAGGCCAGGGCGATCAAGGGGATGAGCCAGCGGTCCTTCTTTTCTTTGAACAGCCTGTGCCGAACGACCGCCAGACCGAAGTTGGACTTCAGCCCGACGCGGACGACCGACCATGTCTTCTTCATTTTTCCGTAAGCTCCAGGAAGATGTTTTCGAGCGATTCCTGTTGTTCATGATTCAGCTTTTTGAGCTCGTCCATGCTTCCGCAGGCGATGAGCTTCCCTTTATTGATGATGCCGATGCGGTCGCAGAGCTTTTCGGCGACCTCCATGATGTGGGTGGAAAAGAACAGGGTCTTGCCCTGGTCGCAGTGTTCCCTCATGATTTCTTTCAAATGAAAGGATGCGCGGGGGTCGAGTCCGACCAGCGGCTCGTCCAGGACCATCACCTGGGGCGCCGGCAAGAGCGCCGCCATCAGGACGATCTTCTGCCTCATGCCGTGCGAGTAGCTCTGGATGGGGCTTGAGACGGCCTGGCCGAGGTCGAAAATCTCCAGCCATTTTTCGATTCTCTCGATCCGGTCTTTCCTCGACACGCCATAGACATCCCCGATGAAATTCAAATACTCCAGCCCCGTCAAGCGTTCGTAAACGGCGGGATAGTCGGGCACATACGTCGTCATCGCTTTGCAGCGAAGGGCTTCCTTTTGGTTATCCAAACCGCGGATAATGATCGCCCCCTTGTCCGGCTTGAGGAGACCGACGATGAGTTTAATGGTCGTCGTTTTTCCTGCGCCGTTGGGCCCTAGAAAGCCGAAGATTTCGCCCGGCTTGATGATGAGGTCAAGGTCGTCCACGGCCTTGACCTTGCCTTTATTGTAGCTTTTCGAAACAGTCCTCAGTTCGATCACGGGCCGGCTCCTTCAACCTATTCCTTATAGCACAGAGCTCCGCAAATCTAAAGTTTTTGAGGGTGCGGCGGATATTGACTAAACCGCGCTTATCTCCTATCCTTAAGGGGCAAAATGTCGCTGGGAGATCGCTCCCCTATGGATGACAAGCCGATCTTAAACATCAAGTCCCTGAAGGAACACGTTTACGAATACCTCAGGGAACAAATGCGCGTCGGGGCGATTCGACCGGGTTCGGTGATCGACATGGAAGAAACCTCGACGAAGCTTGGCGTCAGCAAGACGCCGCTGCGGGATGCGCTCCTCCAATTGGAAATGGAAGGCTTCGTCTCGATCCTGCCGCGGCGCAAAGTCGTCGTCAAGGGCCTGACCATTCAGGACATCAGGGACTATTATGAAATCATCGGCGCTTTGGAGAGTATCGCCCTGCTCTCGGCCCTGAACCGCCTAGAGGAATCCGATGTCCGATATATGGAACGGATGAACGAAGAAATGAAGGCCGCCATTGACAGAGACAATTTCGACCTGTATTACGAAAAGAACCTGAATTTTCACAATGTTTTCCTCAACCTCAGCGAGAACGAAAGGCTTAAAAAAATCGTCAACAACCTGAAAAAGCGCCTCTATGATTTTCCGCGCCAAAAGGGATTCGTCAAGGAATGGGAGGAGGCTTCGATCGTCGAGCACGCCGAACTCGTCCGCTTGATCAAGGAGAACCGCCGGCAGGAGGCGGTGAATTTCATTCGGGATGTCCATTGGTCATTCAAGGTACAGGAAAAGTTCGTCAATCTTTACTACGCCAAGGCCTCGTCCCTGCTGAACGGAGAGTGAATCATGGCCAAGGGCCTTTCGAAGAAGATGATGATGGGGCTGCTGGTGGCGATCGCCCTGTCCGGCTCCTGCAAGCTCTACAACCTGGAGCGACAGCTCGCCCCGACCGATGCGGATTTTTTATCCAAGGTGCGGTACCTGATTACCAGGGACGAGCGGAAGGCCTTCCTCGAGCTTCCGGACTCCGAGAAGCCGAAATTCATCGAGGATTTCTGGGAGCGGCGCAACCCGGTTCCGGGAGCAGCGGAGAACGTACTCAAGACCGAATATTTCAACCGCATCGAGCGGGCCAACAAACTTTTCGTCGGCGAAGGAACGCCGGGCTGGCTGACAGACCGGGGCCGGATCTTTATCATCTACGGCCCGCCGACGGACAGAATGACGCAGCCGATGGCCCAGGACGCTTATACGCGCTGCGGCGAAGTCTGGTCCTACGGGAATTATCCCGTGGTTTTTTCCGACCCAACCTGCACCGGGAATTATAGGCTGGCCACCTTCGACCTTGCCCCCCTCCGGGATCTCAACATCAATACGCCCGGTGCCCTAAACGTCAGGCAAAGCGGAGCCCTGAAGGCATTCGGGGAGGAGAAGCGTCTGTTTGATTTCAACGCCAGCCTAAAGATTGTCTCAGAGGATGCTCAGAAGATCGAAGCGAAAATCGTCTTGGACGTCCCCTTTGGGCGGATCTGGTTCAAATCCGACGGGAAAAAGATGACGACGACGTTAGATCTGGGGCTCGAACTGATGAATGCGAAAAACGAGATCGTCTGGCAGAAAAAAGCGACTCATGACCTCGCCCTCGACGAAGGCGATCTGGCGGCAAAGGGTGGAGAAAAGTTTGTAATCAATATTCCCTTGTCGATTAAGGATGATAAAATCATCGAGCAGTTGGGCCAGGGAAAAAGGTTTGTGGCCATTATCCTGACCAACAGGACGGGCAGCGAATCGATGAAAAAAGTCCTGGAGTTCAAATAAGGAACTGAAGCGGGGAGTCTAGAGCCGATTCGAGTTGACCTTGGCCCAGGAAGCCGATCCGATCAAACCGGCATCGTTACCCAAGCTGGCCTTTTCGATGACGCAGCAGGCAAAAGTGGCTTTATAGGACCTGCGTCGGGTTTCCTCCACGGCCGGCGCAAGAAGGTATTCCCCCGTCGTCATCACGCCGCCGCCCAGCAGGATCTTCTCCGGGTTGAGCAAGTTGATAATCGTACCGAGCCCGATCCCCAGATAGTGGCCGGCCTGGGCGAACGCCTGGCGGGCGAGTTTGTCGCCCCCCCTGGCCCTGTAATAGATGTCTTCGGCCGTCACAGATTCGTTCGTTTTTCGGAGGCTGATGTACTTCCGGACGATGCCCGGTGCCGAAGCTTCGGTTTCCAGGCACCCCTGGATCCCGCACTTGCATCGCAGGCCGCCCGGGTTCACGACAATATGACCGATTTCGCCGGCATAGCCGCAACTCCCCTGCCACAGCTTGCCGTCGAGGATGATGCCGCCGCCGATGCCCGTTCCGATCGTGAGCAGGATCATGCTCTCGACGCCCCGGCCGGCGCCGCATTGCCATTCGCCGAAGGCCGCCATGTTGGCGTCGTTGTCCACCCAGAAGGGGACTCCGATAAACTTGGCGATCGCGGGATGGAGCTCGAAGTCATCCAGGTCGGCATAGTTGGGAGACTGGAAGATTTTCTTTTTCTGAAGATTATAGATGCCCGGGATGCCGAATCCCGCCGCCATGATTTTGCCGGGAGCTTTTTCTTGGAGGCTTTTCCATAGCGATTCGAGGAGGGCCATGAGCTCGCTGATTGTCGGCGGCGTCGGCGCCTTGTCCTTGAAAAGGATCTTCCCCGATCCGTCAATAATCCCGTACTTAAGCTGTGTCCCGCCGAGGTCGAAGCCTGCATAAACGGACATGGCTACCTCTTGTGGCCGATGGCGGCGTAATTGGGTGCGGCGTATAGGAGATCGTTGAGCCTGTCGATATTCCGGTTGAGGATAGAGCTCGTTTCATCGGCACCCGGCAAATTCTGGAGCCTGTCGGCCTCGAGCTCGCCGGCATATTGAATTTGAACGTCTTCGAATCCGGAGCTTTCCATGAGGAATTTGATCGCCTGGGGATGGACAGGCCTTTGATGGCTGAGGTCGAGGTAATAGATCTGGACGAGAGCGAACACCGAGGCGGGGTTGAGGGTCTCAAGCACGAGGACTCCGGAAGCGGCAAGCTTGAAGTAGCAGAGGTCAACCATCCGCCTGAGATAAGCCGGCGGCAGGTGCTCGATGACCTGGGAGGAAAAGATTCCATCGAGCGAAGCGTCCGGATATTCCGCCAGGAGCTTCAGGATATCTCCCTTCCGGCAGTTCAAGCCTTTGTCCTTGCACAGGTCGATCATCTGGCCGTTCTCATCGATGCCGGCCCCTTCGACGCCGTATTTTTGGAGGAGATCCAGAAACTCGCCCCGTCCGCAGCCAAGATCCAGGACTTTTCCTCCCTTCCGAAAATAGGTGAGGTAGCGCTCCTGCTGTTTTTTTATCTCGTCCTCTGGGCCGCGGAACCTGTTTTCGAACCCGGTGTACCGGGCGTCTTCGAGGACGTCTAAAGGCGTCCCGACCTGGGCCGGTGAGGGCAGCTTTTTCTCCTCAAGGACCGCCGCCAATCGGTTCAGCTGCTCTCTAAGGAGCAGGAATTTTTTCATCAGCAGCTTGACATCTTGGTATTCTGACGACAGCCTGTCCACCCGCCATTCCATGCTCTTGAAAATCATTCCGACGTGGTTGCTGCCGAGTGCGTCCCATTCCTTGTCCCTGGCATCGGACATCTCGTCCTGGAGTTTGATGAGGTCGGCAACAGAGGAAGAAAGATCTTTTGTTCGGCGGATGGCCTCGGCCAGAAGTTCCCGGAGTCCCTGACCGTTTTCCGCCCGCCGGGCTTGAGCCGAGAACGGGCCTTTTTTCCTTTTTAGATCGGACGGCGGCAGGGTTTGGAGGCGTTCTTCCAGCCGCTCAAATGACAGGCCGTGTTCCCGGAGCTCTTCAAGCTTTTTAGCGAATCGAGCTTCTTTCTCTCGGCGCTCCTGGGCGAGCTTCTCGATCGTCCGCTTCATCAGCCCTTTGGCGAGGGTTGGGATTTGTCGGAGGGGTTGTCTTTATCTTTGTCCTTGCCGCTGATGGAGCTCTTGAAGTTCTTGATTCCTTCTCCCAGGGATCGTCCGAGATCCGGGAGCTTCCGGGCGCCAAAAATGATGACGATGATCAGGAGAATGATGAGCAGCTCTGGCAATCCGAGGGACCCGATATGCATATATGCCTCCTTCGAAGATTCTCTTCAAATGGACCTAAAGTCTGAACTCTATCGATTACAAAGTACTTTAGTCCCGCCCAAAAGTCAATGCTGGTAGCAAGCCTCAAGATCCCGCGCTTTGATATATTTGACATCAGTTTCGAGCGGTGCTATATCATTAAGCCTTATTCATGAGAATTCCTGCACGGGCGATTCCTTATCCGTTCATTCCTCTTGAATCGTTTTGAAAGGAGCCGGGATATGACCTCTCGTCGGCATTTTTTAAAGGTTGGAAGCCTCTCCCTCGCGACCTGCGGCTTGGCGAAAAGCATTTTCGCCCAAACGACGGGCCAGGCGCCCGCCAAGCTTGAAAGCTTGACAGCGGGCGTTAAGCCCTTAGAACCCGAAGATTTTGGAGCGCGTCTCGAGAAAGCCCGGGCGTTGATGGCTGCCCACAAAATCGACGGATTGTTCCTGACCGGTGGGACGAGTCTCGTCTATTTTACGACGGTCAGCTGGGGCACGAGCGAGCGGACGTTCGGCGCACTCATCAGCCGCAAGGGGAGCCCAGTCTGGGTTTGCCCCGCTTTCGAACTGGAGCGGGCCAAAGAACTCATCCCGGCCGGCCAACAAATCCGCATTTGGGAGGAACACGAGAGCCCGTATAAGCTTATCGGCGGCATCATGAAAGATATCGGCGCCGGCGGCGGACGCCTCGCCATCGGGCCGTCCACAAGCGCGTTTGTCGACTTTGGTATCCGCCAGGACGCGGCGGCTTTGGAGGTTGTCGACGGAGCGCTCGTCACGGAAGGCTGCCGCGGCACCAAAACGGATAAAGAGATTGCCTACATGGACTTGGCCAACAAAATCACCAAACTTGCCTTTCGGGAAGGATTCAAGGGGCTGCGCGAAGGCATGAGCCAACGGGATCTCGCCGGGCTCATCAGCGGCGCCCATGCCAAGCTGGGGGCGCCGGGCGGCGGCGGGCCGCAATTCGGACCGGCAACGGCTTTTCCCCATGGTTCAAGATTCCCCCAGGCGCTCCGCGAAGGCGATCCGATTGTCGTCGACGGCGGGTGCGGGGTCCAGGGATACCGGTCCGACGTCACCCGGACGATCGTATTTGGAAAACCGACGGACAAACTGCGGGTGGTTTGGGATATCGTCAAGAAAGCGCAGGCGGCAGCCCTGAAGGCGGCCCGCCCCGGAGCTAAATGCGAAGATGTGGACGCCGCGGCCCGCAAGGTCGTTGAAGACGCGGGCTACGGACCCGGCTATAAATATTTTGGCCACAGAGTCGGCCACGGCATTGGCCTGGAAGGGCATGAATATCCTTATCTTGTCAAGGGCAACACGCTCAAACTTGAGCCCGGCATGACGTTCAGCAACGAGCCGGGAATTTATATCTACGGAGAATTCGGCGTCCGGACTGAAGATTGTATGGTCATCACCCAAGACGGCGCTCGCCTCTTGGGCGGCATGGAAGCCGTCTCCATCGAGCAGCCGTTTTCCGAAGCCAAATGAGCGAGGATATGGTCCTCACGCCATGATGAGGGACGTGTCGTCGCATTCTCGATCCTGTAATGAGGAGGAAAAGGCAGATGAGTAAGCAAAAAATTTTCATTCTTTTGGCGGCCCTGGCGATCGTGATCGGTATCGCGGCAGCCCAGTATACGCCCTGGCTGTACTGGACGCTGCTGCCCAAAGACCAGATCGATGAAATCGTCGGTGAAGCCTCGGGCGAGACGGCTCTGAATACGATCATCGATATCAACGGCTACAATCGCGACCGGCTGGCCGAGGAATATGCCGGGCCGTTTTTAGAAACCCAGATTATATTGAAGAGGTTGAAGCAATATGGAGTGCCGGGAGCCGAGATGGTTACCTTTCCCGGCAGCGAGGTCTGGGACGGTATTAAAGGCGAGCTCTGGGAAGTCTCACCGCGACACCAAAAGCTGGCCTCAATGAGGGACATGACAGCCATGCTCGCTTCAGGCAGTCCTCCCACGGATGTGACCGCCGAACTCGTTTGGGTGGGGAGGGGAACGCCCGCCGAAATCGAAGCGGCCAAAGTCGACGGAAAAATCGTCGTCACCGAGGGAAGCCTCGGGCAGGTCCATAATCTAGCCTGCGTCCAAAAGGGCGCCTTGGGCGTCATCGGGATCAGCATGTCGCGGCCCTATTTTGACCCTCTCCAGATGGGGTGGGCCGGAGTAGGAGGCTTTCGGGGCGGCCAAAGAGGAGCTCCCGGCCAGCAGCCGGCCGCTCCCACGCAAACACCTCCTGCGCCTCCTCCCCAACCTAAGTTCGGGTTCCAGCTCCCGGTTCGCGAGGGCGATATCCTCAAGCAGAGGCTTATGGCGGGGGAAAAGATCACCGCCCACGCTCTGGTTGATTCCAAGCGGGAAAAATATAAGATGGAAAACGTCGTCGCCTGTATCCCCGGCACCGACCCCAATGCTGGCGAAATTATCTTCTCCGCCCACCTGTTTGAGGGGATCACAAAATTCGGGGCCAACGACAACACGTCGGGAAGCGCGGGCATCCTGGAGGTCGCCCGCGTTCTGAACACGCTCATCCAGGAAGGACGGCTGCCCAGGCCGAAGCGGACCATCCGTTTTCTCTGGGGCCCGGAAATCTCGGGCACGGGCATGTGGGTCAGGGCCAACAAGGCGATCATGGATAAGACGCTTTGCAACATCAACATGGATATGGTCGGCGAATGGCTTAGCAAAAATCAGGCCTTCATGTGCCTGATGAGAACCACCTACGGCAATCCGCACTATGTCAACGATGTCCTGGAAAACTATTACCGGTATGTCGGCGAGGGCAACCGCGAGCGGATCCAGAACCGCAGCGGATTTAACAAAGTTCCTGTCCGGATCGTGGCTCCGTTCGGGGCCGACGAGCCATTTTATTATTCCATCGAGACCCATTATGGGGCTTCGGACCACGAAGTCTTCAATGATTGGGGGGTTCAGGTTCCCGGGGTGATGATGATCGCCTGGCCGGACCGCTGGTATCACACGACGGGGGATCTGCCCGACAAGTCCGACGCGACCCAGTTGAAGCGAGTGGCGGCGATCGGCGCGGCCGGAGCCTATACCATCGCCAACGCCGATGATAATATGGCCATCAAGATCGCGGCTGAGACGGCGTCGAACGCCGCGCGGCGCCTAGGCCACCAAGTGGCCGTGGGCCTCGAAACGCTGAATGCCGCCACGGCGGAGAAACTGACCGATGCCTACAGGGCGGCTCGAGGGTATGTCGAAGGGACTGCGCTGAATGAAAAGGACACGCTCGATTCCATTCTCGAGCTGGCTTCAGACAAAGTTTTGGTCGGCAGCTACATTCTCCAGATGAAGAAAACGGTGGACGCGGAAGCGGCCGCGAATCTGGCAGTCCTTCAGGCTCATATGGAAGCGATGGCCCGAAAGCTCGGCCAAAAGCCGGTCGTCCTCACGGCGAGCGACCTCGAGAAAAAGGCGGCCAAAATCATCCCGAAAACGACCGCCAAGGTCAAGGAGGAAGGACAACAAGGTTATCGGAAGTATATCGACGGGGTTCCCATCGCCGAAAAAGCCAAATATCCCTATGCCGGTGAAGTATCCAACTCGACGGAACTCCAGCTTCTCATCAACGGAAAACACAGCGTGGTGGATATCCAGAAGCTTCTCGATGCCCAATCGCAGAGGAAATCGACGATCCAGGGAATCATGAACTATCTCCAGATTTTGAAGCTGGCCGGGTTGGTCGAAATGTAAGAGGGCGAGGAATATCCCGGCCTCATTTTTTAGGGCTGTCTAGAGGGGGAATTCTTCGACCCTCAGGCCTTCGATTTTTCTGTAATCACGGATCTCGGCCGTGAGGACGGAGAATCCGAGCGATAAGCAGGTCGAGGCGATCATGAGGTCGTGGGCGCCGACGATAGTTCCCTTTTTTATGAATTGGGCCCAGATACTGGCGTAGAGGCGGGATGCGTTCATGTCGAACGGATAAACGGGAAAGATTTCTACAATCCTTTCGACAAAGGCCTCCCTTTGCTGGCGCTTCACTTCTGAATCTGCCCGGAGAACCGCATGCAGGAGCTCCGAAACGCTGATCATGCAAATCCCGAAAGGCTCATTTTCTCTTCCCCTAATGAATTTCTCTATGCTTGGGGAAGTCCTCTCCAGGCCGGCCAAGATGCTCGTATCGAAAATTACTCCCATGGGCTCTTCTTCGGGAGGGAGGGCTGGAACTGCAATATCTTTTTGACGTCGCGTTCAAAACCTTCGGCTTCTGAGCCAAGCTTGGGCAGGTTTTTCAGCACTTTTTTAAGCTCATCAAGCTGTTTGGCTTCAAATTTCTCATCAGGCCTTGATTCCTGGATCGGCTCTAGAGGACGGAGGGTGGCGACGGGCTTGCGTCCCCTATATATTCGGAAACTCACTCCCTTATATTTAACGAAATTCAATATCTCGGAAAATTTTCTAACTGCATCGGTCGCAGAAACTATCTTTTCTTCGGGCATCTTATATGTATAATATGATAATATGATATTACATAATTATTGCTTAATGTCAAGATCTTTTTTTGCTCGTTATAATTTCTCGAGGAATCTGAGCAATCCGTGGAGCCCCTTCCAGATCGAATTCTTGTTCTTGATCTTCTGCGGACTAGCTAACCCTATTGGAAACTCTGCCTGAGAGAAATCCTAATATTTTGCCCGGCGATAAAACATTCTCTTGACGATCTCGGCGCTCAAGATATAAAGGATTAAGATCGCTCCCAGGGCGGGGAAAAAAGAAACGGGGACGGGCCGAAATCCAAAGGCCACCGCGACCGGCAGATATGGAAGGGAAAGGGTGATACCGGCGATAATAAGTGTGGACAGCAGGAGATATTTTCCCGGCCGGCTCAGGATAAACGGCCGGCGGGTCCGGACGACGAGGACGATGATCGACGCCGACACCACAGATTCTATGAACCATCCTGTCCGGAACTCGGCTTGCCCAGCGTGGAGAAGGAGGAGCAGCACCCCGAATGTTAAAAAATCAAAGATTGAGCTGATCGGGCCGAAAGTCAGCATAAAATTCCTGATGAACTTGATATTCCACCGTCTTGGCTGGGTGAGCATTTCTTGGTCAACTCGATCGCCGGCGATGCTCATCTCCGGAAAGTCCGTCAGCAGGTTTGTCAGGAGGATCTGCTTGGGAAGGAGCGGAAGGAACGGGAGGAAGAGCGACGCACCCGCCATGCTGAACATGTTGCCGAAATTCGCGCTTGTCGCCATAAAAACGTATTTGAGGGTGTTGGCGAAGGTCCGTCGCCCGTTCTGGACGCCCCGGACCAGGACATCCAGGTTTTTCTCGAGGAGAACGATATCGGCCGCCTCTTTGGCGACGTCCACGGCCGAGTCCACGGAGATCCCGACGTCGGACGCATGGAGAGCCGGCGCATCATTGATGCCGTCGCCCAAATACCCAACGACATTTCCGCTTTTTTGCAGGGCCTGGATAATGCGCTCCTTTTGATTGGGCTCGATTTCGGCAAAGACGTCAATCTCCTGAGCCTGGCGGATGAGCGCCGCATCGCTCATCTGACGAATTTGAGGACCGGTCAGGATCCTCGATTTCAACAGGCCGACCTGACGGGTGACGTCCGCGGCGACAAGCTCGTTGTCTCCCGTGATGATCTTGAAGGTGATGCCGGATTTCTTGAGTTCCTCGACCGTCGCGATGATCCCGTGTTTGATGGGGTCGGCAAATGCCAGAAGCCCCAAGAAGGTCATATTTTTCTCGTCAATTTTTGTGACCGTGGTTTGGTCCTTCATGATGCGGTAGGCGACAGCGAGCGTCCGCAAACCCCTACCGCTGAGTTCCCGGAACAGCCGATCGATGTCATTTCGAGCTGCGGCGAGGGGGATGACCCCTCCTTCGCTTGTCTCCGCCGAGGAGCATGTGCTTAGAACATTCAGCAAGGCGCCCTTGGTGATCAGGACGGGTTTTTCCTCGAGCCCAACCAGAATGCTGAGCCGCCTGCGGATGAAATCAAAGGGCACCTCGTCCAGTTTCCGGCTCGAGGAGAGGTCGAACGAACGGCTCCTTCGAATGGACTCATCGATGGGGTTGGTAAAGCCCGATTCATAATAGGAATTCAGGTAGGCATAAAACAGGACCTTCTCGTTATCGATCCCCTTTGCATCCAGGGCGGCCTGAACCTTGACGACGCCTTCCGTCAACGTCCCCGTCTTATCTGAACAGAGGACGTTCATGCTTCCGAAGTTTTCGATCGAGGCCAGCCGTTTGACGATCACTTTTTCCCGCGCCATCTGATTGGCGCCGTGAGCCAGGTTGATGCTGATGATCGCGGGGAGAAGCTGCGGCGTCAGCCCCACGGCCAGGGCCATGGCGAAAAGAAACGAATCAAGGACTGGGCGAGCAAAGAAGACGTTGACCGCAAAAATGGCCAGAACAAGAACGAGCGTAATCTCCAGCAGCAGGTAGCCGAAGCGCCTGATGCCGCGTTCGAACTCCGTTTCGGGGGGCCTGAGCTTCAAGCGGTCCGAGATCTTGCCCAATTCGGTTGATTGGCCTGTGGCGATGAAAAGAGCCTTGCTTGTTCCGCTGATGACATGCGTTCCCATGAACAGGGCATTTGTCACTCGGGCTAGGGGAGTCCCCAGGGGCACGATGCCGGCACTCTTTTCGACGGGAAAGGTCTCTCCGGTCAGCATCGCCTCGTCCACAAATAAGTCTTTGGACTCTAGAATCAGGCCGTCGGCCGGGATAACATCCCCGGCCCGGAGGAGGATGATGTCCCCCGGAACGATCTCCGCCACGGCGAGGTCCATGAGCTTTCCGTCCCTGAGGACCTCGGATTTAACCTCGACGGCGGCCAGGAGTTTCTCAACGGTTTGCACGGCGCCTTTTTCCTGCCAGAATCCCAGGAATCCGCTGAAGAGGATGATGACGAGGATGATCACGCCGTCGGTCGGGTCATGCAGAAAAAAGGACAGCACCCCGGCAAAAAGAAGGATGAGGATGATCGGGCTTTTGAACTGCCCGAGGAAAAGCAGAAGGATTCCTGTTTTCCTTTTTGGCTTGAGCCGGTTCGGTCCGTATGTTTTGAGCCGCGCCGCGGCCTCTGCTTCGGACAGCCCCTGGGCGGTGGACCTCAGATTTTCCAGGACCTTTTCGATTGGAATGTTGATCCAAGAGGACATGCCCGTATTCATATTTGCCCGAGGAGGAACGATTGAAACATCTCCGATGGCTATTCCCGACCCTAATTTTATTAACGCTTGAGTGGCGAAGTCAAATTCCTGCGATTCTCTTGCCCTTGATGATGATCCGCGGAAGAGAATGCCATTCGTGCTATAACGTTTTTTGGATTTTTGGAGTATATATTGGTGGATAATACCCTCACTTTTGGAGAGAACATGTTTCATCCAGCAAAAGGCGTTTCGATCCTTATGATTGTTCTCACAGTGACTGCGTTCATCGCCATCCCGGTCCTTGGACAAACGCAGCCCGCGGAAAAAAATGATTGGCGCAACAGCGCGCCCCGCGTTTTCCTGGACGGAAGTGGTGTGGGTTCGGATTATATTCGCACCGAAATTCCCTTCGTCAACTATGTCTGGGACCAGAAAAGCGCCGACATTCATATTCTGACGACGGCGCAAAGCTCCGGGGCCGGAACGGAATATCAGATCGAGTTCATCGGCTTGGGAAAATACAGGGACATCCATTTCACACTGACTTATTTCGCTGACCGCCTGGCCACCTACGACGAGTACCGGGCGGGATATGTCCGCATCTTGAAAAAAGGCCTGATGCCGTTCGCCAGCCGGGCGCCCATCGAGGATATGCTTTCGATTTCCTTCAAAGAGAAGACCGCCCCGCTACCGATGAAGGATCTCTGGAAGGGCTGGATCTTTGGGCTCAGCTTCAGCGGCTCGATGTCCGGAGAAGAGACATACAAATCGAGCAGTTATCGCGGAGGGTTCTCGATCAACCGAGTGACTGAAGATCTCAAAATCAACATCTCTTATAACAGGAACATTTATAAGTCACGTTTCACCATTCTTGATGAGCACATCGACACGACGACGAAAAGCGCGCGGTTCAACACGCTCATCGTCCGGAGCATCAGCCCTCACTGGTCTGTGGGAGGCTGGGTGACGGCGTCGTCGTCGACCTACAGCAACGAAGATTACACGATCGGCATCGCCCCCGCCCTCGAATTTGATGTCTTTCCCTACGCGGAATCAACCCGCAAGAGACTGTGCATTCTCTACCGGCTGAGGTGGGGGTATTATCATTATCTCGAAGAGACGATCTACAGCAAGATGATCGACTCGCTGTGGAGCCAATCTCTGATGGCGAGCCTGGAGATCACTCAGCCCTGGGGATCGGCCAGCGCCTCGGTCGTGGGATCTCATTATCTTCACGACTTTAGCAAAAACCGGCTTTCAATCTACGGAAGCCTATCGGTTCGGATTTGGAAAGGATTCTCTGTCTACTGGAACGGCGATTTCGAAATGATCCATGACCAACTCTCACTCGTCAAAGGCGCTCTCTCGGAGGAAGAGATCTTTCTCCGATTGAAGCAGTTATCGACGACCTACGATTACTATCTATCGATCGGAATCAGTTATTCGTTCGGGTCGTCCTTGAGCAAGGCCGTCAATCCGCGCTTCAGCGACTTCGGCTATTACTAAAGGCCGGCGATTTTGCCTTTTTCCGCTTTTGCCGTTATACTCATCGCGAAGTTTGAAGCCGAAGATTACGAGAATGCTGCCAGCGATAGCGTGGATTGACGGCAAGGTCGTCATGGTCGACCAGAGGAAATTGCCCGGCGAGGAAGTCTATGTCGAGTGCGGGGACGAAGAAAGCATTGCCCGGGCCATCGAAGAAATGATCATTCGCGGCGCCCCGGCCATCGGAGTGGCGGCGGCGTTCGGTGTCGCTTTGGGATTCATGAAAGTCGCGTCCGAACCGGGAGCTGATCAGGAATTTGCCCGGATCCGCCAAAGGCTTTCCGCGACGCGTCCGACGGCCCGCAACCTGTTTTGGGCGTTAGAAAGAATGCAGCGGGTTTATGAGGACAGCCGAAGGTTGCCGCTCCCGATCAGGCGGACGAGGCTGATTGAGGAAGCCCTGGCCATTGAAAACGAGGATATCGAAATCAATAAAAAGATCGGCAGGTTCGGCAAATCCCTGATCAATGACGGCGATGCAGTCCTCACCCACTGCAATGCCGGCGGATTGGCCACGGCCGGATGGGGAACGGCCGTGGGCGTTATCCGTGCCGCTTTCGAGGAAGGGGAAAAAATCAAGGTTTTCGTTGACGAAACGCGGCCGTTTCTCCAGGGGGCGCGGCTCACGGCCTGGGAGCTTTCGAAGCTCGGCATTCCCTATGTTCTCATCGCCGATAATATGGCGGGCTGGCTGATGCAAAAAAGGGAGATCAGCCTAGCCATCGTCGGCGCAGACAGGATCGCCCGAAACGGCGACACAGCCAATAAAATCGGAACCTATTCAGTGGCCGTCCTGGCCAAAGAGAACAAAATTCCTTTTTATATCGCCGCGCCGGCGAGCACGTTCGACTTCTCCTTGGCTGACGGGAGCCGGATTCCGATCGAGGAAAGACCGGCTCGTGAGGTCAAAGAAATCAACGGCCGGCTGATCACAGTACCCGAAGCGCAGGTCCGCAACCCCGCTTTTGACGTCACACCGGCCGGATATGTGAGCGCCTTCATAACAGAGAAGGGAGTCATCCGGCCGCCCTATGATAAAAATTTATCGCTGCTCGAGAACTCAAACAATTAGTATAATTGTCATCATGCAGAGCAGACTAGCGTGGGTGGCGCGGCTGTTGCCCCGAAGCGACCGAAGCGCCTGAGTGGTGGGTGGGAGGGTCTTGCGCGAGGGCGATAGGGGCACGGCCGGGACAGGTCCCACGCGTTGTCTTGCTTCTTAAAATGATAGAGATTTTCGAGAAACTGTAATGCATCTTCTGGCCATCGAAACGTCGTGCGACGAGACGGCGGCGTCCGTCCTTAGGGATGATTTTGAAGTCTTGAGCAATATCGTCCTGTCCCAGGACGAAATCCATGCTCCCTACGGCGGCGTAGTGCCGGAGTTGGCCTCGCGCCAGCACCTGAAATCTATCGATTATATCGTCCGGGAGAGTTTGACCGCAGCCGGCGTTACGCTCGACAAGATCGATTATTTCGCTGTGACCCAAGGACCCGGCCTCATCGGCTCTCTCCTCGTCGGCCTTTGCTACGCTAAAGGGCTAGCCTATTATTTTCAGAAGCCGCTCGTCGGGATCGACCATGTCCAAGGTCACATCGAAAGCGCTTTCCTCGAGCACAGAGAGATCGCCTTTCCCGCTTTGGCTTTGATCGTTTCCGGCGGACATACATCACTCTATTTCTTGAAGAAAAAGCTGCGCCCGGAGCTCATCGGCAGGACGCGGGATGATGCGGCCGGGGAAGCTCTGGATAAAATCGCTAAATTCCTGGACCTGGGTTACCCGGGCGGGCCAGTGATTCAGGGACTGGCCGAGAACGGCGACCCAGATCGGTTTAAGTTCGCCACGCCGCGCATGACCGACCGCAGCTTCGATTATAGTTTCAGCGGACTCAAAACGGCGGCCTTGAGAATCGTCCGGGAGAGAGGAATTTTTCGAGGGCATCCGGAACTCGTTGATTTTTTGGCCAGCTTTGAGCACGCCGTTGTGCGGGCTCTCCTCGAGAACATGTCGCGCGCAGCTGGCCGACTCAAGCCGAAATCCCTGATCCTCTGCGGCGGAGTGGCTCGGAATAAAAGACTGCGGGCCGGATTTGAAAAGTGGGCCGGTTCCGAAGGCCGGGCTTTCTACATTCCCTCCCCGAAATTGTGCACGGACAATGCGGCTATGGTTGGCGCGCTGGCTCTGGACATCTTCCAAAGCGGGATAAAACCGGGCTTGTCTTTAGAACTCGATGCCTATCCTCGCATCTGTCCTAGTCCTTCAAAGGGACGATCTGCAGCAAAAAGGGGTTGAGGGCTAGGTTTTCCTGAGGCTTTTTTTTGAAGGCAAAATTGATCTCGTACATATAGAGATTGTGGAACGGATAATAGGCGGGGGGCTCGGAAATCCATTCTTTCTTTTGATTCTTTATCTGCCCGGCGAAGAGAGGTAAGTCGAACCAACGAAGTTCAACGTCAAATTCACCCCGTTCCGACCCGATAACGAATCTCACGGTCTCGAGTTTTTTCTTGGAGCTGAAAAAGAGTTGGCGCGGCCTATCCGTGTGCAGATAGAACTCTCCTTCCGTTTTCGAGACGACGTTCCGGCCCAAAGGAAAAAGATAAAACCCAAGGGTTTTTTGTGAAGAATAAGAAGCGGTCTTGACCGGATAAGGGACACTTCGAGGATAAAGAACCCACAGCCAGAACACGGCCAGGAGCAAGATGCCCGCCGCAAGCGCGTATATTCCCTGCCGCCAAGCGTCGGATCTTTTGTTCCTCAGGGCGATATAGAAGGCGATAAAAGCCGCGATGCCCGCAACCCAGAAGTAATTGGGAAGATATCCGGTATTGCGCATCTGGAGGAAAGAGGGGAAGAACGGAGGCAGGAAAAAATGAAGATTGCTTAAGTAGACGAAAAGATCGCCGGCGCGCTCGGTGAATTCGTGGGTCGTGGGTTGATAAAGAAAAGACGGGTGGCTGAGGAGGATTCCGGAGACAGCCAGACCCAGGAATGCCGACCACCAGAAGAGGAGTCTAAAGAGTCGATTGCGGTTGAACGCCAGAAAATAGGCAATGAGCAGCCCGCCGATCCAGATCAGGGGAGCTAGGACCCGGCCCTGGGGACAGCGGCCGGCCCTGTTGGTCACCAGGACCCAAGTCAGGAGGAACGGCAGGCCGATGATGAGGGCGGCGATGAGTTGCCGCCGTGCCCGAGGGATCATCTCGACGAGGCCGAGAAACATGAAAAAATAGAGGGGTGAGTAATAAAGCAACCCGTCTCTTTGGTCGAGAAAATAGTTCAGGAGAGCGTCAATTCTGGCCTGAAGTGGCATTCCCAGCAGGGCTCCTGCGGTCGCCCGCGATTGTTCCGGTGTCATGACGCCGGCATAGACGGCCAGCGGCGAAAACGATCCGTAGGCTTTGTAAAGGAAGGCATGAAAGAGAACGACGGACAGGGCTGGAAAAAAGCAAAGCAGAACGCCGGTCGCCCGCGATTTGGACTGTTTCACCAGATAGAAAAAAGACACGGCCAGGAGAGGCCAAAATATCGCATAGTACTTCACGCCGAACCAGGGAAAGGTGGCCAGCAGGAAGCCCAGAAAAAACGCGACCAGTGGAGGGGGAGGGGCCGAAGCGAAGATCTTGCGGAAAATATAGACCGAAAAGCAGGCGATCGGGATTTCCGGATAGAGGTGGATGGCGTAGAAAAGGATTGGCGTGCTGAACGATGCGAATAACCAGAGAACAAAGGAGAGAGTTTCTCTCCTCAATAAATCCCGGGCCAGGAGATAGACCTGGAGGCCGAGGAGCGCCGCCCAGAGAGAAAGGCTTCCTTTGAGCAGGAAAGTCCGCAGCGTCCCATGGAAAAGCTGGCTCAGCCCGTACCAGGGGAGCATCAGCACGGAGATTCCGGGCAGGCTGACGGAATAGAGTTTCCCGTCTTTTCCGTAGCGGCCGTTAACCCCGAGCGTCAGCCGGGGATTTTTCTCCTTGGAATAAAAATGGAAATAATCCTTATTGGCGAAGTTGTTGGCCAGGTCAATATCCTTGTCTTTGAGCAGGCTGTGGGACAGGAGAAGATAGTTGGGCTCGTCTCCGGAAAAGGTGATGCCTTGGACGACCAAGGCCAGCGTGCAGGCGTTGTAGATTAAAAAAGCCGCGATGAACATCCAGACGAGCTTTTTTCGAAGCGACAAACCCGCGAACAGGATGCGGATCTTTTTGATGAAGGACGGTTTGTCCTTGAGGACCCGGCCGTAGTCGATGAACTTCAGAGCGATGACGGCCAGAACGATGAACATCGCGAACAGGGCCAGCCTGGTCTGGAAATCGGCTCGGTTGAGGTAGTATTTTGTGAGCAGGGGAGAAACGATGAGAAAGACCAGAGGCATAAGGACGAGCGAGCCGTTCTTGAGCCGTGCTTCTTTGTCCAGATGAAAACTTTTTGCCTCGATCTGAGCGCTCCAAACCCAAGCAGCCCCCAGGACGGCGAGGCAAAAAGCAAAAAAAAGGAGAAAGGGGCCCAGGGCGAGAGAAAATTCATGGCTGAGAATCGTGAACCGGCGGGCCTGGAGCACCAACTGAAGAAAACAGGCCGCGGCCGCCGCCCAAGGAATAAGAAGAAGGCCCAACCCGTAGCGTTTCCAGATCATCTTCCTGATTAATAATCGACTTCGGCAGGACTGTCAAGAGAGAAAGGCTCAGGGCATCCCGCTTAAAGCCACGCGGATTTTCCCCAGCGCGGAAAATCCGCTCGACATCGTTCCTTCGCTCTTCTCTCCTTCAGAAAGAAACCATGCCCGCTCAGTCCGATGACGGGCTTTTGCGCAGCATGCCCCTCGCCCCGGCTTTTTTAGATCGTGCTGCGTTCTGTACTACTAATTTAGTCTTGTCTGTGTTATAAGAAAAACGCTCAGAAAAGCTTGCGGCGGGAAAGCCTTGAACGAGAGAGCGAAACGATCAAAAAAAGTTGTCGTGGTCATGCCGGCCTACAACGCCGAGAAGACGCTCGAACGGACGCTCGACGATATCCCGCGGGAATGGGTGGATGAGATCATCCTCGTCGATGATCGCAGCAGCGACGGGACCGTCGCCTTGGCCAAGCAACTGGGCTTGCGGGTTTTTGTCCATGGCGAAAACCGTGGCTATGGCGGAAATCAAAAGACATGTTATACAGAAGCTTTGAAGCGGGGCGGAGATATCATGATCATGGTCCACCCGGACCACCAGTATGATCCCCGGGTCATTCCTCAGCTCGTCACACCGCTCCTCAATGAAGAATGCGATGCAGTCTTCGGATCGCGAATGCTCGGCGGCCATCCCTTGGAAGGCGGCATGCCCAAGTGGAAGTATCTGGCGAACATTTTTCTCACTGCCCTTGAGAACGCCACTTTCTACATGTACCTGACCGAATACCATTCGGGACTCCGGGCGTACTCCCGGCGCTACCTCCAAACCGTCAATTTCATGGTCCTTTCCGATAACTTCGTTTTCGATTCCGAGATCATCGCCCAGGGCGTCCTCCACAAGATGCGCATCCGGGAAATCCCCATCGAGACGCGCTATTTTCCCGAAGCCTCACAGATCGGGCTCGGCCGGAGCATTATCTACGGACTGTCCATCCTCATGACGCTGGTCAAGTTCAAGTTTCACAAAAAGGGTCTGATACGCTTCGGAATGTTCAACGCTCCGGCAGGATCGCAAACACATAAGGATGGAGAACCGTCCGGACGTCCGACTGCCTTTCCAGGTGGATCGTGATCTGGTAGAGGTTGAGTTTTTTCCATGGATAGGGGGGCGGCGAACGAAAGATGGCCGTGCGGATCTCCTTCCCGGTTTTTTCTTCCGCCATCGGTTGGTCGAAGAATCGCAGCCCGAGTGTGTAGTCGCCCTCAAGGGACCCGAATTCCACTTTGACCTCCCGGAATTTTCTCCAGGAAGTAAAGTAAAAATTGTAATCGCGGTTGTCCTCGAGCAGAGAGAAACGCGCGGGTTGACGCATCAAGGCCACGCGCGAAAGTCCGTAGAACGTCAGTTTGTCCCCGGACGGTAGCGCCGCCTTTAGCGGTGGGTAGAGGACGGTGCGGGGATAGAAAACAAACCAGCCGAAAAAGACGGCCAGGCCGCAGAACGTCAGAGCCAAGTGCCCGGAGAACTTGAGGGAAATGTCGTGCTTGCGGATGAGTAAGTAGGCGGAGAGAAAAACGGCCAGGGCGGCCAGCCAGATAAAATTCGGCGTCCAGCGCCAATCTTCAACCTTAAGATAAGATGGAAGCCAATTCGTCAGGGAGAAATGCAGGTTGCTAAGACGGTAAAAAAAATCTCCTCCCCGTTCGGTCGTGCCGTAGGTGGTCTCCTGATAAAGTGTCAGCGGGTAGCGGAGGAGAATTCCCACAAAAAGGAAGCTCAGAGCGACGGCCAAGTTGAGGAACAAGGAAAAAATCCTCTTGGCGTTGAAGGCAAGAAAATACCCGAGCAGGATAGCCATGCCCCAGATGACGGCGACCAAGGGGCGGGCTTGGGGAGCGTATCCCGTCCTCTGGGTTAAGGACGCCGAAAGCAGGACATAGGGAGCCGCGATCAATAAAAGAAGAAGCGCGCTTTTGGCCCTTTTGCGGATCATCTCGACCAGGCCAACCAGGGCGAAAAAATAGAGAGGGGCATAAAAAAGAAGCCCGTCCCTTTGGTCAAGAAAGTAGCCGGCCAGAGTTTCCAGACGATAGCGGAAAGGAATACCGGTCAAGAGTTCTTTGAAAAAGTTCAATGTCTGCGGCGCGTCCATGGCTCCCTGCCAGGAAACGGAGGTCGGGTTCAAGGAGCCATAGAGTGAGTATTGAAAAACGAGGTAAAGGCCGGTCAGCAGGACAGGAAAAACCAGGAAATAAGCCAGGTAGCGGCCCTTCTGTTTTTTGAAAAGAGCCCAAAGGCCATAAAGGGCAAGGGGGGCCAGAATAGCTAGATACTTCAGAGCATGGAACCAAATAAACGTGGAAAGCAGGAACCCGCAGAGAAGGAGCCGGAGTCGCGAGAGATGGGGTGAAAAACGGAGGTGCCGGAAGACGGCCAAGGAAAAGAGGGCGATGATGATTTCGGGATAGATATGAATCGAATAGAAGAAGACGGGTGACGTGAAACTAAACAGCAGCCAAAGTCCCAGAGCCAATTTTTCTTTTCCCCACTCCTGCCGGGCAAAAAGGTACATCTGGATTCCAAGAAGCGCGCCAAAGAGGCTTAGGCCCAGCCGGATGAAAAAAGGAATGGCCGCCGGTCCAAGCCATTCGCCCAGGGCGTAGAAAGGGACCATCAAGAAGGATACTCCAGGCGAATGAAAGGAATAATGACGGCCGGGCTCTTTTCCGGGGACGGTGTGGGCCCGGAGCGTAATCCCTGGAGCCGTGTATTTCTGGTAGTCCTTTTGGGCATAGTTATTGGTCAGGTCCAGATCGCCGTCATGGAGAAGACTGTGGGTGACGAGGAGATAGTGCGGCTCATCACCGGAAAACATGATCCCTTTCGATTTTAGAATAAGGCCGCCACCGCTATAGACTAACAGGGCCGCCAGGAAGAGGAGAGGAAGCCTTTTGGGAAGCGGCAGAGCCAGAAATTTTTGGCAGAGCCAGGGCCAGATGGTCTGTCTTTCCCGGGCTAAATGAAGGACGCGAACGCATTTGAGGTAAGCGACGGCTGCGATCGCGGCCAGAAGAAACAAAAGGAGACGTGTTCGAAGGTCGTCCGAAGTCAGATAGTGAACGAGGGTCAGCGGCGCAAGCGCCAGCGGGAGCAGCGGCCAGAAAGTCGGGAAATCAAGGGCCAGCGCTTCTTTATATGGAACGAAACAGGATTTTCGGAGCGAAACGGAGGCGACCGCCCAGAGGCTAATCAAAAGACAGAAAACAAGCCCTGCGTATATGAGAACGGTTCCCGGATTGAGGGCGAAGGGGTGATGAAGGATCGTGAACGAGCCGGCCTGGCCATAGAACTGCAAGAAACAGGCAAGTCCGATCGAGAGGAGGAGGAAAACGATGGTCCGCAGGCCTTGCGGAGCTCTTTTCATCTCCTGACTAATAGTCGACTTCAATCGGAAAGTCAAGCGGACGCTCGAGGCGGCAGCTTTCCGATTTTCCATGACAAGTCAGTTCAATTGAGAGCTAAGAGATATCTGAAAATTTCGGCTCGTTGGGCGATGAAACCTGCCGCGCTTAATTTCGTATATTATTAATGGGAGGTTTTTTCGGTTTTTTTTGGGCGTGCAATCTGATACACTGCTCGATTAATAAGATTAAAATCCCACTCCAGGAGGAGCAACATGAAAATAAAAATCATTTTGGTTTCAGCCTTGATGGCCTTCCTTTGTTTTGGGCCGGCCTTGGCTCAGCAAAACCAGGTCCTGAGCCTGACGCTCGAAGACTGCATCGCCAAGGCGCTTAAAAATAACCTGAACGTAAAGATTGAGACCATGAATCCTGAGCTGGCCGCTATCTCCGTCACTAAGGCCAAAGAGATCTTTATGCCCCAGTTCCAGCTGAACTGTGCGGCCGATCGCCAGGAAACGCCCTCTTATTGGTGGATTCAGGGCGCGGGCACGAGTACCACCAAGCTAGCGGATTATGGGGTTTCGATCGTCGAGGCCATTCCCACGGGCGGGAATTTCACGCTCTCCCTCTCAAACTACAGATCCGAAACCAACCAATCCTTCCAGCTCATCAACCCCCGCTACGGCAGCACTCTCCGCTTGGATTTCACCCAGCCCCTGCTCAAAAATTTCGGCCCCAAGGTAGCCAGGCAACAGATCCTCCAG
>Ga0315268_10001775_pt1 | contig 24767 bp, 19 predicted proteins | sample C1_top_MG_FD_204535 | JGI IMG/M metagenome (GOLD analysis project Ga0315268, IMG submission 204535) | Sediment microbial communities from Yellowstone Lake, YNP, Wyoming, USA - C1_top | ecosystem: Environmental > Aquatic > Freshwater > Lake > Sediment | place: USA: Wyoming | collected 2017-08-01
CCACGTTGGCATTCCGATTTCGAGCCTGACGGTCGAAGCCATCGGCGGCACGGCCAAGGACAAGGGCAAAAACATTTATTCGCTCGGTCTCGTCGCGCGCATGTTCGACTTGAACGTGCCGAAACTCGAAAAACTCATCACGGAACGCTTTGGCGGCAAGGACGAAAGCATCGTAAAAAACGCGCTGAACGCGTTCCACGCCGGCTATTCCTACTCGATTGGCGGCATCATCGAAACCTTCAAGTTCGCCGAAAGCAAAAAGCGCGAGGGCCATCAGGTCGTGATGAACGGCAACGAGGCGCTCGGCTTCGGGTTGATCGCGGCGGGTGTGCGTTTCGGTGCGGGCTATCCTATAACGCCGTGGACGGACGTGATGGAATTGCTGCGCCGCGAATTGCCGAAATACGGCGGCTCGTTCATACAGTGCGAAGATGAGATTGCCTCCATTTCCATGGCCATCGGCGCCAGTTATGCCGGGCGCGTAGCAGTGACCGGTTCAAGTGGCCCTGGTATTTCGCTTAAGACCGAGGCGCTCGGATGGGCGGTCAATGCGGAAATACCCCTGATCATTTGTGACGTGCAGCGGGGCGGACCGTCCACTGGCATGCCCACCAACGTCGAGCAATCCGACCTTTCCATCGCCTGTTTCGGCGGCCACGGTGACGCGCCGCGCGTCGTGCTTGCTCCGGCGGATGTTGAGGACTGTTTTTACACCGCGGTTGAGGCCGTGAACATCGCGACCAAATACAACGTGCCGGTGTTCATTCTGAGCGACCAGGCCATCGCCACGCGCATTGAGGCGTTCACGGAACCTAACCTTGAAGCAATCTGTCAGGACCTCACACCGGATTTGACTCCGGTCGTGGACTACAAGCCATACGATCTGTCCGCGTCCGATGGAGTTGTGAAGCGCGTCGTGCCTGGCACGCGCATTCTCAGCGGCAAATATCCCGTTGCCCCGGGTTTGGAACACGACGAGCTGGGCCACCCCACCGGCTCACCCAAGATGCATTTGCAGATGACCGCCAAGCGCCGCAAAAAACTTCAAGCCCTCGCCGCCTCGTTTCCGCTGCCCAAAGTCTATGGCCCGCCTGAAGGCAACGTGCTGCTCGTCGGCTGGGGTTCGACCCAAGGCCCGATCAAGGAAGCCGTGGATCGTGCCCGCGCTGCCGGCGACAGCATCTCCGCGTTGCACATCCGCCAACTCAATCCGCTGCCGAATGGGCTGGAAAATATTTTCTCCGGCTTCCACCACGTCTTCGTGGCGGAGCTGAACGACGAGGGCCTTTACGGCTACGGCCAGCTCGCCGCGGTGCTGCGGGCGCGTTACACGGATTCGCGCATTCGCGGTATCAACAAGACCGACGGCCTGACTTGGAAGGTCAAAGAGATTCTCGAACGTGTCAAAACCACGCTGGCCGCCGTGAAAAAATCCTGACTCAATCCCAAACAAGGTTTATCTTTCAACGAAGCAAATTGATTACAACGCAGTATGAGTGAAACGATGACAGAAATTCGCGCGCGCGGTGGAAACATCGTCGCCGTGCCGGTCGTGCCGGCGCCGCCCGCCACCGAGCGCAAAGGCCTGACCAAGAAAGAAATTGCCGCCGACCATCCCACGTGGTGTCCGGGCTGCGGCGACTTTTCCGTGCTTGCGCTTTACTTCAAACTCATCGAAAAGCGCAAGCTGCTTCACGAGAAAATCACGACCATTTCCGGTATCGGCTGCTCCAGTCGTTTTCCGTATTTCGTGCAGGCGCACGGCGCGCACTTCATTCACGGTCGCGCGCTGCCCTTTGCGAGCGGGGTTTCCCTGTCGCGGCCGGACCTGCACGTCTTCGCTTTCAGTGGCGATGGCGACGCGTTTTCGATTGGCGGCAACCACTTCACCCACACCGCCCGCAAGAACATCAAGCTCACGCTCGTGGTCATGGACAATTGGGTTTACGGCCTGACCAAGAAGCAGACGTCGCCCACCTCGCCGCTCGGATTCAAAAGCAAGACCGACCAATGGGGCGCGGTGGATCAGCCGATCAATCCGATGAAGCAGGCGATTTCCGCCGGCGCCACTTTCGTGGCGCGCACCACGAGCACGAATCCTAATCACGTTTTGCAGATGATGGAAGCGGCGATGGACCACGATGGCTTCAGTTTCATCGAGTGTTTGAGCGAGTGCGTCGAATTTTACGAAGGCGCGTTCGACGCGACCAACCCGCGCAAAGGCGGCGTGTTCAACCTGGTGCCGCCCAATCACGACACGACCGACGAAGTGGCCGCCTATAAACTGGCCGGCGAACCATTCCCCGGCCGCTTTGGCATCTTTTACAAGGTCAGCCGCCCAACGAAAAACGCGAAGGAGGCGGAAATCATCAAGACCCTGAGAGAAAAAGTCCCGGGTCTCAAAGACTGGCAGATCCTGCAAAAGAGTTTTGACCGGTTGAAGTAATTTGGCGGCAACGTTTGCAAGGCCCCGACGCGAGTCGGGGCTTTCATTTTTCACGAATTCAATTCGTGAAAATTCATGAAGTTCGTGTCATAAATTGCACATGCCAATTTACGAATTTGCCTGTCCGAAATGTCGCCGGATTTTCAGTTTCCTCTCGAAGCGCGTTAATCCCGACCGACTGCCCGTGTGCCCCAAATGCGGCAACAAAAAGTTGAAAAAGGAGATCAGCCGGTTCGCCATGTCGCGCGGCCTCAAAGAACCCGCCGCCAACCCTGAAACTGCGGGCGGCGAGCCGCCCATGCCTGATCTCGACGACCCGCGGGTTGAACGCGCGATGATGGAGATGGAGCGGGACATGGAAAGTCTGGACGAAAACAACCCGAAGCACATGGCCCGCATGATGCGGAAGATGAAAGACCTTATGCCGCCCGGTTCGATGCCCAAGGAGATGGACATCGCCATTAAGCGTCTCGAAGCCGGCGAAGACCCGGAGAAAATCGAAGCCGACATGGGCGACGTGTTGGGCGATTTAATGGGTGGGTCGGAGGGCGGCGCCGGTGGTGGCGGCTACACGAAGGACAGCGGGCTGTATGATTACTGAATTGAAATTGAATTCAAAACAGGGTTTGTTGATACTTCTGAGCGTCGCCTTTCTTCTGATTGTCGGTATTGGCAATGCCCCTGGCGTGAAAATGTCTTGGTATTTTAGCGTAGTCTTCGGCCTGCTTGGACTAGGTTGCGGTGCTTATGCGATAAAGTTGACCGACGAAGCCGAAAAGCAGCGCGCTCTTGCCCACATGGCTGGTCGCCCGGACTTGAGTGAAATAGAATTCGCCAAGCGCTATTTCCCGCCGGATCGCGCCGAAATAGCTGCCAAACTTCGGGAAATTTTTTCCCGGCATACCATCGTTAATCTTTCCCAACTCCAACCAAACGATCGCTTCATTGAAGACTTGCGAATGGACGCGCTTGATTCCATGGCCACGGTCGAGTTTGTCATCGAAATCGAAAAGGAGTTTGGAATAACAATTCCAAATGCAGCCGCTGAAAAGATGCTCACATTTCAAAGTGTCGTTGATTACGTCGCCGGAGCCATAAAAGCCAAAGCAACTTGAGCGCATGGCCCACATCCACGAAAAGATAGATTTCACCGTCGCCATCTTCGTTGTCCACGACGGCAAGGTCTTGCTGATTCACCACCGCAAACTCGACAAATGGCTGCCGCTCGGCGGGCACATCGAATTGGATGAAGATCCGGAAGCCGCCGCGCTACGCGAAGCCAAGGAGGAAAGCGGATTGGAAGTCGAATTGCTTGGCGAACGGCCGCCCACGACCGGACCCGGCACCCGCGCGCTCATCGCCCCGCGCTTCCTCGACATCCATCGCATCAACCCGACGCACGAACACATCGGCATGATTTACTGGGCGCGACCCAGGGATGGCAAGGTGACGCTCGCCGCAGATGAGCATCACGACATTCGCTGGTGTTCCGTCGCCGATCTCGATTCGCTTCAACCGGCGATGTCGGATGCGGCCAAATGGTATTGCCGGAAGGCGATTGAAGAGATCGGGAAATGAACTTTTCCATCAGTGATCCCAACTGCCGCCAGGTTTTGGACTGCGGCAGCCCTCTGCCGCTTTCGATTTACAGGCTGCGGTCGGAATAGCGCCAGAGGACTGGCGCAGTCCAAGACCCTATCGCGCTCAACGCAAGCCCTTTTCAGTTCATGGCCCCGATACGCCTGTGTTTGGGATTTGAACTTCCCTTGAACTTGGAACTTTTTCCCCAACGCCGTCCGTGTTAAATCACACCTATGAAAATTGAGTCGCTGCACATCGGCATGTCCGTGCGCCATCCGCAATATGGCTTGGGCGCGGTGAAAACCATTTCCGAAACCACGGCTGACATTTTGTTCACCGACGGCAAGCGCACGGTGGCGCCGGAAGCTGCGGGTCTCGAACCCGCCGAAGCGCAGGTTGCCGTGAGCGGGTTGAGCGTTCCGTTGGCGCAGTTCATCGGGCAAACGCTCGAAGTGGCGGTCCAGAAACTCGGATTGGAGAAGCCTGACGCCATTGTCGAGAAACTCGGCAGCCGGTGGCATCACGGAAAACTGGTAATGCATCCCGCCGACCCGGCGTTGCAAACCAAGGAAGTTCCGCTCGAAACATTCTTCCACAAAATCGTCATGATCCGAAATAACCTCCGTGTGCTGGAACAGAAAATCAACGCGCACGAAAAACTCACCGATGGCGAAAAGGTCGAGATGCAGCAATACCTCACGCGCTCCTACGGCTCGCTCACGACGTTCAATGTGCTGTTCCAGGAAAAGGAAGACCAATTTTGAAATTCAGAACAGGGAGTTTTCACAAACTTGCTTAACAGGACGGCCAACACAAAATCCGCGGTGAGAACTCCACCGCCGACCTTGACTGGCTTTACGCCCCGCTGATAATCCACAGGATATGCCACGGGCAAAATCAAACCTGCTCATTGCAGCGGAATGGTTGTGGTCACACCGCAAGAACGAACTTTGGTGGAGGCCGGAAGTGTTGACGGAATCAAACAAGGACGTATCGGCCCCTAAATTATCCTCAGTTGAGGCCCAAGGCGTTTTCAAAGTTTTGCTAGAAAGGAATCTGATTTTCCCGGCGGTTCCGGATGGCCGTCCCATCTATCATTTAAACGAAGTAAAAGAAAGAGAGTGGTCCGACTTCCTTTCCGAACTCAGAAGCGAGGGAGTCAAAGAAGAAAGCAAGGCCACGCCGGCGACAGAGGCAACCGCCCCGGATATAACTGAACCTCTGAAATTCTCGCTGCATCATATCGCCAAAAACTGGCACCACTTGAAGGCCGTCCCAATGGCTTTCGGTGCGGTTGCGGTCCTGGCATTTGCGGCTGGTTGGCTTCTGGCTTGGCAAATCGTCGTTACCTCAAAGAATGCCACCATAGAAACACTGCAAACTTCCGTAACAGACAAGACGGGCCGGATTGATGAATTACAGAAAGAAAACGAGCGACTTTCCGGGCAAAACAAGGAACTTAGATCCGCCGTTGCCGACAATGCGATGCCCCTGAAGAAGCGCACCCTCATTCTGGCAACGCAACTGGCAGAATTCGTGAAACGATGGAGCACGAATAAAACCGATGCAGCGTCTTACGAGGAATACGACAGTCGTTTCTCCGGTAGGATTGGAAAAGCCATTCAGGATTTTGATGAAGCCGGTCATCATTCCGATACACTCAATAAAGCGTACCAATTGAGTTTTAAAATGATTCCACCCCCACTTGACCAAATTGAAACGGTTTCTCAAGAGCTTCAAAGATTGGCGAAACAATTGAGTGATGACAAATAGTGAGGCGAGTGGCGTGACAGCGTTCGAGAAGTAGCTCAAAGTCTTTTCCAATCCTTGAATTCGGATCAACCAGCTTCCTAAGTGCGCAGTTCTCATTAAAATCGTCCAAACGCATTGTTGCTCGAAAAAGCGTGATTGAGCTTGGAGGGCAAAACCGCTTTGATTATCGCCGATGAATATCAGTTCGCTCGCCTCACGACTCGCGGTTTGTAGTTGGTCGCTGCAACCTTCCACCCCGCAGGACCTGATCACCAAATTGCAGGCGACCGGCGTGCGCCGCGTCCAGCTCGCGCTCGATCCGCTGCGCGATGAGCCGGCGGTTTGGGGCCAGACGCCCGAACTGCTTCAGGCGGCCGGAATCAGCATCGCTTCCGGCATGTTCGGCTGCGTGGGCGAAGATTACTCGACGCTCGACACCATCCGCGTCACCGGCGGCATCGCGCCGGACGCGACGTGGGCGCAGAATTGGAAAAACATCCAGGCCACCGCTGACCTCGCCAAGAAACTCGGGCTGAAGCTTGTCACGTTTCACGCCGGCTTCCTGCCGCACGAGGAGAGTGATCCCAGTTTCGCGAAACTGAAACAGCGATTGGTCCAGACCGCGGAGATTTTTCAGGCACGCGGCATCACGCTCGGGCTGGAAACCGGCCAGGAAACCGCCGCGGTGCTGTTTGATTTTCTGCACAAACTCGCGAAGTCGAACGTGGGCGTGAATTTCGACCCGGCCAACATGATTCTTTACGACAAGGGCAATCCCATCGAGGCGTTGCGGAAGTTCGGTCATTGGGTCCGCCAGGTTCACATCAAGGACGCGCGCCGCACCAAAGTCCCCGGCACGTGGGGCGAGGAAGTCGTCGCCGGCACAGGTGAGGTGGACTGGCCCGCGTTTTTCACCACGCTCAAAGAAGCCGGCTTCACCAGCGATTTCTGCATCGAACGCGAAGCCGGCACGCGGCGTGTGGACGACATTCGCGCGGCGCGGGAACTCGTTGAAAAAATTTCGCGGTGAACCACCAGCTACAACCTTAGTTCGCTCCAAATGAAGAAGACCAAATCCCGGACTTCCAATCGCAAAGTCAACGTCGCCGTTGTGGGCCTAGGCTTCATGGGCATCACGCACATCAAGTCGTATCAACAAATCCCCGGCGCGCGACTCGTCGCGGTCTGCGACGCCGTGCGCCTGCCGGTCAACGGCGTGCTGGCTGGCGTCAGCGGCAATATCGGCGGCCCGGACGCCATCAACCTCGGCCGCGACATCAAGACGTATCGCAAATTTGAGGAACTCCTCGCCGACCCGAACGTCGAACTCATTGACCTCTGCGTGCCGACGCCGTTGCACGCGCCGCAAGCCATCGCGGCATTGCGAGCCGGCAAACACGTGATTTGCGAGAAGCCGCTGGCCCGCAATCCAGCCATCGCCCGCAAGATCGTGAAAGCGGCCAAGGAGGCCAAAGGATTTTTCATGCCGGCGATGTGCATGAGATTCTGGCCGGGCTGGTCGTGGCTCAAGGAAGTCGCCATGAAGAAAACCTATGGCAAAATTCTCGCCGCGCGCTTCCGCCGCGTGTCCTCGCCGCCGGGTTGGAGTCGCAACACCTACTTCAAGGGCGGCGACTCGGGTGGCGCGCTGCTGGATCTGCACATCCACGACACGGATTTCGTGCAATTCCTTTTCGGACGGCCCAAGAGTGTTTTCTCGACTGGTCAAAGCCGGTTCAGCGGCGCGATTGATCACGTGGTCACGCAATACCAGGTCGCCGACGGCGCGACGGTTTATGCGGAAGGCAGTTGGCTGATGACGCAAGGTTTCAACATGGGTTACACGGTGATGTTCGAGCGGGCCACCGCTGACTTTGACCTCGCCCGTGGCGCGGATGCGTTGCGCCTGGATGAGGAAGGCAAACCATCGCGCGTCGTGAAGCTCAAAGGCTCGGACGGCTACGGCGGCGAAATGCGCCACATCATTCAAGCCATCCAAACTGGTAAGGCACCGACGGTCGTCACCGCACAGGACGGCTTGAGCGCGGTGGAAATTTGCGCGGCCGAAGAAAAATCAGTCAAAACCGGGCGGGTGGTGAAGCTTTAACTACGTTGCCCCAACATGGCAGACCCAAATTTAAAAACTTACGATGATGTCCGCAAGGCATTCGACAACGGGACAGTCATTGATTCTTCGCGGCGGGAACTTGAGCAACTTTTGATAGCGGTCGGACGGGAACGGATACTCAATCCCGCCAATCAAGCTCGAGCCTCAGAGATGGGTGAGACGATGCGCCAGTTACTTGCTGCTAGGCAAAGCCAAGAGTTGCACGACAAGGCCACACGCATCGCCATCATCGCATTGGTTGTTTCACTGGCTGCCTTTTTAGTCGCCACAGCACAGCTTGTTGTCGCATTGCGACCACCTGCGACGCCAACTGCGGCACAACCACCAGCACGCCTACCGTAAGCCTGAGCAATCTTGTATGTGGCCATTCAACAAAAAGGAAAAGATACCACTCATAATATTTCTCGAGATTGGTATCGGCAAGATGGTTAGTCAGTCACCGTTCCTAGACGAAAGCATTCTGACGCAAATAGGAGACCGAAGAATCCTTGGTGAAGACGTTCTAAAGCGGTTGAAGGCTGAGATCGTTTATTTCTCAATTTTTCTGGTAACTCACTTCTGCATAACCAGGCCATACGGGCTAAAGAAGAAGGCTTTCAACGCGGATGAACTTGGCGAATTGTTCGATCAGATTCTCGACAATGCCTTCACCAACGCTCCGGCTGGCTTACACCTTCGCAAGTTGGATTTCACACGACGTTACAAATACTATGTCGAGACAACAAGAAATCAGAATCCCAAAGGGGGAATGGAATTATTAGTCCGCGCATTTGCGCTGGCAACATTGGTTGCCGACAATCCAGAAGCAACAGTGCCGAACATGAATGCAAAGCTAGACTATTTACTCGTTCTCGGAGACGTGATGTTTGATACAACGGATGAAATCGTAGGTGGGCTTCTTAAGAACAAAGAGATGTGCTGATCAGGGTGTCGTTTGGTCAGCCTTAAATCCAAAAGGGTCGGAATGTGAAAACCACCACTGCGAAAACTGGTCGGCGTTTGACAGCACTGCAGGTTTCTGTTGAACTTCGCGCTCATGAATTTCACTCGTTGGGTTGGTTCTCGGGCTGCGCTGATTGCGTTGACGCTTTCCTGGCTTGGCACCGTTGGACTGCCGGCCGCCGAACCTGACCGCTCCCTTGAGCAACGCATCGCCCTGCTGGAGCAAGCCGCTAAAGCTCCAGCCGCGCCGGCGATTAATTCCGGCGACAACGCGTGGATGCTGGCCAGCTCGGCGCTCGTGTTGATGATGACCGCGCCGGGCTTGATCCTGTTCTACGGCGGGTTGGTCCGCACCAAGAACGTCCTCTCCACCATCATGCACAGCCTCGTGCTGATGGCGTTGATGTCGGCGGTGTGGTTTGTGTTCGGCTACAGCGTGGCGTTTGGCGAGGGGAACGCGTTTTTCGGCAACCCACTGCAATATCTTTTTCTCAAAGGTGTGGGCAGCGCGCCGAACGTGGATTACGCGGCAACGATTCCGCACCAGTCGTTCATGTTATTTCAAATGATGTTCGTCATCATCACGCCCGCGCTCATCAGCGGGGCGGTGGCGGAGCGCATCAAGTTCAGCGCCTACGTCGTGTTCATGCTGCTCTGGGTCACGGTCGTTTATCTGCCGCTCTGCCACATGGTCTGGGGCAAGGGCGGCTATTTCAACTGGCAGCTCGGCGGAAAAATTCCCGTGCTCGACTTCGCGGGCGGCACGGTGGTGCATATCAGCTCCGGCGTGTCCGCGCTGGTTTGCGCGCTGGTGCTTGGCAAACGCCACGGTTTCCCGCACGCGCCGATGATGCCGCACAACGTGGTGCTCTCACTCATCGGCACGGGCTTGCTGTGGGTCGGCTGGTTCGGTTTCAACGCCGGCAGCGCATTGAGCGCCGGCGGACTCGCGACCAGCGCGTTCGCGGCCACGCATTTCTCGGCGGCCGCGGCGGCGTTGAGTTGGGTGGCGATGGAGGTGTTGCTCAAGGGCAAATCCAGCGTGCTCGGCGCGGCGTCGGGCATGGTGGCGGGACTGGCCACGATCACCCCGGCGTCGGGTTTCGTCAGCGTGCCGGCGGCGTTTTGCATCGGACTGGCAGCGGGCGTCCTTTGCTACCTGGCGGTAACGAAACTTAAAGCCACCTTCAACTACGACGATTCGCTTGACGTGTTCGGCGTTCACGGCATCGGGAGTATGACGGGCATGTTGATGCTGGGTTTCCTGGCGAGCGCAGACGTGAACATCGCCATCGCCGCCACCTTCCAGGTCAACGGCGCGGCGGTTTCGCTCGCGGGCAGCGCGGGCCAGTTCCTGAATCAACTCAAAGCCGTGCTGTTCACCATCGCGCTGGCGGCGGTCGCCACCTTCATTCTTTTGAAACTCGTTGACCGCGTCATCGGTCTGCGCGTGGACCCGGAAGACGAGAGTTTGGGTCTGGACCTTTCGCAACACGGCGAGCGCGCCTACAATGAATAGTCAGGACTGATTTATGAAAAAAATCGAAGCCATCATCAAACCGTTCAAACTTCAGGATGTGAAGGACGCGCTCAACGCGCTGGGAATCCAAGGCATGACCGTGACCGAGATCAAAGGCTTCGGTCGCCAGAAGGGCCACACCGAAATTTATCGTGGCAGCGAATACACCGTGGACTTTCTGCCCAAGGTCAAAATCGAAACCGTCCTGGCCGACGCCCAGGTGGAGGCCGCCGTCGAGGCCATCATCAAAGCGGCGAAGACCGGCAAGATCGGCGACGGCAAGGTCTTCGTTTCGACCATTGACGAATCCTGGCGCATCCGCACCAGCGAACGCGGCGACAGCGCCGTGTGATCGGAGTGCCGGGCATCGCCTCGGCTCGTAGCGTCGTGCGTTCACGCCTGCCGTAGCGGGCGGGCATCCTGCCGCCCGGAACGGCTTCGGCCATTTCGAGGCTCGAAAATTCTCCCAGCGCCTGGCCGCAAGTATTTTGTCCACTGGGGTAGCCTTCGGCGCTTCTTGCTTCCACATTTCTCTGGCAGCGCATTCAATCTGGGAGCATTTTCGAGCCGAACACGTCCAACGGGAAGGACATTATGAAGCTGCTTACTCGATTTGCGCTCGCCCTCACGCTGGGATTTCAACTCCAGGCCGCCTCGCCGCCGGAATACGAATCACTCAAGGCTGACGCGGAGAAACTCTACGCCGAAGGCTCATTCGCCAAGGCCGGCGAAGTTTACCGGCAAATTGTTCTCACCAACCTCCCGCCTGCCGAGCAGCGCTGGGTGCAATTTCGTCTCGCCGACTCGCAATGGCGCTCCGCGGCGTCCACGCAGCAGGCCGACACCACAAAGCTCGACGAGGCGCGCACGCAGTTGGAAAAACTCGTCCGTGATGTACAGCGCGAAGAGGAGAAGGATCGTGTTTGGGTCGAGGTGCAGGAGTCGCTCGGGGATTTTCACTGGACGCGGCGTAACCAGCAGAATTGGGGCGCGGCTTGGCCTCATTACCAACAAGCGTTGGATTGGTGGTCCGGCGCGCGCGACGTCGAACTGGCCCGCGCGCGCTACCTCGCAATAGTCTGGCGCACGGTCAAGCCGCCGGGTGTCGAGCGCTATCACAACTACGGCCAATGGGGCAATTACGTCCCGCTCGAAGTCCTCGACAATGCGCTGAAGATATCGAAGTCCGAAAACGACCAAGCCCACGCGCATTTCCTCATCGCCATGACGGTTCGCAATCAGGGCGGCGATTGGGAGCGTCGCGCCCGCGTGCCGGAAGAGTTTGAGGGCGCGATCAAGATCCGCAAAACGACCGACTGGTACGACGACGCGCTCTACAACTACGCCGAGTGGATGGCCAACCAGGGTCACACCGTGCCGCTCCAGGACGGCAACTGGCAGCAGGAACCCGATTACGTCAAGGCGCTCGAACTGTTCCGCCGGCTCGTAAGCGAATTCAACAAAGGCGAAACGCGCTATTGGGAGCAGGCGCAGCAGCAAATCCAAAGCATCACTAACCCGCAGGTTGGGGTCGGCGTGCCCAACATCTTTCTGCCGGACTCGGAAATTCAGTTCCACCTCAACTGGCGCAACGTCAAACAAGTCGAACTGGCTATTTACCCGGTCGAGCTGAACCGCGATGTGAAACGCGACGACCGGAACAAGGACTGGCTGCACTCGATCAACCTCGGCACGTTGGAGAAGGTCAAGTCCTGGTCGCGTGACACGAAGGACAAAGGCGATTACGTCCCCGGCAACGACGTCGTCCATCTGGATTCGAAGCTCAAGCCCGGTGCGTATCTGCTCCAGGCGCGCGGGGGTGGCCAGGAGGCGCGGGAGTTGGTTTTGGTGACGGACGCGGCGCTGGTTTTGAAATCCTCCGGCAAGCAGGCGCTTACTTATTTCTGCAATGCGCTCAATTCCGCGCCACTCGCCAGCGCGAAGGTCAAGCTCTGGGAATGCTGGTGGGAGGACAACCAGTGGCACTCGCGCGAGCAATCCAAGGACACGGACAAGGACGGCATCGCGGTCTTCGAGCTGGCGACGCGGCAGCACAACAACGTGGAACTGTTCGCCAGCGCGATTCGCGAGGACCGCCAGGCTTTCAGCCCTGGAAACAGCTATTGGTACGGCCGCGAATTCGAGTCGTGGAAGATCTACGCGTTCACCGACCGCCCAGCCTATCGCCCCAAGGAAACAGTGAACTGGAAGTTCATCGCCCGCCGCTACAACGGCTCGGTCTATTCCACGCCGGTGAACGAAACCGTCGAGTTTGAAATCACCGATCCGCGCGGCGCGAAGGTGAAAGCAGACAAAGCGAAGCTGAACGCTTTCGGCAGTGCGTGGGGCACGCTCGAACTCACCGAGCAAATGCCGTTGGGCCAATACCAAATCCAGTTTTGGGACGACGGCCGCAATCACGGCATCGGCAACGCGACGTTGTTTCGCCTGGATGAATACAAACTGCCCGAGTTCAAGGTCAGTGTGAGCACACCGGAGGAAGGCGGGAAGAAGAAGGCGTTCCGTGTCGGGGAAAAAGTCGAGGTTTCAATCCAAGCGGATTACTACTTCGGCGGGCCGGTGGCGAACGCGAGCGTCGAGGTTATTGTGAACCAGAATCCGTATTGGCAGCAATGGCGCCGAGTGCGGGAGTTCGGATGGTATTACGAAGACGTGGACAATCCCCAAGGACGTTACGGTCGCTGGTATGGCGGCGGGCAGATCATCAAGCGCGAGACGCTGAAGACCGACGCCACCGGCAAGGCCACGCTCACTTTCGACACGCCCGCCAACGCCGGGCAGGATTTCGAGTATCGCATCGAGGCGCGCGTCACCGACGCCAGCCGGCGCGAGATTACCGGTAGCGGCAACGTGCGCGTCACGCGGCAACGCTACTACGTCTATCCGCAGGCCGAGCACAATCTTTATCGTCCGCAGGACAAGGTGCGCGTGGATTTCAAGGCGCTCGACGCCAACGAGCAACCCGCGCAGATCGAGGGCAAGGTCACCGTCACGCGCGATTACTGGTACGAAATCTGGCTCGCGCCGGACGGTTGCGAGGTGAAAGGCGACGAACTCAAATCACTTCAGGCGAAAACGAAAATCTGGCCTCCGCTCCCCGAGCGCCCCGACCAGAAGGATTGGCGGCTCAAGTTCCGCGGCTATCAGCACGACGAAATTCTGACGCAGACACTCAAGACTGACGCCGAGGGCAGCGCGTCGCTCACGTTCACCCCCGGGCGCGAGGGCTACTACCGGTTCGCGTGGCTGAGCGAGGACGCCGTTCCGAAGCGTCCGCCGCAACCCATCCGTGCCGAGACCACGGTCTGGGTTGCGAACAACGCCACCACCGAACTCGGCTACCGACACGGCGGCGTGGAGATCATCGCGGACAAGGACACGTTCCGCGTCGGCAGCGAAGCGCCGGTGATGCTCGTCGCCAATTCGCCCGACCGCTACGTCCTGTTCACCGTCGAGGGCGAGGACCTTTACCACCATCGGCTCGTTCACTTGGACGGCCCGGTGAAGCTGATTGATTTGTTTGTGGACGAGAAATACGTGCCGAACGTTTTCCTCGGCGCGACGCTCGTCGGCGACCGGCAGGTGTTCACGGACACGAAACAAGTCATCGTTCCGCCGACGAAGAATTTCCTGACCGTCGAAGTGAAACCGGACCGAGCACAATACAAGCCGCGCGACGAGGGCACGCTCAGCGTCACGACCAAGAACGACGAGGGCAAGCCGGTGTCCGCTGAGGTTTCGCTCGGGCTGGTTGACGAATCAGTGTTCTACATCCAAAGCGATTACGCGGGCGACCCGCGGCAGTTCTACTTCGGCACGAAGCGCGGCCAGCGAATCCAGACGCAGGCCACGATGAATCAAAAGGCGTATGCGAAACTCGTGTCGGGCGACAAAGACGAGTTGATTGACGAACGAGAGAAGGAGCGCCGCTTGAGTCGGGCGCGCGGGCAGGAGTGGGAATCTGCCGGAAAGAAGGTGGAGCAAGCGTATTTCGCTGACAGTCTTGAAGCCGTGCGAACAGATCTGGCCAATGGCGTCGGTGGCGCAATGCCGGCGCGAGGATTCACCAAGTCGGCAGGCTTGGCCATATCGAGAAACGCAGCCATGCCAGCGGCGGCGCCTGCGCCAAGGATGGTCGACGAACGCTTCTCGGAGGACAAGCAGCGGCCGGCTGAAATACCCGCCGGCCAGGAATCAGCCGTCCAAGTCCGCACCGACTTCCGCTCCACCGTTTTCTGGCAGCCAGATGTGAAAACTGACGCGAACGGCCAGGCGACGGTGAAGATCAAGTATCCCGATTCGCTCACTGGCTGGAAGGCGACGGCACGCGCCGTGTCGCAAGCGAATCAATTCGGCATCGCCGACACGACCACGCGCACGAAGCAACCGCTCATCGTCCGCTTGCAAGCGCCGCGCTTCTTCGTTGTCGGCGACACTGTCACGATTTCGGCGGTGGTGAACAACAACACGGACGAAGCGATGGAAGTGAAAATTGCCTTGGATTTGGGAGGGACGCGTTCCACCTCGTCCCCGCTGTCGTTGGAGCGGAAGGATTCGAGGGACGCGGTGGAACGCGTCCCTCCCAATGGCGAAACACGGGTGGATTGGGTCGTGGAAGTGAAGTCACCAGGCGAGGTTAAGCTCAAGGTCACCGGCCGCGGCGGCAAGTACGCCGACGCGATGGAGAAGACCTACCTCGCCTACGAGCACGGCATCGAGAAGTTCATTGCCAAGTCCGGCAAGGTGCGCGGCAACGACGTCACCGTGAAGCTCGATTTGCCCAAGGAGCGCAAAGCGGATTCCACGTCGCTCACGGTGCAAGTCACGCCGAGCCTCGCGGTGACGATGCTCGACGCGTTGCCGTATTTGATTGATTACCCCTACGGCTGTACCGAACAGACGATGAGCCGCTTCCTGCCCGCCGTCATCACTGCGAAGACGGTGCGCGATCTCGGCCTCGATCCAGAAGACGTGATGGGCCGCGTCTTTGGCGGCATCGAGACGAACACCGCCGCCGCCACACATCCGAAGGGCAAGAAGGACTTGACCGAGTTGGACGCGATTACGAAGGCTGGCTTGGAACGCCTCTACAACTTCCAACACCCCGATGGCGGTTGGGGTTGGTGGAAGCAGGGTGAAAGCGACCACTGGATGACCGCCTACGTGGTGTGGGGTCTGGCACTCGGGCGCGACGCAGGAGTAAAAGTGAACACGGATGCGCTTGGCCGAGCCGTCGGATTTTTGGAAAAGCACATCGTGGAGGATGAAGAAAACTACAATATGCAGGCTTGGATGCTTCATGCATACGGAGCATGCCGCGGGCCGAGGATACAGGGAGCAAGTGAGGAACCTCCGTCAGATCCTTTCCGAAAAGCCTTCGTCAATCTCTGGGAGAACCGCGAGAGGCTGAACGCTTACACGCGGGCCCTTTTCGCCCTCTACGTCCATCGGCATGGCGATGACGCGAAGGCAAAAACTCTCATCGAAAACTTAGAGAACGGCGTAAAGCGCGATGAGCGACCGGATACTTCCGTGCTCATTGGCGGCAAACCGGACAACGCGGGCGTGATGGGCACCGCGCACTGGGGCGAGGATGGCATTTACTGGCGCTGGTCGGACGGCGGGGTGGAGGCGACGGCGTTTGCGTTGCGGGCGCTGCTGGCGATTGACCCGAAGAACAAGCTCATCGAGCCGGTTACGAACTGGCTCATCAAGAATCGCCGCGGGGCGCAATGGAGCAATACGCGCGACACCGCCATCGTGGTGCTGGCGATGAACGATTACCTGCGCGCCAGCGGCGAGTTGAAGCCGGAGTTAGAATACGAGTTGGTCGTGAACGGCAAGTCCATCGCGAAGAAGAAAGTCAGCGGGGCGGATGTGTTCAACGCGCCGAGCCGGTTCACGATTAATCCGTCCGACCTGTCCGACAGCAACGAAGTCCGGCTGGTCCGACGCAGCGGAAGCGCCCCGATCTACTTCTCGGTCGAAGCGAAGTTCTTCAGTTTGGAAGAGCCGATCACGCCCACCGGCAATGAAATCTTCGTGAAGCGGGAGTATTACAAGCTCGTGGCCCGTCCGACGCTGCTCAAAGGCTACGTCTATGACAAAGAGCCGTTGCGAGACGGCGAGAGCGTGAAGAGCGGCGAACGCGTGGAGACGCTCATCACCATCGAAGCAAAGAACAACTACGAGTATCTGATGTTTGAGGATCTCAAGCCCGCGGGTTTCGAGGCGGTGGAACTGCGCAGTGGCGAAGCGGTTTATACCAGCGAATTGAAATCCGGTGCCGTGGATTACAAGTTTCGAAAAAATGTTACCGCTGGGAGTGCGGATAGATCAACTGAGCCTCCAATGGTTGATCCGGCCACTGGATTGCCCATCGGGCCCGCCCCAGGCCCAGTCCTTGCGCGGCCTGGCAACCCCGTGGTGGATCCCAACACGGGCTTACCTGTTCCCGTGCCTCCTGAGGACTACACTGGTCGCACGCGCTGGGTCCATCAGGAATTACGCGACCGCAAGGTGGCGCTGTTTGTTGACAAGTTGCCGGAAGGCGTCTGGGAAATCCGCTATGACGCGCGTGCCGAAGTGCCGGGCAGGTTCCACGCGTTGCCAGTTCTTGGACAGGCCATGTATGTTCCTGAGATACGCTGCAATGGCGCGGAGTTGCGCGTCGTCGTGACGGATGCAATTCGCTAGACCCGACCGCCGGGACATGCTTACCACCTGACACCTGCCTCTTGGCACGGTGCACGCTTGAATAAGAGGTGCTGCCAGCGTTTGCGCATTTCAGCGGCGGCGCTACAACGAAGCACAGCAACGCAACCGAGGAAATTAAACTGATGGTCTGGTGGAACACGGTTCGATTGAGGTCCAAGAGCGCCGATGTGCGCCGACACGCCGCAGAGGTAATTTATCTCGTGGAAAAATAAGCCTCCTCCTATCGGCTGCGGCGGTGTTCATCGCCGGGCGAATTCCTGATCGAACAACACTCCGCGTGATCTGTCAGAAGTAAATGTTGACCTCACGTCGCCACCACCAGTCTAAACAGTTGCCCACACTGCGTTCGTGCGGCAAGCTGGTCACTGCATGATGACAAGTCGCGCCCCGGAAATCTCGTTGCGCCTGGACCATCTCGAATCGTCGAGGTTGGCCTGGGCCTTCGCGTTGTCCGTGGCCGTGCATTTGCTGGCGTGGGGGACTTACGAAACCGGCAAGAAATTTCACGTCTGGGAGAGGATTCATGTGCCCGCGTGGGTCAAGGCCATCACGCGCTCACTGCCGAAAGCGGCCAAGAAGGAACAAACGCCGGTGAACCGCGAGGCGCCGTTGATGTTCATCAACGTGCCCCCGCAGAACGCCACGACCGAGCCGCCCAAGAACGCAAAGTATTATTCCAGCCACAGTTCGCGGGCGGCAAATCCAGACGCCAACCGCGACACGGACGCGCCGAAAATCACCGGGGCGCAAACGCAGGTAGCCAAAACCGAGGACGCGCCGCGCGAAAAGTTTGAAAAACTCCAGCCGTCGCCGCCTGCCGCACAAGACCAACCCGAGGCCAGACCCAAGCCCAAGTTGTCACCCGGCGACCTGACGATGGCCAAACCGGATTTGAATCCGCGCACGGACAAAGGCGACGCCGAGCAACCCCGACCACGCACAATCAAGGAAGCGCTCGCCCGCCGGCACATAGATCGCGTACCCGGGCAAAGGATGAAACAGGAAGGCGGCGTAGCGCGGTCGGCGCCCGTTTCCATGGTGGACGCTAAGGGAAATTCGTTCGGGCAGTATGACTCGGATTTTATCGCGGCGGTGTCGTCGCGCTGGTATGCTTTGCTGGACAACATCAATTACGACGGCTACCGGGCGGGCAAGGTCGTCCTGCAATTTCACTTGAATTACGACGGGCGCATCACCGAAATGAAGGTTGCCGAAAGCACCGTCGGAGAAATGCTGGGCTTACTTTGCCAGAAAGCCGTGCTCGACCCGGCACCGTTCGCGAAGTGGCCACGCGAAATGCGGCTGATGGTGGGCAGCGATTCGCGCCCGATTCAGTTCACTTTTTATTACAACTAACGGCGCGGGTTGAACGTAACGTCGCGCGCATGGTCAACCACAGAAACAAATGGAACTGCTTGTTTATATCTTGCTCATTCTGACTTCGATTGTCGGGCTGACGTTTATCATCGAACGCGGCCTGGCGTTGCGCTGGCACAAAGTTGTGCCGCCAGCCATTGAGGCCGCGGTGGAGTCTTGCCGGTCGCGCGAGGACGCCGGCATGCTGCGCCGCGTCTGCCAGCAACACCCGTCGCCCCTCGGACGATTGCTGGTCCAGGCCACGGAGCACCTGGATTGGCCCAAAGCCGACAACGAGGACGCGTTGCAAACTCGCGCCCGCCACGAAATTGTCCGGCTCGAACGCGGCTTGGTGGTGCTGGAAATCATCGTCGGCATCGCGCCGTTGCTGGGGTTGGTCGGCACGATCATTGGCATGATGTCGGTGTTTGGCGATATTGGACAGGCGGGCCTCACGGACGCCAACAAGCTGGCCAATGGAATCGCATTGATCTTGCGGGCCACGCTAATGGGCCTGCTCATCGCCATCCCGGCGCTGATCACGTGGAGTTATTTCACAAAAAAAGTCGAGATGCTCGCCGTGGAAATGGAGACCCTCTGCGACGAGTTCATCCGCAGCCAGTACCACGAAGACAAGAAGGCGTAGCCCATGCGTTTCTTCGTTCGCAAACACCGCCAGACCCCGACGGTCATCATCGTCGCGCTGATTGACGTGCTCATCGTCTTGTTGATTTTTCTGATGGTCACGACAACGTTCAAGCAGCAACCCGCTTTGCGGCTTGCGCTGCCCGAGTCCACGCAGGCGATGAAAACCGGCGCGCACGAAACCACGCCGCTGGTGGTGAGCGTGGATGCGCAAGGCAACCTGCGCCTGGGCGCCGACGCGACGCCGGTGACGGTGGACCGGTTGCGGAGCGAACTGGTTTCGCGCGCAGAAAAAACTCCTGATTTGAAAATGGCTATCAGCGCGGACAAGAGCGCGCCGTTCGGTCAGATCGTGAAGGTGATGGACGCGGCGAAGGAAGCGAAAATCAAAATGGTGAACGCGTTCACCAAGGAAGCGGGCAAGCCATGATTTGAATGATTTGGCACTCGCCAGCCGCCCCGTTTTACTTTACGAGCATGGCGCGATGATTGACCGCCGAGCGTTTTACGAACAACGGGCCGCGTTGCGACCGCGCGAGGCCAAGCGCTTTTATCAACGCCTCTTGCGTAAACATTACACGTTTCTCGTTCCTCCCGGACAGCGCGTGCTGGAGGTTGGCTGCAGCCTAGGCGATCTGCTGGCCGCAGTGAAGCCAGCGCGCGGCGTGGGAGTGGATTTTAGCCCGAAGATGATCGAATTGGCACGGCAGCGGCAACCGCAACTTGAATTCCAAACAGCGGATGCGGCGGAATTTTCGTCGCCGGAACAGTTCGATTACATCCTGTTGTCCGATTTGGTGAATGATTTGCCGGATGTGCAAGCGGTGTTCGAGCGACTGCGCGCGGTGGCGCATCCGCGCACGCGGCTGGTCTTGAATTTCTTCAACAACCTTTGGCGACCGGCGCTCGCGTTGGCGGAAAAGTTTGGCCTTAAATCGCCCGTGCTGCTGCCCAACTGGCTTTCGTCCGCCGACGTGCAGAACCTCCTGCATCTCGCCGGTTGGGAGGTCGTGAAGCGGGACACGCGCATCCTTTGGCCGGTGCCGATGCCGGGGCTCGACACACTGCTTAATCGCTGGCTCGCGCCATTGCTGCCGCCCTTCTGTCTGACCGTATTCATCGTCGCGCGGCCCAAACCGCAACCAGCCGCGCAACCGGCCGCGCAGCCGCATTTCAAGTGTTCGGTCGTGATCCCCGCGCGCAACGAGGCTGGCAACATCGAAGCCGCCGTCCAGCGCACGCCGGAGATGGGCCTCGGCACGGAAATTATTTTTATTGAAGGGCATTCCCAAGACAATACATGGGACGAAATCCGGCGCGTCGCCAAACAATATCCAAAGCGAAACATCAAAACCCTCAAGCAGCAAAGCAAGGGCAAGGGCGGCGCGTGCCGTGAGGCGTTCGCGGCGGCCACGGGCGACATTTTGTTCATTCTCGACGCCGACCTCACGATGCCGCCAGAGGAACTGCCGAAGTTTTATGAGGCGACACGTTCCGGCACGGCGGAGTTCGTGAACGGCGTGCGGCTGGTATATCCGATGGAGCAGGAAGCGATGCAGTTCCTGAACATGATCGCGAATAAAATGTTCGGCCTGACTTTTAGTTGGCTGCTCGGCCAGCAACTGAAGGACACGCTTTGCGGCACAAAAGTTTTGTTCCGCGCCGATTATGAACGCATCGCAGCCAACCGCGCTTACTTCGGCGATTTCGATCCATTCGGCGATTTCGATCTGATTTTCGGAGCGGCGAAATTGAACCTGCGGTTGATTGACCTGCCGATCCGCTACCGCGCGCGCACCTACGGCGAGACAAACATTCACCGCTGGTCACACGGCTGGCTGCTGCTGCGCATGGTGTTGTTCGCCGCGCGACGGATGAAGTTCCTCTGATGCGCCCGCTCGCGCAACATCAGGTCGAGATCCAGCAAAATCTCCGAAGCTGGGACGCCAAACCGCTGTTGCAAAAAATCTACGCGGGCTTCTACGACCGCATCGTGGCGTTGATTGACGAACGTGCGCCGGGCCGCATCGTCGAAATCGGTTCAGGCATCGGTAATCTCAAGTCGCGTCTGCCGCGCGCGCTGGCCACCGACTTGTTTCCTAACCCATGGATTGATTTGGTTTGCGATGGCTACGAACTTCCATTCTGCGATGGCGGCGTTTCGCATCTCGTGTTGTTCGACGTGTTTCATCACCTTGAAGCCCCGAACGCTTTTCTGAAGGAAGCGCGGCGTGTACTCGCACCATCCGGGCGGCTGATTTTGTTCGAGCCGTTCATCAGCGTGTGCAGCTTTCCGGTTTATGGCCTTCTCCACCACGAGCCGGTGGCGATGGGAAAAACCATCAATCTGACGCAAAATCTTCCCCACCCGCGCACCTATTACGCCGCGCAAGGAAACGCCACACGGTTGTTTTTCCGAAGGGAAACTCCCGGTTGGCCGCCGAACTGGAATGTTTTTCACACCGAAGCCTTCAGCGCGTTTCACTATTTGTTTTCCGGCGGTTTCAGCAAACCCGCGATGTATCCCACGGTTTGCCTCCAAACGATGCGGTGGCTCGACGCAACATTTTCCCGCTGGCCGCGTTTGTTCGGCGGGCGCTGCTTGATTGGGATGCGGCCGCGTTGAGCGCGCTGTTTACTTTAGCAGTTCTTCCGCGATCTGCACCGCGTTTAGTGCGGCGCCTTTGAGGAGTTGATCGCCGCTGACCCAGAAGCAGAGGCCGTTGTCCAGCGCGCAGTCCTTGCGGATGCGACCGACTTCGCAGTTGTATTTCTCCGAGGTGAACAGCGGCATTGGATATTTTTTGTTCTCCGGTTCGTCCACGAGGTCGAGGCCGGGGAATTTCTTGAGCACGGCGCGCGCGGCTTCCACGGTCACGGGTTTGTCGAACTCCGCGCTCACGGCGATGGAGTGCGAGCGATACACCGGCACGCGCACGCAAGTCACGCTCGCCCGGAACGCCGGGTGATGCATGATCTTGCGGCCTTCGTTTTCCATCTTCATCTCTTCCTTCGTGTAGCCCGTGGGCAGGAACGAGTCCACTTGTGGCAACACGTTAAAGGCGATCTGGTGCGGATAAACTTCCTTCGTCACGGGCTGGCCTTTGACAATTTGGTCCACCTGGCGCTCCAATTCGGCAATGGCTTTGGCCCCCGTGCCGGAAACGGCCTGATAGCTCGACGCAAAAATGCGTTTCACCGTGAACGCCTGGTGCAATGGATACAGTGCCATCAGCGTGATGGCCGTGGTGCAATTCGGATTGGCGATGATGCCCTTGTGCCATTTCACGTCGGAGGCGTTGATTTCGGGAACCACCAGCGGCACGGTGTCATCCATGCGGAACGCGCTGGAATTATCCACGACCACACAGCCGGCCTTCGCTGCGATGGGCGCGAACTCCTTCGAAATGCCGCCGCCGGCGCTGAACAGCGCAATATCAATGCCCTTGAACGAATCCTTCGTGAGTTCAGTGACGGTGATGTCCGTGCCGCGAAACTTGAGCTTCTTGCCCACGGAACGGGCGGAAGCGAGCAACGTCAACTTCCCCATCGGGAAATTGCGTTTCTCCAGCGTCTTGATCATCTCGATGCCGACGGCGCCTGTTGCCCCGACTACGGCCACGTGCGGTTTTGCGTTCATAAAGGCTGCGCAGTATATCGGCGAAACACGCTCTGTCAACGGCGGCAATAAGAGGCAGTGTAGGATTCATTTCTTGATCGTTGACCGGCTAGGGAGCAACTCTGAAAAATCCAATCAAAAGCTGAAAGCATGTTGGCAAACGTATTCAAAGCCCTAGCTTTGCCTCTTGGGCTTTGGCGTTGATGCCCTGATTTCAAAGTCTGACACAACGACCTCCCTCATCCCAGCCCCCTCTCCGCGGAGAGGGAAAATTGTTCTCCGTCTCACTAGAATTCGCGCGGCTGGTTTTGCAGGGCACTCATCCGCAAAACCGGAGATGGGCAAGGCCCGAACAACCGAACTCACTTTTCTTTCGCCGCACGCCAAAGTTCTCCACTCACGGTGGCTTTGACCTTCGGCCCCGGTCGGAAGTGACCAACGCCGCCGAAGGTGTCGTGTTAAATGCCGGATGGCGGCGCGTCCGGCTCACATCAAGCCAAACCACCCGGCGATGATTTTTAACGACGTGTTCGTCACGTAGCTCAACGTGTCGCGCACGAACGGAACCTGAAGCACCAGAATCACCGCGATGAAACCGAAGCGGGCGTACTGCCAGTAAGTCTCGTAACTCATGCCGATGAGATTGCGCAGCACGTGCGAGCCATCCAGCGGCGGGATGGGAATCAAATTAAAAAAACACAGCAGCAGGCTAAGGGAAGCGGTCTGAATGCAAAACTCCGCCATGCTGGTTGATCCGGCGATCATGCCCACCCGCGCCAAACCCACCAGGACGATGGCCAGCAAAAGGTTCATCCACGGCCCGGCCAGCGAAACGAAGATGTCATCGAGGCGTGGGTTGCGGAGATTGGCGACGTTGACCGGCACCGGCTTCGCCCAGCCCACGAGAAACCGGCCCACGCCCGGCGAAAGAAAAATCATCAGCAGTGGCATCAGCACCGTCCCGATGGGATCAATATGCACCAGTGGATTGAGTGAGCACCGGCCCTGCTCTTTGGCCGTGTCGTCGCCGCACTTCAACGCCATCCACGCGTGGCCGAATTCGTGAAACGTCAGCAACACGATCAGGCCGAGATACATGATCAGCCCGTCAACGATGTCTTTGGAATCCATGCGCCGTCACGTTAGCCGGTCGCGGCGGGCGAGTCGAGCGCGCGGATTTTTGGAGTGTGTGGTGGCTCGACACCGCTTTTTGCCCCGCATCAAGCCGCGCTGCCGGAATAGCGCGCGGTTGGAATTCAAGTTTCCGCTTGTTTGAGTGGAGATGGACACGGAACGCCGGACAAGCTGAAGCTTGGACTCCAACGCTGGCTAATATCCCAACTTCTGCATCTCGCGTTCGAGAGCCGTTTGAAACTGCTGCACGTCAGCCGCGGCTGGCTTGTAGCCCTCTTGTTTGGGAATGACGCCAAGGCGGCCGGTTTGATCCAGATACCATTCCGCTTGCTGGCCGTCGCTGAAAGTCACTTGCCCGCTGACGATGGCGCCGGGCCGCGCAAGTTTGGCCACGCTGACCGACACGCCGCCTGTCGCCGGCTTGGCTTCAGCGGGCGGAGCCGCGGCGGCATCGGCCGGTGCGGCTACCAACTCGGCTGGCTTGGGTCGCTCCACGTCTTTTGGCGTGAGTTTCAGGTCGTCCACCAGCAGGCGCACTTCCATGTAGGTCAGCCGCACGCCGAGTTCCGAGTTGAGCCGGCTCTGGATTTCCGAGAGCTTGAGCCCCTCGGCAATCCATGCGGCGACTTTCTGTCGTTGAGCTTCGTCCAAATTCATAAATCTTCGTCCGTCCATTCTGTCGGCTCCGCGCCCGATGAAAATGAAATTCTTTTGCCACGAAAGCCGTCGCGACAGACCTTGGCTTGAACTTTTCGCGCTCCGATCCGGGTGAATTTGCCCGGCACTCGCAGTCGCCGCCGTGACCAGGGCAAACGCATTAAAGCAGGGTTCTGCAAGTTTGGTGTGCAAGTGACTGAATGGAGTCAGCTTGCGAGGGTAAACTTTAAGGTTCCTTTTCGCGCCGATT
>Ga0315268_10001776_pt1 | contig 24764 bp, 22 predicted proteins | sample C1_top_MG_FD_204535 | JGI IMG/M metagenome (GOLD analysis project Ga0315268, IMG submission 204535) | Sediment microbial communities from Yellowstone Lake, YNP, Wyoming, USA - C1_top | ecosystem: Environmental > Aquatic > Freshwater > Lake > Sediment | place: USA: Wyoming | collected 2017-08-01
CCGATACTTTGGGCCTGACGGCAGGCAGAAAGAAATCGCGCAGCATCTGTATAGCCAGGTGGCAAACCTGCCGCTCATCTGCCCACACGGTCATGTTGACCCCCGGATGTTTGTCCAAGGTCCCCGACAGGAGACTGACCCGGACTATACGTTCGGCACGCCCACCGAGCTGCTCATTATTCCAGATCACTATGTCTTCCGCATGCTCTATTCCCAGGGGATCCCACTGGAAGAACTGGGGATCCCCCGGCAAGATGGCGGCGAGGTGGAGCGGGACCATCGCAAAATCTGGCAGACGTTTGCCGAAAACTTTTACCTGTTTCGCGGCACGCCCACCGGCATGTGGCTGAACCACGAGCTGGTGTCCGTCTTTGGTGTCACCGACAAGCTGACTGGCGAGTCGGGCCAGCGCATTTACGACCAAATTGCGGAGCAGCTTGCATCGCCCGAGTTTCGACCACGCAAGCTCTTTGAGCGATTCAACATCGAGGTCATGTCCACCACGGACGCTGCCACCGATCCGCTGGTTCATCATCGGGCCATCCGCGAGTCGGGCTGGAAGGGACGCATCGTGCCGACCTTCCGCCCCGATGGCGTGGTCAATATAGATGCTCCCGGCTGGCGCAAAAACATCCAGGCGTTGAGCGAGATCACCGGCATCGAGGTCAGCAGTTACCGCGCGCTCATCCGCGCGTTAAAAGACCGGCGCGCATTCTTCAAGAGCATGGGCGCCACGGCGACCGACCACGCCGCGCAAACCGCCTACACCGAGGAACTGACAGCGACCGAGGCAGAAGCTATTTTTCAGCACGCGTTGAGTGGTCAGGCGACTGCGCAAGATGCTGTGCGCTTCACCGGGCACATGCTCATGGAAAATGCACGCATGAGCGTTCAAGATGGCCTGGTGATGCAGTTGCACGTCGGCTCATACCGCAATCACAACCCATTGATTTTCGAGCGGTTCGGGCCTGACAAGGGGGCCGACATTCCCATCGCGGGCGAGTTCACGCGCGACTTGCACCCCTTGCTGAACAAATTCGGCAACGAAACGCGCTTGTCGCTCATCTTGTTCACGCTCGACGAAACCACCTACTCGCGCGAGCTGGCCCCTCTGGCGGGTCACTATCCCGCCGTCAAGCTGGGGCCGCCCTGGTGGTTCCACGACAGCTTGAATGGCATGACGCGTTTCCGCGAGCAAGTCGTCGAGACTGCCGGGCTCTACAACACCGTTGGATTCAACGACGATACGCGCGCCTTTCCTTCGATCCCTGCACGGCACGACCTTTCGCGGCGTGTGGACGCCAACTGGATCGCAGGCTTGGTCGTGCGGGGCATCGTAGACATGCACGACGCCGGAGAAATGATTTACGATACGGCCTATGGACTAGCAAAGCGAGCATACAAACTTTAGACCACGTGTCGCCGTCTGCGGTCTGCTGTCATGAGGAGTAAAAATCATGTCCACACTGGAATCACTGCGTAACCTGAATATCCTGCCACGCTCACTGGTTGCCACCGAAGAGGCCGAGCTGGGCCTGGCTCAAACCGAGGTAGGGTCGCGCCTCGCGATTTGGGCCAGTTCAATGTTCCTCGAAGGCTTTGAAGGGGAGACGAGTGCTCACGCAGGCCGGACGCTTTTGGTTGGCCCAACCAGCCCGCGCAACGCCGCTGCGCTGCGCGCCCGTCTGCCGTGGCTGCGGCCACAAACATTGGGCCTGCGGACATCGGCCGGCATGGGCGACCGCCTGGGGCTGGCAACGCCCGGCCACGTGCGAGCTGTGCGGGCGGCGGGAGGTGGTATTGCCCCGATCTTTGCCCAGCAGTCCATCCGCGAGATGACCCGCACGGGCCGCAGTCCACAACAGGTAATGGATGATGCCATGTGGGGCGTCTTTCAGGAGGGCTGGCGCGAGGGCGTGGGCGCAGATGCCGACCACCTCAAGGCGCCCGCCGATATAGACGCCTGCCTGGCAGCCGGTTTCACCTTCTTTACCATTGACCCTGGCGAGCACGTGGACAATAGCGCCGAGACAGCGACACTTGCAGAACTGCGCGCCGCCGTGGAAAAGCTGCCGTTTGACCTCCACCCATCTGCCTCCGGGCTCCAAACCAAATCGTTCGACGTCGAAGGGCACATCATCCGCTTTGACGAGCACACACTGCTGAAAGCGACCGCCAAATATGGTGGAGCAATCGCACACGTCGTCACCATGTATCGGCATCTGATCGAGGCCACGGGCGGCAAGAACTGTGAGCTCGAAGTCTCGGTGGACGAGACCGAGCTGCCGACGACGCACGCCGAGCATGTTTATATCGCCGCCCAGTTACGGCGGCTCGGCGTCCAATGGGTGAGCCTGGCGCCGCGTTACATCGGCCGCTTTGAAAAGGGCGTGGATTACATTGGCGACCCTTCGACAAGCTCAGGGCAAGCTCTGGCCGCGTTTGAAGCAGATTTCGCTGTCCACGCTGCCATCGCTCGCCAGTTCGGGCCTTATAAGCTGAGCCTGCACTCTGGCTCGGACAAGTTTAGCGTCTATTCGATAGCCGCTCGCCAGACGCGCGGCCTGGTTCATTTGAAAACCGCCGGCACCAGCTACCTGGAAGCGCTGCATACCATCGCCGCGCTCAACCCGGCTTTCTTCCGCGAGATTTACGTCTTTGCCCGCGAGCGCTACGAGACTGACCGGGCGAGCTACCATGTCTCAGCGGAGCTCGCGCGCGCCCCGCTGCCGCAGGACGTAACCGACGCCGACCTGCCTGCGCTGCTCGACCAGTTCGACGCGCGCGAGATTTTGCACGTCACGTTTGGCTCAGTCCTGACGTCGCACACCGACGATGGCGGCTGGCGCTTTTACGACCGCTTTATGGCCTTGCTGCGCGCCAACCCGGAAGCTTATGCGGCCAACCTGGAGCGCCATTTCTTGCGTCACTTGAAGCCGTTTGTGTCACAGTGATTACATAGGAGCGAGGTCACCTTGCCTTTGTGTAGCCTGCAATTAACATGGAGAAGGATAGCCTGATGACCCCAAAAGCATTTCAAGACTATTATCCAGATCACCTGAGCCACTGCTACGGCTGCGGGCGTCTCAACGAGCACGGCCTGCAAATCAAAAGCTTCTGGGATGATGAGGAAAGCGTGTGTCACTTTACGCCGCGGCCCTACCACACCGCTATACCCGGATACGTCTATGGAGGCCTGATCGCCTCGCTCATTGACTGCCATTGCACGGGCACCGCGGCAGCCGCATCCTACCGGGCCGTAGGGCGGGAGATGGGCACCGAGCCACCCTTCCGCTTTGTGACGGCCTCGCTGCATGTTGATTATGTGCGCCCGACCCCGCTTGGCGTGCCGTTAGAGATCAGGGCACATGTGAAGGAAATCAGAGGCCGCAAAGTTGTGATGACCGCCACACTCTCTGCAGAAGGACAGGTGTGTGCCCGCGGAGAGGTGGTGGCGGTTCAGATGCCGGAACATCTGGCGCAGGGCTGACCCTCTTCCTTCTCCCTTGCCGGGGGAAGGGCCGGGAGTGAGAGAAACAACATGAGCACAATCAAACTCGCTCCGATCAAGCCGACTATATCACTTGACGTGTTGGATACAGTTGACATTCGCATCGGCACTATCGAACTCGTCGAAGACATAACCCATTCAGACAAACTGGTGAGGCTCACCGTTGATTTTGGCGACCACAAGCGCAGGATCATCGTCGGGATGAAACAAGAACGCGCAAACTTGACAGAGATTGAAGGCAAGCAAGCCTTGTTCGTGGTCAACCTCGAACCCAAGAAGCTGAAAGGCGAACTCTCGGAGGGTATGCTGTTCGACATCGGCTATGCCGATGGCATTACGCCAGTCCTGGCCGTGCCGGAACGTCCAGTTCCGAACGGAACGCGCGCAGGCTGAGAGGCAGCCATGATCACCCCACAGCTCATTGCCTTTATCGGGCTGGTGACGGTTCTGACGATGATACCCGGCGCGACGACGATGCTCGTCATCAGCAGCGTCGTTTCCTCCGGGCAGCGCACGGGCCTGGTGGTGGTTATGGGCGGGAATGTCGGCGTGTTCGCTCACGCGATCCTTTTTGCGCTGGGCCTGACAATGCTGCTCATCCGGTCGGCGGCGGCTTTTCAAGCCGTCCGGCTCATCGGGGCGGGCTATATCGTCTTTTTGGGTTGTCGCTCTATCTGGCGAGCGTTGCGAAGCAAACCGCGCGCGCTATCCGAGTTGATCAATCAGCCTTCCGTCGCAGAAACCAATACGCAGCGGCAGTCGTTCGTGGATGGGCTGGTCACTGTCATTCTGAGTCCAGAAGCAGCAATGTTTTACCTTGCCACACTGCCGCAATTCATCCGGCCTGGCGCGTCCATTTTGCTCCAGTCATTTTTCTTGGCGACCATACACGCGCTGGTGCGCCTGGCGTGGTACTCGTTGCTCGGCGTGTGCGTGGAAAAGGCGGTCGCCATTCTCCGGCGTCCACGCGCCCGGCAGGGGCTGGAACTGTTCAGCGGTGCGATTTTGGTTTTGTTCGGCGCGCGAATGGTGGTGGCGCGGAGATAAAGATGATACCTTGGGAACGTTTCACTACTGTTGCACGCGGCGGGCAGGCCGACCGCGTGCCCGTGGCATTGATTGTAGATAGCCCGTGGCTGCCGGGCTACGCAGGCATTGACACACTCGACTACTTTTTGCGGCCTGACGAGTGGCTGCGTATCAATCTGGGGTTGCTCGAACGCTTTCCTGAGGTGGCGTGGATTCCCGGCTTGTGGGTGGAATACGGCATGGCGGCAGAGCCTTCGGCGTTCGGCGCGCGCATTGTCTGGCATCACGATCAGCCGCCGTCCATCGAGCCGGTGCGCGGGGGACTGGCCGCGCTGGCTGACGTCGAGCCACCCGACCCGCAACGTCACGGCTTGATGCCGCTTGTCCTTCAGCGCTACGCCGACGCAGAGCGCCACCTGCTGCCCGAAGGAATTTGTGTTAGAATAGTGGCTGCACGCGGGCCGCTGGCAGTGGCGAGTTGGCTATTGGGCGTGACCGAGCTGATGATCGCGCTCAAGACTCGGCCCGAAGCCATCAGTCGGTTGTTGGACACGCTGACAGACACCATCATCGTCTGGCTGCGCGCGCAGCTTGGCGTGCTGCGTGCGCCGGAAGGCATCCTGGTGCTGGACGATGTCGTCGGGATGCTTTCGCCCAAGCTGTTCGATCAATTTGCTCGCCCACGTCTGACACGCCTCTTTCATGCTTTCGATGGGCTGATCAAGGTGTACCACAACGACACGCCCTGCATGCATCTGGTCGAGCCGATGTCCACGTTGGGCTTTGACGTGTTCAACTTGAGTCACACCATGGACATGGCCGCCGTGCAGGCCAAGATGCCCGGCGTGGTACTGATGGGCAACGTCCCGCCGCTCGACGTGATGGCGCGCGGCACGCCCGATCGGGTGTGTGCCTGGGCGCGCGAATGTCTGCGCAAGACCGGGGGGCGCGGGCTGATTCTTTCCGCCGGAGGAGGTGTGAGTCCCGGCACGTCACCAGGAGCGATTGATGCATTGGTGTGTACGACCGGCGACGTGTAACCGCCGACCGCCGTAAGCCGTCTGTGTGAGATCGCCAAAGGGGGCGGTTGGTAGTCGGCGGTCTAATGAAAAGGAGCCAACCCGATGAAGCAGAACAAGTACGTCTTTAGTACCACAGAAACGATCCGGTATCGTTTCCCGACCCACACGAACAACCTCGTGATGGATCGTTCCGAGGCAGAAACTTCCGAGGCATTCATGGTCGTGCTCCAACCAGGCGAAGCGCCACCGTTGCATGTGCATCACGATACCGAGCAGGTCTTTTACATCCTGCGAGGCGCTGGCACGCTGCAAATCGGTGACGACAAGCCACAGCACTTTTCCATCAGGCCCGGCGACCTGGTGCGCATCCCGCCACACGCGTATCACCTGGTACGCTGCGAAAGCCAGGAGCCTGTCGTCTATCTGAGCGTAGACTGCTTTGTGGGCGGCAAGCCGAAAGACGAGCCTACGTGGGATAGTCATGTGCGCACGATGTGTGAGCAGAAAGGATGGGATTTCGACCAGATCCGCGCACGGTAGCAGAACATCAGATGGAGGACAACATTCTATGAACCTGGAAGAACTGAATCGCATGTACGACTTTGCCGGCCAAACCATCGTCATTACCGGCGGGACCGGCATCTTGGGTGGCGAGATTGCCTGTGCGCTGGCCGGGTGTGGGGCCAGCGTTGCTCTGCTCGATCGCAATCTGGAGCCGGCGCAAATGCTATTGGAGCGCATGGGGCAGTGCGCGGACCAGGCGGAAGCCGTCGGCGGCGATGTCCTGGACGTAAGTAGCTTGCGCCAGGCCGCCGAGGCCATCCTCAAAAGATTCGGCAAGATTGATGCTCTGGTGAACGCCGCTGGAGGGAACAAGCCACAGGCTACGACCGCCGCTGGCCAATCCTTCTTCGACCTGTCGGCGGACGCCTTGCGGTGGGTGTTCGACCTGAATATCCTGGGCACCATGCTCCCCTGCCAGGTCTTTGGCCGGATCATGGCCGAAAAGGGCCAGGGGGTCATCCTCAACATCTCGTCCATGAACGCCTTTCGCCCCCTCACCCGCATCCCGGCCTATTCTGCGGCCAAGGCCGGCGTCAGCAATTTCACTCAATGGCTGGCGGTGCACATGGCGCAAGAATATTCGCCCCGGATTCGAGTCAATGCTATCGCGCCCGGCTTTTTCTCGACGAGGCAAAACAAGTTCCTGCTCACCGACGAAAAGACTGGCGAGTTGACGCCGCGCGGGCAGTCCATCATCGCCCATACTCCGATGGCCCGCTTTGGCCAGCCGGAAGACCTCTTCGGCGCAGTGTTGTGGCTCCTTTCGCCGGCCTCGGCCTTTATCACAGGGATTGTCGTGCCCATTGACGGCGGCTTTTCGGCTTACAGCGGAGTGTAAACATTCGACTGCTTTGTGCTCTCGGCGTCTTGACGGTAAGAATGTGAGGCGTAAAATGATAATTGGCAAAGGATACAGTGATCGTTGCTTGACGAATGACGAGGTACATGAGATTGTGAGCCAGGCGGCTGCTTCACTGGCCGTGGACGGCAAGCGCGTACTTGTCATCATCCCGGATGGCACCCGCACGATGCCGATGCCGTTAATGTTTAGCCTGTTCCAGGAATTGCTCAGCCCGCGAGTAAAGGCGCTGGATTACCTGGTGGCGTTGGGCACTCACGCGCCGATGAGCGATGCTCAGTTGAGCAAGCTGGTGGGCCAGACGGTCGTCAATGGCCAAGCCGGGCGGAGCCACATCGTCAATCACGAGTGGAGCAATCCGTCCAGCCTCGTAGAAGTGGGCGTTATCCCGGCCGACGAAATCCGGCAGATCACCGACGGGCTGATGGCCCACGATGTTTCGGTGCGACTTAACAAACTCGTCCTGGATTACGATCAACTCATTATCTGCGGGCCGGTCTTTCCTCACGAAGCGGCCGGGTTTTCCGGGGGCAACAAGTACTTTTTCCCCGGCATCGCCGGCCCGGACATTATCAACTTTATTCACTGGCTGGGAGCAGTGATCACCAATTACAAGGTCGTCGGCGCGCATCACCCGCCAACGCGGGCCATCATCGACCGGGCAGCCGCTTTCGTCAATTGCCCCACGGTTTGCTTTGCGTTGGTCGTTGTGGCGGAGGGCCTGGCTGGTGTATACTTTGGCACTCCACAGGAAGCCTGGCAGGCCGCAGTGCCCTTATCCGCCGAAAAGTACATCATTTACGTAGACAAGCCCTTCCGGCAAGTCTGGTCGGTCATGCCCGAAATGTATGACGATCTCTGGACAGGAGCCAAGGGGATGCTCAAAGTGGAGCCGGCAGTCGCCGACGGCGGCGAGGTGATCATTTACGCCCCCCACATCACTGAGATCAGCTACACACATGGCAAGTTAATTGACCAGATCGGCTACCACTGTCGCGATTACTTTTTGGCGCAATGGACCAAGTTCAAGGGGTATCCGGGGGCGGTGCTCTCGCACTCGACCCTGATCAATGGGTTGGGGCAGTATGACGCCGCAACCGGCATAGAGACCCATCGCGTCCGTGTAACGCTGGCGACCAGGATTCCTGAGGAGCGTTGCCGGCGGCTCAATATCGGTTACCTTGATCCGGCCAGCGCCAATCTCCGCGATTTACAGGGCCGTGAAGATGAAGGCATCCTCGTCGTGCCTCGCGCTGGAGAGATGCTTTACCGGGTCAAGTAGCAAGAAGCCAAGACACGGAGACAAGAAGACCATGGAGACCATACCTGTCGGCCCAACGACATCGTCTCTTGCTGAGACTGGCAATGCCCCCGCCGACTCTTATCGGCCCGGCTATCTCACCTATCTCCTGCTCATTGGTGCCGCACTGTGGATTGTCGTGGTAACCGTGGGCGTTCAAGGCATCGCGTGGCTTGTTGACCAAACATTGTTGATCGAAGGCATACCCATGCCGTGGTTTGCCTGGCCGCTGATCTCTTGGGCGCATGGGCTTGCGCTCGCGCTACCGGTTGTGCCGCTTGCCATCTGGACCCGCGCGCCGCGCTTTCGAGCAGCCTATCGGGTGTGGGGGCTAGCTATCGGGTTCTTGTTTGTGCTGGGGCTGGTGCGGGCCTTCCCGATGCTATGGAATCAAGCAGCCGCGCTGGCGCAGATCATCCTCAGTCTGGCTTCGGTCGGCGGGCTGTTGATCCTGGTTCGGACGCAGGGGCACAGGCTGGACCGGCAATGGAGTGCATTAGCTCCCGCGCTGAGCCTTGCGCTGGTGATCATCCTTCCGTGGTTAGCTTGGGGTGCTCTCGGCTCACCGCTCGATACCCTGCTCAACCTGTTGGCCGGGTTGAGCCTGGGTTTGTTTGCAGGAGTATTACTGGGCTTGCTCTTGTTTCAACCACTTGTTGAGCACACGTCTGGACCAGGCTGGGACGTTGCCTTGGGCGGGTTCGCGGCAGGAATCGCACTCCTCATCCTCGGATCAGGCTTTGGCTTCAACGGTAGCCAACTGCTTTTAATGATCAGCTTGCCACCGCTCGGTCTAGTCGCTGCAGGAGCCAGCCGCCTGGCCGGGCCGGGCACCAGCGCCACTAACCGGTTCCCTTCCGCTTCGCTGCGGGCATCTGCGACTTGGCTGCCGGTCACGGCTCTCGTCGGCCTGGTTGCCGCGGCGCCACTTTTGTTCGTGGATCCGGAAGAGCTGACATTGCTTCTGGGCGATAACGAGATCCTCTCCTGGGCGCTCCGGGCAGCGGGGCTGTCGTTCTTGCTCGCCTCGATTGTCGGCCTCCTCCTATGGGCGCTCCGCAACCGGCTCAACGGGCCGCCCCGCCTGGGCCTGTCGCTCAGTGCGTTTGTTATGACGTGGCTGGGCGGCTTGCTGCTCTACTTTTTCGTCGGGCAGCCTGGCTTTTACGGTGAGCAATTGTTCGTCATTCTGCGTGATCAGGCCGATCTGAGCCAGGCCCGCTCGATCGCCGACCGGAACGAACGCTTGCGCTATGTGTACACGACGCTGACCCGGCACGCCGATGCGACTCAGGCTAACCTGCGCGCCACACTCGATTCAATACACGTCGGATACCAGCCCTACTACCTCGTCAACGCGATAGAAGTGAACGGCGGGCCGGTCCTGCGTGCTTACCTTTCGCGCCGGCCCGAAGTGGATCGCATCCTGGATAGTCAACACTTGCGCCCGTTGCCCGCTCCTGTGCCGATCAGCACTGGCACCAAACCTGCGCCGGCCGAGCCCCAGTGGAACATCACGTCTATCGGCGCAGACCGGGTGTGGAACGAGTTCGGCGTTACGGGCAAGGGCATCGTCGTCGGCCAATCGGACTCGGGCATGCAAGGCGATCATCCTGCGTTGCGCGATGGCTATCGCGGGCGCGACGGGCAGGATGACTATAATTGGCTCGACCCGTGGAACCACACTCGCAAGCCCAGCGACATCGGTGGGCACGGTACGCACACACTCGGCTCGATCCTGGGACGAGGCGGCATCGGCGTCGCGCCGGGAGCCGAATGGTTCGGCTGTGTCAACCTGGCCCGCAACCTGGGCGACCCTGCCCGGTACCTCGACTGTATGCAGTTCATGCTTGCCCCCTATCCACAGAGTGGCAACTCGTTCAAAGACGGCGACCCAACCCGCGCAGCCCACGTTATCAACAATTCATGGGGCTGCCCACCCATTGAGGGCTGCGATGCAAACGCGCTGGCCCCGGCGGTGAGTGCGCTGCGGACGGCGGGGGTCTTTGTCGTCGCCTCGGCTGGCAACGAAGGCCCCCGGTGCGGCAGCGTGAGCGATCCGATTGCAATCTATGAGGCCGTCTTTAGTGTCGGCGCGGTGGATCAGTTTGGGAACCTCGCCTCCTTCAGCAGCCGTGGACCGGTGACTGTGGACGGCAGCGGGCGTATCAAACCCAATATCGTGGCGCCGGGGGTTAATGTTCTCTCGTCCCTGCCGGGGAGTGCCTACGGCTCGAACAGCGGCACCTCGATGGCCGGGCCGCATGTCGTCGGCGTCGTGGCGTTGATGTGGTCGGCTCAACCCAAGTTGATCGGCGATATTGACCGGACGGAGCAAATCCTTACCGAGACGGCGCAGCCCTATACCGGGCCGCAGGACAATTGCTCGGATGGAGGCAGACCGAACGACGACGCCGGCTACGGACTGGTGGATGCTTATGCTGCGGTCAAGGCAGCCTTGGCGGTCAAGTAAGATGTTCGGCGAATCTGCAAATCAACACGTGAAAGGAAGGAATAGAGCATGAGCAAAGCAGACATTGGCCTCATTGGCCTGGCAGTCATGGGCCAGAACCTGGCCCTGAACATGGATGACCACGGATTCACGGTGGCGGTCTTTAACCGCACGGTGTCCAAGGTAGATGAGTTCCTCGACAAGGTCGCCAAGGGCACCAAGGTCATGGGTACACATTCAATCGAGGAACTGGTCAGCGTGCTCGAGAGACCTCGCCGCGTTATGCTCATGATTCAGGTCGGCCAGCCAGTGGATGATTTTATCGAGCGGCTCATCTCGCACCTAGAGCCGGGCGATATGATCGTTGACGGCGGCAACTCGAACTATAACGACACCATCCGCCGCACAGCCTACGTCGAATCCAAAGGGCTGCTCTACATCGGCACGGGTGTCTCAGGTGGCGAGGAGGGCGCGCGTCACGGCCCCTCTATCATGCCCGGTGGGTCGCCTGCGGCCTGGCCACACATCAAGCCCATCTTTCAGGCCATCGCCGCCAAGGTCAAGCGCCCCGACGGCGGGGAGGATCCCTGCTGCGACTGGGTAGGCGAAAACGGCGCGGGGCACTATGTCAAGATGGTGCACAACGGCATCGAATACGGCGACATGCAGCTCATCTGCGAAGCCTACCTACTTATGAGAGACGGGCTGGGCATGAGCGCCGGCGAGATGCACAAGGTCTTTGCCAAGTGGAACAAAGGCAAGCTCGACTCGTACTTGATCGAGATCACGCGCGACATTCTGGGTTACAAAGACACCGATGGCAAGCCGCTGGTGGACAAGATCTTGGACGCCGCCGAGCAAAAGGGCACCGGCAAGTGGACGGGCATCTCGGCGCTGGATATGGGTATCCCGCTGACCCTGGTCGTCGAGGCGGTGCTGGGACGGTCGCTTTCGGCGTTGAAAGAAGAGCGCGTGGCCGCGTCCAAGGTGCTTTCCGGCCCCAAGCTCAGGTTCACCGGCGATAAAAAAGCGTTTGTGGATGACCTGCAAGAAGCACTCTATGCCGCCAAGATCATGTCATACACTCAAGGGTATATGCTGATGCGGGCCGCGGCGAAAGAATACAAGTGGAACCTCAATTATGGCGGCATCGCGCTGATGTGGCGCGGCGGCTGCATCATCCGCTCCGCTTTTCTGGGCAAGATCAAGGAAGCGTTTGACAAGAACCCCAACCTCAGCAACTTGCTGCTCGCCCCATATTTTACGGAGCAGGTCGAAGCAGCGCAGCCGGCGTGGCGGCGCGTGGTGGCCAAGGCTGTCCAGAGGGGCATCCCGGTTCCGGCCATGTCCAGCGCGCTGGCGTTCTATGACGGGTATCGCTGCGAGAGGTTGCCCGCCAACCTGCTCCAGGCGCAGCGTGATTACTTTGGTGCTCATACCTACCAACGCGTGGACAAGCCGCGCGGCGAGTATTTCCACACAAACTGGACGGGCCACGGCGGCAACGTGACCTCGACCGTTTGGAAGAAAGGTTAGTACAGTACGGCCAAAATACTGCCACAGTTTGTCATTCTGAGCGGAGCGAAGAATCTCGTTCCTACAAGGCAGAGACCCTTTGCGCAAAAAGCGTGCTCCAAGAATACCACATCGCAAGGAGAATGAAATGAAGTACGGTCTGAATATCCGGCAGGATGGCGCGCTGGATTTGGTGTCCGTCGGCGCCCTTAACCACCGCGTGGATTCGGGGATCATTCCCTTCCGCAAGGCGACCGAGTGGCAGATCCATCCCAGCGGCGGCGAGTACAACGTCGCCGCCAACCTGGCCGACTGCTTTCGCCTGCGGACTGGCATGGTCACGGCGATGGTTGACTATCCCATCGGCGATCTGATCGCCGAGCGGGTGAGAGCGATGGGCGTCAAGCCCTTTTACAAGCATTTCAAGCACAACGGCGTGAACGGCCCCAACATGGCGACCATTTACAGCGACCGAGGACACGGCGTGCGCGCCCCGGTTGTGTTTTACAACCGCGCGAACGAGGCAGCCGCGCAGCTCAAGCCCGGCGACTTTCAATGGGGCGCAATCTTGGCCGGCGGCGTGCGCTGGCTCCACAGCGGTGGCATTTTTGCATCGTTGTCGGAAACGACAGGTGAGGTGATCATCGAAGGCATGCAGGCGGCCAAGGCTGCCGGCGCGGTGATCTCTTTTGACCTGAACTATCGCGAAAAGCTGTGGAACATCTGGGGTGGCCAGCAGCGCGCGCAGTCTGTTATCGGGCGCATCGTGGCGAATGTTGATGTCCTTGTCGGCAATGAAGAGGATCTGCAAAAGGGGCTGGGCATACCTGGACCGGAGGCCGCGACCAAGTCCAAGCTCGACCCGAGCGCGTTCTTGGGAATGATTGATCAGGTGGTGCTCAAATACCCGCAGATCAAGGTCGTCGCGACGACGCTGCGAGAAGTGCACTCGACGAACCGGCACAGTTGGGGCGCCGTGGCCTGGATCGACGGCAAGACGTACGTTTCCCCTACCTGCGAGCTCGACGTTTACGATCGCGTCGGCGGCGGAGACGGGTTCGCGGCCGGTTTTTTCTACGGTCTGCTCACAGGCGAGGAACCAGCAGAGGCGGTCAAGCTGGGCTGGGCGCACGGCGCGCTTATAACCACTTTCCCGGGCGACACTACTATGGCGACCGTGGAGCAAGTACGGGCTTTTGCAAAAGGTGGCTCGGCGCGCATCCAGCGGTGACCGGCATCTCATTCGTTCAGACCCGAAAGGTATTACAGACCTTTCGGGTCTCTTTCCCTAGTTGCGCCGCTCGCGCAGCTCATCCTCATCCGGCGGCTTGGCCTGATCGCCCACCGTCCCTAGTTGCACGATGCGCGTGATGGTCTCGACGTCGTTCGTCGCCGCCTCAATGTCGCTGCGCATTTTGAGCAGCCTTCCCATATCCTGCGTCTGAAAGTAACCGCTTTCGTCATCCACGATCAGTTTTTCGCGGCCAAATTCATCTTGCAGGCGATGCAGCTCGTGTTACCACCCATCCGTCAATCCAACGGCAAGGCGACCGATACATTCGCCCGCGTCGAGCGATAGATCGCCTCGACCAATTCCACGCTCCGCCGCCCTTCGTGTCCATCTACCGCCGGGCGTCGGCGCTCGCGGATTGCCGCAACAAAATCCTGGAACTGGGCTGTGTGTCCAGCCGCATTGATGTCCATTGGCCTTGCCGCGCCACTGCTGGCGCCGGCCTCGTCTACACGGTCCTCGTGCGGGTCAGCCAGATGCCACTCCAATCGCCCCTGGCCTTTGTGGTAGATCGCGCTGCCTCGGCTGCCGTAAAACTCTAATCGCTCGGGATAGCCGGGGAAGGCGCTGGTCGTGGCCTGGATCAGCCCCAGCCGGCCATCCGGGTATTCCAGGATTGCCAGCCCCGAGTCTTCCACCTCGATCTGGTGATTGAGCGTCCGCACATGCGCCGTCACGCGGGCAGGCGTGCCCACCAGCCACACCAACAGGTCAATCGCGTGAATCGCTTGGTTGATCAGCACACCGCCGCCCTCGTGCGCCCACGTGCCGCGCCACGGGCCGCTCCGATAGTATTCATCGGTGCGATGCCAAAGTGTGTTGGCGCTGACCCAGAGCAGCCGGCCCAGCCGGCCCGCGTCAAGCGCAGCTTTGAGCTGACGCGAAAGCGACTCGAACCGGCTCTGGAAGATGACGCCCGACGTGACGCCCGCTTTTTCGCAGGCTGCAATCATCGCGTCACATTCGGTCACAGTGCGGGCCATCGGCTTTTCGCACAGCACGTGCTTGCCGGCGGCCGCGGCATCCAGCGTCATCGGCAAGTGCAAATCGTGTGGCGTGCAAAGCGTCACCGCGTGCACGCCGTCACGCGCGAGCAAATCGCGGTAATCGGCGTACCATGTTCCCCCATGTTCAGCGACAAAAGCCCGTCCACGCTCTGGATTGCGCGTCGCAACGGCGACGAGTTCTGCATCCGGCGTACCCTTGATGGCTGCGGCGTGTATCGGTGCAATGTTGCCCACCCCGATGATGCCGAATCCGAGTGATGGCATAGTCCCTCCAGTTTCACACATCTATTCTACCACACGCTCTGCAATTGTCCGGCCACGAGGCTTGTGTTACAATGACGCGCGTCGTCTGCGCATCCTACAAGGAGAAGAATGCTCACCGTCCGAGTGACGGCGAGTCTATAGAATGGCTCAAGCAACCGTTGTGCAGCAAGCCTCAACACCATCCACCGGCTCGTTTCAAACCGACCGAGTTTTGACCCTCACGGGTGGCCACCTGATCCATGACATGTTCACCAGCTTTGTCGCCCCGCTCCTGCCTCTCATCATCCAAAAGCTCAGCCTGTCGCTGACGCTGGCGGGATCACTCGTAGCCTTTCAGCAATTGCCTTCGCTCATCAACCCTTTCATGGGCTTGTTGGCCGACCGGATCAGCCTGCGCTGGTTCGCCATCCTGGCGCCCGCCATCACGGCGACGGCCATGAGCCTGATCGGCGTCGCACCGAGTTACACCGTGCTAGTCATCCTGTTGCTCGTGGCCGGCCTCAGCACGGCAGCCTGGCACGTCCCTGCGCCTGTCATGGTCAGGCGTGTCTCGGGTCAGCAAGTGGGCCAGGGCATGAGTTTCCTGATGCTCGGCGGCGAGCTGGCGTATACGATCGGCCCTTTGCTGGCAGTCGCAGCCGTGTCCTGGTGGGGATTAGAGGGTACCTGGCGGCTCATCCCGCTAGGCATCGCGGCTTCGGTCATTCTTTATTGGCGGCTGCACGACGCCGATGCGCGCCCTGCCGAGAACGGCAACAACAACGGCTCGTGGGCCGGGTCGTGGCGAGAGCTGAGGCTGGTCATGTTGCCCCTGGCGGGTATCATCGTCGCACAGGGATTCATGTCTGCTGCCCTGGCCACATACTTGCCCACGTTTCTCTCCAAAGAAGGAGCCAGTTTGTGGCTGGCGGGCAGCGCCTATTCTACGATGCAGGCGGCGGCAGCCGCCGGCTCGTTGGCGACTGGCACGCTGAGCGACCGGCTGGGCCGTCGCCGTGTGCTCGCCTTTGCCTTGATCGCTGGGCCGGCGTTGATGCTCCTGTTTTTGGCAGCGCGGGGATGGGAGATATTTCCCATCTTGGCGGCACTAGGTATGACAGGGCTTGCAACCACCCCGGTGCAGTTGACGCTGGTGCAGGAATACAGCCGTGACCATCCGGCCACGGCCAACGGCATTTACATGGCGACCAGCTTTGCAGGACGCTCCTTGATCATCATCGCCGTGGGCGTGATGGCCGACCACTGGGGACTGCGCCCGACATTCCAGGCCTGCGCGCTGTTGAGTTTCGCGGCCGCGCCGTTCGTTCTGTTGCTGCCCAAAAAGACAATTGCAGGTCGCTGACCGCCGACCGCAGACGACAGCAGCGCGATACCACACAGGGGCACGAGCGAGTATCCCGCGCCTCTCGACATTTCCGCTCATGCCAGTAAAGAGTTGAAACAGCTGTGGGACCCGAGCGCATCACTCCTGGCACGATGCTATAATGGAATCGGAACGGGACTGCTGCACAAGGTACCGCAACCAGTCGAACATGCTTTTTGAGGGGAAGCATGCCCGAGCTGCCTGATCTTGAGGTCATCCGCGAGTTCCTGGGACCGCGCCTGGCTGGCGTGGCCATCGCGTTGGCCGAGGTGCGGCGCCCGCTCGTCGCGCGCAACTTGCACGGTGGCGAGTTGGTCAGTCACCTGGTGGGCCGCCGCTTTGTATCGGTCGGCCGGCGGGGCAAATTCCTGCTTCTGGAGCTTGAGGGGGGCCTCACCCTGGTGATCAATCCCATGTTAGCCGGGCGCATCCGCTATGGCGAGCCTCTCCAGCGTCCACGAGCGCGCGACGCCCTGGTGCTTGGGCTCACCGACGGCCGCGAGCTGCGCTACTATGATGCGGCCGACACGGGCAAAGTGTACCTCACGAGTGACCTCAACCAGGTACCGGCTTTCCCCGGTCAGGGCCCGGAGGCGATAGATCCCGCGCTCACCTTTGATGCCTTCCGCGAGCGGTTGAGCCGGCATCGAGGCGAGATCAAAGGGATACTGACCAACCAGTCCTTTGTGGCCGGCATCGGCAATGCCTACGCCGATGAAATCCTCTGGTCGGCTCACATCTACCCGTTCCGTCGCCGCGCGGATCTGGACGACGGGGAGGTCGCCCGGCTCTTGGCAGTCATGCAGTCAGTGCTGAACGAGGCGATCGCGATACTCCGCAATAGGGTGGGTGGGGCTATTGACGTAGAGGTACGTGACTTTTTGTCCGTGCACGGCAAAGCTGGCCAGCCGTGCCCGCGTTGCGGCAGCCTCATCAGCGAGGTGAAGCGCCAGCGTGCCGCGACCCATTTCTGTCGCGCTTGCCAGCCGGGATTGATGATTGACCGTCGGAACCGGCCACCGATTCGTTGAGCCTTGTCGCATTTTCAACAGATGACTATATGACACTCAAGCCGTTGCCTGTCAATCGCCGTCTAGATGTGCTGGTCATCGGCGGCGCATCGCTGGACGTGCTACACCTGGTTGGAGGGCAGACGGTATCTTCTGCCGGAGGCGCCGGGCTGTATACAGCACTGGCAGCGCATTGTGCCGGCGCCAGGGTCGGCATGTTCGCACCGCGCCCCGATCCCATGCCAGATGTGCTCGAACCCGCTGCCAATCGGACCACGTGGATGGGCCCGGTTGTTCCACCAGACCAACTACCCCGCTTTGAAATCGCGCATCATGGGGGTGGGCGCGCGACGCTCGTCAACGCGTCCTGGGGCGCAGAAAGCCAGTTGACGCCCGATGCGCTGCCGCTCGACTTGCGCGACACGGCCATCGTGCACATCGCCGCGTTGCGTAGTGCAGAGCGCCAACTGATGTTCGCCCGTGCCTGCCGTTCTTGGGGCCGATCTCGACTTTCCGCAGGAACGTATGGTCGGTCGATTGCCAACGAGCGTGATCTCGTCCGCGCCTTGTTCGAGTCCGTTGAATTGTTCTTTATGAACGAGAACGAGGTTAACTTGCTGTTCGGGAATGTCGATGCCGCGCGCACACGGCCCGATCAAGTCTTGTTCGTGACGCTTGGCCGGCGCGGCGCTCTGGTCATCCAGGGCGATTACATTACGCACGTTCCCGGAGCACACGCTGTCGAACTCGACCCGACCGGCGCGGGGGACACTTTCTGCGGTGCAGTGCTGGCTGGGCTGGCAGGCGGGGGGCACCCGGCCATGACCGCCTGCGCCGCGGCGGCACTTGCGGCAGAGATGATTGGCGACATTGGCCCGGCACGATTACTCTCGGATCAGCCTGCGCCTGGCGTGCCAGTGGATGTGCGCTGCCAGTCCAACTCTGATCAGATTCGCCGCGTGGCCGAGCGCGTCTCGCAATTGCCTCTAGTTCAGCCGTTCAGCTTTACGGGCGATTTGTTCCCGTCCGTCGGCCACCCGGCGACACTCGATTTCTTTTTTGCAACAGTGCTGCAACAGTTCGGCTTCTGGGAAACGCACAACGGACGTTACCATCAACCGATGATTGCCACCATCGATGGTCACCGGCTCAAAGGCTCCGATTACCTGTGGTATGCTTTTCGCCGCCAGCTTGACCGAGATCCCCATTTCTTCTCTTCGGCCCGGCAAGCAGCGCTGCCAGCAGACGAACTGGGCGGGGTCTTGCAGTCGGATGAGGGGAAGAACCCGATGCCAGCGTTCGATTTGCACGTGCAGTCAGCTCGCGCGTATGGACATGACATGCAATCGCTCAGATGGACGGCGGCGGACGTCGTTGCCACCGCCGGACAATCGGAGCAACCGCGCGCGGCGCTGCTTGATCTGTTGACGCACGTCGGCGGGTACAAGGAAGACCCACTGCGCAAGAAAGCCATGCTATTAGCGTTGATTTTGGAACAGCGACCTGAGCACTTTTTACGTCCAGCACCAGGCGAGGCCGAGCCTCCGGTGATTGACTATCACTTGATGCGGTCATGCCTGCGCATCGGCTTGATAGAGATCCGCGATGATGAGTTGCGCCGGCGGGTGATCGGGCGCGAGGAACTGGTAGCGGAAGATGAGTGGGCCATACGCTGGGCAGCCTATCAGGCGATCCAGCAGGTGCAACGGCAATCAGGCCGGAGTATGGGCGCGGTGGATTGGTTCTTTTTCGGGGCGCGCCAACGCTGCCCGGAGATGACTGAGCCGGACTGTGAACACTGCGCGGTCAACTCGGTGTGTATGCATCGTAAGGAGCTTTTCCAGCCAGTGATACGCACTACCTTCTATTGATGGGGCGCCTAGGCTTTCTGGCGCGAGTCTCTCCATTGCACTAGCTTCTCCACGCCTGCGAACTTCCACGGGTCTCGCAGATTCATGATGATATGGCTTGCGCCTGCCTCGACATACTCGTCGAGGGTGCGAGCAGTGTACGATGGCACTAAAACGGAGCGCTCAATCTTCTTGGGATTCCGTCCCACTTTAGCGCACCACTGGTCAAGCACCTCGCACTTGTGTCTGTACTGCCGGGGCGGGCCAAAACCGTTCCAGATATCTGCGTGTTGCGCCACCAGCTTGAGCGTAACCTGCTCTCCCTCGCCGCCGATGAGAATGGGAATTGGATTCCGCACCGGCTTGGGCAACTCTGCCTGCCACCGGTGCTTGATGCGGGGCAAAGCGTCGGCCAATGCCATCAGCCGCTCACGCGCCGTGCCAAACGTGTAGCCATACTCGCGGTACTCGAGCTCGAACCAGCCCGCGCCGATGCCCAGGATGAGACGCCCGCCGCTGATGTGATCTACCGTTTTCGCCATCGTCGCCAGCAGATTAGGATTGCGATAGCTATTGCACGTGACCATGCAGCCGATTTCGGCGCGGCTCGTTAGCGTCGCCATCACAGTAAGCAGCGTCCATGCTTCCAAGTGGTTCCCCTTGTGGTTGCCATAAGGCGGGATAAAGTGGTCCCAATTCCAGATAGTGTCCACGCCAAGCGACTCGACCTGGCGCATGGCCCTGGCATACGAAGCATAGGTGGTGTATTGTGGCTCCAGCAATACGCCGACCCGCAGAGAAGCCATAGCGTTTTCTCCTGTGATCTTTTGTCGTGATTATACTGGCGCTGTTAGCACGACGCAATCGCCACAGGCTTGAACCGGCATGAAGAGCAGCCGTCTGCCATCAGCAGGGCCAAGATCAGGCGAGTGTGCTGTTCGGCGCGGGGATGGGCGTGCCGGAGACATTGATTCCGAGCACGTGCAAAAGCTGACTGATGTTAATGTCGGTTGGAATGCCTTCTTTGTGCCAATGGTAGCGGCAACCACAATAATCCAGCAAGACCCCCTGGGCCGGGATACCCAATTCTTGCGTCTCCCACCCGCCAGGAGCATTGGTCAACACGCAAGAGATGCCGATAATCCCTACCTTGTCGTCATTTCTCAAGCTCATCGCACCAGCCGAAAAGACACGCAGGTCCTCGGGCAGAATGAGGATACCAAAGCCAAGCTTGTCCCCCAATTTGGTCAGTTGATGCACCCGGCAGCCCGGCGTGCACCCTGCACAGCGGGCACCGAAAGAGGTCGAACGAGCCTGGCATTTGTCATCTGATTGAGCTCGCATGCAGGGCGGCACAAGCACGAGCTTCCGCGCCGTATTGAGAAAATCCTGCCGGAAAACCCGATTGAGGATCTCTGTTCCCACCATGTTCAAGTGATACTCGACTCGGCGTCTGCCACAGAAGATGGCATCCTCTCGCCAGCGATAGTTTGGATGGACCGTGGCCAGGAACTGTTCCACGTGAGGTGTGTAACGACCGAGAGTTGCTTGACTCCGAGTTTCGAACCAAGCGGCCAGCGCAATAGCAGTTGCCAGATGATGGGACGCCTCTTCGGTTGGTCGGTCTGCCAAGAAATCCTGCCAAATGTGCAACCGCTTGGCCTCTTGGCGCAAGTCGCCGGTTGCCTCCAGCCAATTCAACAACCGGCTAAAGTGACCCAACGTCGGTGTTGGTGCTTGGGCCCGGCGCCGACCATCAGAAGGCAGAAAAAGAGTTGCCAGCACTCCACGGAGCAAGTCAGCACCTGGCTTTAAGAGACCTCCTCGCTGGCGCAGACGGACCAAGCCGGTCATTACTCGGCGGGGAGCCTCGGCCAAACCTAGAGCCTCGCCTGCATATACCTGCCATAGCGTACCCAAGGTCAAGAGTTCAAAGACGCACTCGGCATAGGTGCGGGGCGCCTCGTGGTCGGTTGTCTGCAAATGGGACTGAAAGGCTTCCACCAATGACAGGATGCGGCCTTTAGCTTCAGCCAGCACTTGATCGGTGAAGATGGCCACATCACGGTAGTACTGGTCTGACCGCGCTTGCCCATCCCTGAGCGAGTAGGTGATCACTTGCATACGTCGTCCTCATGCCACGTTGAGGCGGCATTCTCACAAAGAGTCTATCCAAGAAGAACATGGCGACCTGAGCAAGGTCGAGCCAGGTCTAACCATGCACCGACTTACTTCGCGCCCTGCAGCAATTTGACGACGCGCAGCGCATCCAGCGTCAACCACTTGTTGGGTTTACCAGGCTGCCCGAAGTCAAATCGGGGGCAACTCTGCCGTGACCCCTTTGTAGCATTCGCAAGGTGGGCATAGTTTTCACTTGACGGCCAATCGTCGCTTGCGTTCAAAGAACCGGCGCGATTTGGCTCGGTTGCCACATTCGTCCATCGAGCACCACCGGCGCAGATGGTTCCGACTGGTGTCTAGAAAGAGCCAATCACAGCCCTCACCTGCGCATTGGCGTATCCGACCTGTATGATCAGAGGTCAACAATTCTGCCGCCGAGAGCGCGATGGGCCAGAGCATCCGGTGCAGTGCCGTCTTGTCGGTCCAATCCAAAACAAAGCCTGCTGCTGTTCGGACGATCTGCGAGTGGGCCAATGCCTCGGCTCGCGTTTCGTTCAGTGCAGCCAGATCATTTTCTTTAGGCGTGGCCCTGCGGGCAATCGCCGAGAGAACCCGGTAGATGGTTTCTCGTACAACGATAGCACGCTTAAAAGCCGCTGCCACCTTGTCGGGTTTGCGGGCTGTTTCTCGGATGAGTGACCGAGCGTCGGGATCGGTCAAGATACCTGCCTTCCGGCTCCACACCACAAGATCGCTGTAATCCTTGAGGTATTCATGCCCAGATGGTTTGCCATGTCCGTTGAGGGTATTGGCAAAGTCCAAACACAACACTCCACCTATCAACCTGTGGGTCTCTGCTTCTGATCTGATGTCATTCATAGGAGCAACTCCTGGCATCGAGGGTTTGCCTCGCGTCGGGGCAGTTTCCTCTAACCACTATACCTATACTAACAGGTTCGCGGAGACCTGTCAAACCATGCCGTTGCACACCCTCTTGACAACCTGCGTACAACTCAATATAATATAACCAGTATAAAGCATTGAACAGGTTGAATGTATTCAGCCGGTTCGGGAAAGGAGAATATACCCATGGAAACCTTTAAACGTTGGCGAGCGCTCGCCGGGGGCGCAGGCCTGGCGCTCGCCATGGCAGTGTTGATTGCTGCGTGCGCGACTGGTACACCTGCCGCTGTTCCGACGGCACCCAATATGGGCGAGATCACACCTGGTCCTCACAAACAAGTGCCGGATCTCTCAACAACCATCGAGGTTCCACCGTTCCCTTATTCCTTGCCGCTTCCACCGCCGGTGCCTTCGATCGTGGATGGCCTTTACACCAAGACAGTCCCGCTAGAAGGCACGCCGGTCCCCTGCAAGCGGTGTGCGGGCTATCGCCTGGAGGGTGGTGTGTGGTCGCTGTATTTAGACAAGGGTGTGTTCAAGGTGTTCCAGCAAGACACCGATTTTGAAGCGGTAGGTTCCTTTACCATTTCAGGCGACCACATCACATTCTTTAACGATCCCTATTGTGAAGAAAACCTGGCGATGGTGGGGACCTATGCATGGGCGTTGGACGGGAATTCGCTCATTCTCAAGACCATTGATGACTCGTGCTCCATCGGTCTCAGAGCAAAGAATCTGACCTCCTCCCCGTGGATGCGAGTCGAGCGAGAACAGAGCCAAAACGCTGATCCGTGTCAACCTCCCAATCGAGAAGCCGCTGTCACAGACCACTGGCCCAAGCCGGTCGGTTGCCAATAAAGTGCGCCACCAGGCCGCCCGGCGCTACAGTCTTGAGCAGGTAATACGAAAATATGTCCAGGATGAAGAGAACGGAGCAAATCTCGCTTGGCGAACTGCGCGCGTTGCGTATGCGAGCGCAATGTCTGACCCCACGCTTTCCGCGGACGGCGCTAGTGGACGTCGTCAAGGCATTGTGCGGAGTCAACGCCCAACTGCCCTCAGCCATGGCATTGTCCCTGCGGGCGCGCATCGAGGGTTTGGTCATTGAGGATATTGAGACAAGCCGGGTGAAGGATCGCGCGTTGGTGCGAACATGGTGTATGCGCGGCACGATGCACCTGCTCGCCGCTGACGATGTGGATTGGCTGCTTTCGGCTATCGCGCCAGCCGTGATACGTGGCGGGTGGCGTTGGCTCGAAAAGCGGGGCGGGCTGGAACGAGAGCGCGCCGAAAAGGTTCTGGAGGAAGCGTATAGGACCTTGAAGGCAAAGGGACCCATGACGCGCCGCGAGCTCATGGCGGCTGTTGCGGCGCGTTATGGGCCTAAAGTCAAGTCTGCCGCTGCCGGAGTAGTCCAGCTTAGCGGCATGCTGGGACGTGTGTGCTTTGGGCCCGATCATGGTGCTCAACCCACCTACGTCGCACTGGATGACTGGCTAGGCCGCAAAGTCAAGCTCCCAAAGAAACCGGATCACGTCGAGCTTACACGGCGGTACTTGCGGGGATACGGACCTGCCGGGCCGCGCGATCTGGCCGCTTGGTGGGAACTGCCCGTCGCCGAAGCCAAAGCAGCGTGGGCTCTGCTCCAGGGAGAGTTGGTCGAACTGAACGCCGAAGGGCAACCGGTCTGGTTGCTTACAACACAGTCGTCAGCTCTGGCAAATGCCGGATGCGCAGGCCACGTCGTCCGCCTGCTGCCGGCTTTTGACACGTACTTGCTGGGTTACCATGTCCGCGACTTGGCTGTGCCCCTCAAGTATCAGGATCGTGTCTTTCACGGCGGCGAGATTGTCCCGACCATTTTGGTAGACGGCTCCGCCGCAGGCACATGGCGGTATGAGCAGCGCGGTAAGCAGATTCGTATCGAGGTAACGCCGTTCTCTTCATTTACGTCACAAGACCGCGATCTGATTGCTGAAGAAGCAGATGACATTGGTCGCTTCTTCGGTCGGACTGCGGCCCTCGGCTATACCAAGGGTGGCTGAGAGCCACACTGACACACCGCTATGCACAATTCCTGGCCAGACATCGTGACGATCAAACCCTCGTCAGATGACTTGATATGATGTCACAGGAGGTGACGAATGATAACTGACCGTTCTACTTCACTCAGTCCGCAAGAAATTGCCGCATGTTTGCGAGCCACTTCCACCATCCTCCGCGCCGAGTTGGCCGCGCTTCCACTCCTCGTGGTGAGCTGGCATCCGGCGCCTGGCGAATGGTGTGTCAAGCAAGTGCTCGGACACTTGATCGAATCGGAGCAACGCGGCTTTGCCGGCCGTATCCGAACCATTCTCAGCAGCGACAATCCACAACTTGCCGCCTGGGATCAAATCGCTCTGGCGCACGAGCGCCACGATTGCGATCGCGACCTGGCCGATTTGTCGGGCGAGTTCGGCAAGCTGCGCGAGGAAAGTGTCGCCTTGGTCGCAGGATTGCGGGGCTCGGATCTGGACCGTGGAGGCTACCACTCGACTATTGGATATGTGCGCGTCGGGGACCTCTTGCATGAGTGGGTCTACCATGAGCACAATCACATTCGACAGATGCTCGCCAATGTCCAGGATTTCGTCTGGCCCTACCTGGGCAACACTCAGCGTTTCTATCAATCCTAAGATAAGGAAGCGCGTGGTTCGTCATGGG